>Ga0163144_10005977_pt1 | contig 26980 bp, 21 predicted proteins | sample OliLak19BULKMAT1_FD_123175 | JGI IMG/M metagenome (GOLD analysis project Ga0163144, IMG submission 123175) | Freshwater microbial mat bacterial communities from Lake Vanda, McMurdo Dry Valleys, Antarctica - Oligotrophic Lake LV.19.BULKMAT1 | ecosystem: Environmental > Aquatic > Freshwater >...
AAACCCCCAGTCCGAAACCCGCCCGCATTCCTCCCCAGACCCCTCCTGCGGGCGGGAAAACAGCCGAGGCAGGGCGAATCCGAAACCCCAGACAAATTGTTTCACCCTGCCGAGTCCGTATTAGTATTTTTAATCGTTTGGATTTTGCTCGAAATACATTCGAACTTTGTCCAATACACACCGCCAACTCTCTACATTCTATGTTATACTCCATATATAAATTAAATAACCATTATGCCTATTCCAAAATACAAAGAATTGTCTACAGTAATAGTCAAGGTTCTTCAAGAAAATGAAGGGTCTCTTTCTGTTATGGATCTTGAGATACTGGTAGCTAAAAAGCTCAAATTGACCCCAGAAGAGATAAATGAGATACACAAGGGTAAGAAGACAAAACTCCAATATCACGTTCTGTGGGCTAGGTATTATTTGAAAAAAGAGGGAATACTAGAGAGTGCAAAGAGAGGTGTGTGTGCTTTAAGTAAAAAAGATCGCCAACAGTAGTTGGCGGTTATCCACATTTTATATACGTTTTTATTTATATAAATGATATTATATACATAAATGAAAGAGCAAGAGATTTTTAATATTCCAGATCATCATCGTAGAAATGTTACTTTGCTACTCCTAGTTATAATTCTCATTATTCTTGGGGTGGTTTGGTATATTATCTTTGATAAAAAGACTATACCATCGCCTGTGGTGGACAATAGCGAGGCAATAAGGATGGAGCTTTTGGCAAAGAGACAAGCTTTGCTAGATCAACCAAATCCTCCGGCAAACCTTACTCCGCAGGAACTAAAAGCTAAGCAGGATCTATTGAATAAACCCAATCCTCCTACAGAAATGTCTGAGGAGGAGTTGAGGTTGAGACAAGAAATTCTAGATAGACCAAATAATAGTCAATAATTAATTAAATAAATAAAAAAATCATGAAAACCAAACTAATCCCAACTCTTCTCATCCTCCTATCCTTCCTACTAGGCGCTTCAGCGATATCTGCACTTGCACAACAATATATAGCTCCGTCATTTAACCCACCAAATTGTCCTCCTAGTACAGATGCATGTAACGCACCGATAAATGTGGGAGAAAACCCACAAAACAAGAAAGGTCCACTTAATATAAATTTTTCAAATAATACAACATCTTACCCTACTGGGTTAAAAGTTTGGGGTAAATCTATTTTTGCTGGAGATGTGGAAATCGGAGCTATTGGATTGCCAGCAAAATTGAAAATAGTTGATGGGAATCAAGTTACACCTGGAAGTGTTCTGACAAATGTTAATGGAGATGGGGTAGGGACTTGGGTGGCGCCTGGGGCTAGTGCTGCTTTTACAGGTAGTAGAAAAGTTTGTACAGGTTACCATAATGATGATAACTGGTTCTTTATGTTCGAGGTAAATTCTTCTTGGACTGGAAATCAGTGTTTACGAAATTTAAAATCTATACATGATTCAGTAGATAAGGTTCAATTGGTTTGTATATTCAACAACGGAACATCTTCTGCAGGGAATCTTATCAGTGCAAGTACACTCACTACTATTCCACCCTCACCATCACTTAACTGTGGTTGGTAGGTACCAGTATGTGGTTGTGTTCAAGCCATGGAACATAATTGACAGTTAATTAACCCAGTGCATAAGTAGTTATATAGCATAATGTATGCTACAATACCTCTGAATCAATTAATAAATAAAAAATATATAAATATGGCAACAAATTCTGCATTTATGAAACCTATGAAAATAAGTGATGAACTAGCAACTGTGGTAGGAAAGGGTCCTATGCCTCGATCAGAGGTAGTAAAAGCTCTTTGGATTTATATAAAGAAGCACAACCTCCAAGATCCAAAGAACAAGAGAAATATCAATGCTGACGAAAACCTAAAGAAAGTTTTCGGAGGAAAGCCTATGGTCAACATGTTTGAGATGACAAAGCTCGTTTCAAAGCATCTTACATAGATAGAATTATATATATAAATGAATAGTGTTGCGTACCTATCTCAAAAAATTTGATTTTTGGTTTATACACTTATTGCGAAGATTGACTATCCCAGTATCACGCATAGCCCTCTTTACTGTCTTCTTTTGGTTTGGAATTTTAAAGATAATAGGAACAAGTCCCGCAAACCCAATGGTTGCAGATCTACTTCATGCAACTTTGCCATTTATGTCATGGGATACTTTTATTATTCTCTTTTCATTATATGAGATGGCTATAGGTATCGCCTTCATTATTCCTCGTTTGGAAAGAGTGGCTATCGCACTACTTATACCTCATATGGTTATGACATCCTTACCATTATTTTTCCTAACTTCGATGACATGGCAGGGATTCCTTACTCCGACTCTTGAGGGGCAGTATATTATAAAAAACCTAGTCATCATCGCTCTAGCTATGGGAATCGCAGCCCATTTACATCCTTGGAAAAAAAGGGCATAATATCTAGTCTATGAAAATTAAAGAAGAAGCGCAAAATCCAAATAAATCCGGTATTACTTATCCCCATGTAACAACATGGGATGTCATAAAAGAGTATTGGAAACTAACAAAACCCTATAGGTTTATAGTTTTTTGTATTGTTTTTGGAGTTATAGTTTCAAATGTAGCTGGAGCAGTTATTATTCCGATTTACTATAAGAACTTTTTTGATACTTTAAATACCGTTTCCGCTGTAGGAAAAGATATAACACCACTCATCTATATAGTTTTTTGGATCCTATTTATTAATTTTTTTAATTGGATTGGTTGGAGGGCAGCATGGTTCCTTACAAACTATCTAGAAGGTCATGTAACGAAAGATGCTTTGGAGAAATCATTTAAACATCTCATAGAACATAGTCACTTTTTCTTTAGTAACAACTTTTCTGGATCTCTAGTTCAAAAGATAAATCGTTTTTCCAGATCATTCGGAATGATTTTTGAGAGTGTTGCTTATGACTTATTTTCACTTATAATAAAAATTTTGGGTGCAGGAATCGTTTTGTATTTTTTGCAACCAATAATCGCCTATGTTTTAGGTGTATGGATTGTTGTCTTCTTATCTGTTTCTTTCCTTATAACTCGTATAAAGTTGAAATATGATATTCGTGCAGCAGAAATGCATTCCAAACTTTCTGGGGCACTTTCAGATAGTATTTCAAATCACAATTCTGTCCAGTTTTTTTCTGGGTATAGATACGAATCACAAAGAATAAACGATATAAACTATCCGTTCATGAAGCTCAATATCTTCCGCTGGAATTTTGGGTCGCTTTTAGATGCTGTCCAGGCTCTTCTTAGTATCGTTATTGAATTTTTTATTTTCTATTATGGAATCAAGTATTGGCAGATGGGACTAGTTTCTCTGGGAACATTTGTTCTTGTTCAGGCATATATTCTTAATATAGGCCATAGTATGTGGGGTTTTAGTCGGGTTGTGCGAGATATATATCAGGGTGTTGCCGATGCAAAGGAAATGGTAGAAATCCTTCACTTACCTCATGAAATAGAGGACATAGATGATGCAAAAGAACTCAGTGTTGATCGTAGTATTATAGAGTTCAAGGATGTAACCTTTGGCTTTTCAGAAAACAGGCCAGTTTTTTCAAATCTAAATCTCTTTATCAAACCCGGAGAGAAAGTGGCCATTATCGGTTCATCTGGTGCAGGGAAATCTACACTAGTAAAACTCTTACTAAGACTTCATGATATAAAAAATGGAGAAATTCTCATTGACGGACAAAATATAGCAAAAGTTACACAAGAGTCACTACGTCAGAGTATAAGTCTGGTTCCACAAGATCCAGCCCTATTTCATCGAACCTTGATGGAAAATATTCGTTATGGAAAAAGATCTGCTACAGATGAAGAAGTTTTAAAAGCTTCACATCTTGCTCATGCTGATATTTTTATCCAAGATTTTCCTTATAAATATGAAACTTATGTTGGAGAAAGGGGTGTCAAGCTTTCTGGAGGAGAAAGACAGAGAGTGTCTATTGCTCGTGCACTTTTGAAAAATGCTCCGATACTTGTTCTAGATGAAGCAACATCGAGTCTAGACTCACACTCAGAATCTCTCATACAAGATGCACTAAATACCTTGATGAAAGGCAAGACAACAATAGTCATTGCTCATAGACTTTCTACGATTTGCAAGATGGACAGAATAATAGTTCTTGGGAAAAGTGGAGTTGTAGAAGAGGGAACTCACGATGAGCTTTTGAAAATGGAAAATGGTGTCTACGCCCATCTCTGGAATCTTCAAGCTGGAGGATTTTCTGATAAAAGTATAGAGGAACTTCTTGAGGTATAATAAAAGTCATGAATAAGAGGATAGAGGCTTTTGCTGGATTTGCCTTAAAAAACCCCTATTAAAGTGGGTGATATGCTTGATTAAATATTTTTCTATTGCTTAATGGTTTTTTGATGAGTTATCCCCTTTTTTATTCTCAAAAAAAGAGTAAAATAATTTCTACACATAACTTTTTTAGCAAAATATTTTTTTTACACTATGTCCATATTTATCACAAAAGCCGACGGCACAAAAGAAGCTCATAACGCAGACAAAGTCAACCGTTCTATAGAAAGGGCATGTATTGGACTAACAGATCCGATATCAAAAGTTACCCAGATTGCCACGGAGACAAATCTCACTCTATATAACGGCATCACTACCGATGAGATCGACAAAGCTACCATAAATGCTGCAGTCCAAAATATAAAAGAAGACATAGAATTCGACAAAATCGCTACTCGGCTTTTGCTAAAAACTGTATATAGACATGTTGTTGGTGATTATGACAAGGATAATATCGATGATTTGAAAAAGAAGCATCGAAATCATTTTATTACCTATATAGAAAATGGAATAAATACCAACAGACTCCATAGAGACATGAAAGAAAAGTTTGATCTAGATGTTCTGGCAGATGCTCTAGCAATAGAGAGAGATGAACTCTTCAACTACGCTGGTCTCGATGGTCTTATAAATAGATACATGATCAAAGATCTTGATCAGGTCTCTGTTGAGACTCCACAATACCTTTTTATGCGTATCGCTATGGGTCTTTCTTACAATGAAAAAAATCCTACAGAATACGCAAAAAAGTTTTATACAAAAATGTCACGTCACGAGTATATAGCTGGAGGTTCTACAAATATCGCTGCGGGTACCACCAAGCCATCACTTTCAAACTGTTTTCTTTTGGAAATACACGATGACATGAGACATATCGCAAAGACTGTTTCAGATGTCATGATGCTCTCAAAGGATTCTGGAGGTATCGGCTTGTCTCTTACAAAACTTCGTGCTACGGGATCTCCACTGAAGTCAAACTCTGGTGGAACATCTAGCGGACCAACTCCCTTTGCAAAAATTGTCGATACAGCTATACGAGCAATAGTGCGAGGAGGAAAAAAGAAGGGAGCTCTGTGTTTTTATATGGAAAACTGGCATATCGATTTTCCAGAATTTGTAGATTGGAAGAACAGTTCTGGTGATGACTACATGCGCATGAGAACTGCAAATACTTCCGTCTATCTTTCCGATGAATTTATGAAAAGAGTAAAGGACGGAAGGGATTGGTATATGTTTGATCCTGCTGAAACTATAGATCTAAATGAGCTATACGGAAAAGCTTTTAGTACTCGCTATGAACAATACGTTCAAATGGCCGAAAAAGGGCAATTGAGAGCTTTTAAGAAGGTACCTGCTACAGAACAGTATCGTCAGATACTAGTCTCTCTACAGACCACTTCGCACCCATGGCTTGTCTGGAAAGATGCCATAAATCTCCGAGCTCTAAACAACAATACTGGCACTATACATATGTCAAATCTCTGTACTGAGATCTGTCTTCCACAAGACAAAGACAATGTCGCCGTCTGCAACCTTGCATCTCTAAACCTCGCTGCCCATGTTAGTAACAAAGAGGTCAACTGGAGTCGTCTCGAAGAAAGCGTCCGTCTAGCAATAAGGCAACTCGATAATCTGATCGATATAAATATTCTTTCTATACCGGAAGCCAACAAGTCTGACAAAGAAAATCGTGCCATTGGTCTAGGGGTTATGGGATTTGCAGATACCATAGAAAAGCTTGGTATGGCATATGACAGTGAACATGCATGGGATTTTGCGGATAGGATTTTTGAATTTGTAAGTTATATGGCAATAGATGAAAGTGCTGGGCTTGCACAGGAGCGTGGTTCTTACAAAAATTTCCAGGGCTCAGAATGGTCAAAAGGTAAAGTGCCTATAGATACTATAAAAACTCTAGATATTGAGCGTGAAATAGATGTCTCAGTGAGTCGTGATAGTCGACATCGCGGTCTCAACTGGAATCATCTACGAGAAAAAGTCTCAAAAGGAATGAGAAATGCTACTCTCATGGCTGTTGCTCCAAATGCCAACATAGGTTTGGTAGCTGGAACGACTCCAGGAATCGACGCACGTTTTGCTCAAGTCTTTTCCCGAAACAAAATTTCAGGAAAATATCTTGACCTCAATCACAATCTAGTAAAAGATCTAAAAAACATGGGAATTTGGGAAAAAGTTAGAGAAGATATCATAGAATACCAAGGTGATATTTCAGGTATCGACCTCATTCCACAGTACATAAAAGATATTTATAAAACTTCATTTACCACATCTCCACTTGCATATATAGAGGTTGCAGCTAGAGCACAGAAGTGGATTGATCAGGCTCTGTCTCGAAATATGTATCTAGAAACTCGTGATCTCGATGAGACAATGGCTATATATATGACAGCTTGGGAAAAAGGATTGAAATCTACATACTATCTACACATGAAACCTCGTCATACCGCAGAACAAAGCACTGTAAAGGTCAACAAATCTGAAAAAATGGGTAAAAAAGGTTTCGGGGCTGTAGCAAAAGCATTTGTTGAAAAAGATATAATAAACACTCTCAATATTCCAAATATTCAGCGCGGTATACCAGTTAGTATGCCAGTTCATCACCCAATAATTCACAATACACCGGTTTCAGAGACTGTATCTATTCCCAAAATCCCCAACAAATTTACCGATCTATCATCTATTTCAATTTCAAGTCCAATAAAAAAGCCAAAAGACACAGTTATGGCTATGACTGCTTCAAATTCAAAATCGGCACCAAAGGTCTGTCCCATAGATCCAGCCGAAAGAGCCCAATGTGATAGTTGTCAGTAGATATGATAGAGTAGCATTATAAATAATAAATCAAATAACCATGTTAATAGGAAAATTTTCACCAGAAGATACTAGTTTGCATCCCATAAAATATCAATGGGCTTATGATCTTTACAATCAGGCCGTTAGAAATACTTGGTTTCCCCACGAGATCGCTCTCAAGGAAGACCTCGATGATTGGAAAAAAATGACCGATGACGAACGTCATGCCGTAGAGTTTCTTATGGCATTTTTTAATCCAGCTGAGCTCATAGTCAATCGCTCTATTGCATTGGGAATTTATCCGTATTTAAAATCTCCAGAATGTCACCTCTATCTTGCAAAACAGATGTGGGAAGAGGCAAACCACTGCATTGCTTTCGAATACGTTCTAGAAACTTTTCCCTTTGATCGAGAAAATGTCTACAAACACCACCTCAAAGTCCCTTCTATGAAGGCCAAGGAGGATTATATAAACAAATACATGAAGAGAATGACTGAAGATTCTCTCGATATGACAACCGTAGAAGGGAAAAAGGATTTTATCAGAAATCTTGTAGCTACAAATATTGTTATGGAAGGGATATGGTTCTACTCTGGTTTTATGGTGGTTCTATCTTTTCGCCAGAGAAAACAGCTTAGAAATTTTGGTTCAATGATCAACTGGGTTCTTCGTGACGAAAGTCTCCATCTCAAGTTTGGTATAAATCTTATCCACAATATTTTAGAAGAAAATGAAGATCTTTTGACTGAAGATTTTGCAAATGATATTAGGAATATCGTCATAGAAGGGGTTGATAGGGAAGTTGAATACAACAGAGATCTTTTTCCAAATGGAATTCTAGGTTTAAACGCCGACTATGTAAACCAATACGTGCAGTACGTAGCAGATCGTCGTCTAGAAGAGCTAGGTTTCCCAGCTCACTACAAAGTCACAAATCCAGCAAAATGGATGTCTACAGCAACCGATGTTTATGAACTAGTAAACTTCTTTGAATCACAAAATACTAGCTATGAAGTAGATGTCCGTGCTCATGCAAAAGACAAAGAGGAAACAAAAAAATAAAAGTAGGTAAAAATAACAAGCAAAACATACCTTTCTTTCTTCTATAAGTCGTGTTATAATATTTTCACGTGCCAGACAACCGCTATGGCCTAGCAATAGTGCCTATAGAGGAAAGTCCGAGCACTACCTATCGCAAGATAGGAGAATGGTAGCGGGTAACGCCCGTCCGGAGTGATCCGCGAGGTGCGAACAGAGACGAATTTCTTTGAAAAGAGAAATTAGCCCAGCAAGTCTTTCCGTAAGGAAAGACTTGCTGGGCTAGCCCTAGGGTAACCTAGAGGGTGCAACGGCAAAATCCTTACCTTGGTGCAAGGCCGTGTCCACGAAAGTGGAAGTGCCGCTTGAGGTTTGCTGTAAAGCAAATCCTAGATAAATGGTTGTCATCCTCATTTGATGCAAAACATTGGATGTGGATACAGAACTCGGCTTATCGGCACGTAAAATCAAAAGACTTTCCTAAATGGAAAGTTTTTTGCTATAATTGTCCCATAATAATAAATTTAAAAAAAAATATGGATCTACCAACAACACGTTATGATAAAGTAAATTTAACAGAATCAGAAATAAGTAACAATGATGAAAAAATAGAAACTAAAACTAAAAATAAACTAGAAGGGCTTTCTTTTTATATTCTGTTGATTGTACTATTTATCGTTCCACTCGCATTTATTCCATCAATCTATACATCTCAAGATGTCGTAAAAACTAGTATCATTAGTTTTGGAGTTCTGTTGTCTGTGATTATATATTCAATCTCCACATTTAAAAATAGAACCCTTTCTCTACCAAAAGGTGCTGTTGCATACTCAATGATCGCAATAGCTATTTCGATTATACTGTCTACCTTCAATAGCTCAAATTTTGAAAAGTCGTTTATAGGTCAAGGATTTGAGATCGGTACCGCTAGCTTCCTACTTCTCATGATCCTATCTTCTTTTTTTGTAGCGCGATTGGTTAGTAAAAACAAAGAAAGAATGCTCAATATCTATGCCGCAATTCTACTCTCTTCTCTCGTAGTCATTATATTCCAAGTAACAAGAATTATTTTGGGTGCAGAATTTATGACTTTAGGTATATTGTCTTCAGTTGCATCTACTGTAGTAGGAAAATGGTATGAATTTCCAATTCTTACAGCAGTTGTACTCATACTCTCATATCTAGGGATAAAATTTCTTTCATTGGGCAAGGGATTGAAATCTCTTCTATATGTTATTTTTATTGGATCAGGTTTTATCTTAATTTCAGCCAATGTTGTCTTCATTTGGTACGCGATAGTGATTATCTTCTCAATGTTGTTAGTGTACGAGTACTTTTCTCATAAGAGTCAAGAGAAAGGGGTCAAAGGTTTTTTTGAAAAATTATCATTTTTGACACTTGCAGTTATTATCATCTCTATACTATCGATATGGAATACCGGCAAGATAGGTTCAACTCTTACTAAATCTCTAAGTCTAGAACAAACTGAAATATATCTCCCTTGGCAAATGACTGTCGATGTAGCTTCCAATACTATCAAGGAATCTCCTCTACTAGGTGCGGGTCCAAACAGATTTGTAAATCAATTTTTAAAATTTAAACCAGCAGGAATAAACCCAACACAATTCTGGTCAGTAGAATTTACCACAGGTTTCGGTACAGTTCCTTCATTTACAGTTACTCAGGGAATACTTGGATTTATTGCTTGGATTCTATTTCTTATATTCTTTACTCGATATGGAATACTCGCTCTCAAGAAGACTAATGATCAATTTAAGAAATTCGCTGTTACATCGTCATTTTTGGCAACAGCCTTTCTGTGGCTTGTAAATATTGTTTATACTCCTTCACACGTAATAATTTTCTTTACATTTATCTTCACCGGACTATTTCTATCCACTCTAGTCTCTGAAGGTCTCATGTCTTACAAAGTGATTCCTATTGATTCCAATTCAAAAAACAAGAATTATGTTTCGATCTTACTCGTCACAATTTTAGTGTTAGAAATATTATGGATAGGTTTGTATGCCAAGAAAATATTGGCAGTGTCCTATTTCCATGCTGGTATAAAAGAACTAAATACGACACGTTCTATAGAGACTGCAGAAGCAAAATTCAACAAAGCACTATCTCTCAGTCGTTCTGATATTTATTATCAAGCACTATCTGAAATAGATGCTATGAAGATAAATGATCTTGCTTCCCAATTACAAAAAGAACAAAAGGATGCCGATTCAAAAATATCGGAAAATATAGGAAAGCTTGTTTCTGAAGCATTTGAATACACCAACAAAGCGGTGGCTATAGATCCAACAAACTACTACAACTACACTGCTCAGGCTCGAATATCGGAGATTGGAGCAGCTCTAAAAATCCCCAACGCTCTTGAAAATGCAAAAACTGCATACGTCAATGCTATAACTTTCAATCCCTACAATCCTCTTCTTCACCTCAACATCGCTCGTTTGGAAGCTTCACAGAACAATCTGGCCGAGGCACAGAAATTTATAGGTAATGCCCTTACATTAAAACAAAATTATCTAGACGCTATTTTCCTCCTTTCTCAGATTCAGGTAAGCAACGGACAGATCAAAGATGCAATAGTTTCAACTCAGGTTGCAACACAGATAAATCCTCAAAATGCTCTACTATTCTTCCAGTTAGGATTCCTTCAGTATAATGATAAAAATTATACCGATGCCGTTACATCTCTTCAAAAAGCTATAACACTAAATGATCAATACGCAAATGCCAAATATTTCCTAGGATTATCATATTCTAGACTCGGAAAAAATGCAGAAGCTATTGCGCAGTTTGAAGATCTTATAAAAACAAATCCAGAAAGTGAAGAAGTCAAATTTATTTTAGAAAATCTAAAATTTGGAAAATCACCATTTGCTGACGCACAACCACCTATAGACAATAAGCCGGAACAGAGAAAATCTCTACCAGTAAAAGAAAAGACATCATCAACTCCGAGTCAAAAGTTGGGAAATTAGTTTAATTCATGGTTAAAAGGTTTCTAAGTCTCTTTGGAAAAGAAATAGCAGGAATTCATGAAGCTGCGTATCTCTTGGCATTTTTTGCCATACTTTCTCAGATTCTGGCTCTCATAAGAGACAAACTTCTAGCTTTTAGTTTTGGAGCGGGACATATTCTGGATCTATACTATGCAGCTTTTAGGATCCCAGATATGATCTTTGTTTCCATTGCTTCTGTAGTTTCTGCATCAGTTTTAGTCCCATTTCTTATAGAAAGGGTAGAAAAGGACTCTGATTTTGGAAGGAAGTTTGTAGATAGTATATTTACAGCATTCTTTGCAGTTATTGTTATTGTTAGTTTGGTGGTCTTTATCTTTACTCCAGAACTTATAAAACTTCTATTACCAGGTTTTGCTAACAATTCTTTGGAAGAAATAATAACAGCTACACGTATTCTCTTATTCTCACCAATATTTCTTGGTCTCTCAAACTTTTTTTCAAGTATTACTCAGATGCATAGAAGATTTCTCATCTATGCTCTTAGCCCTCTTGTTTACAATGTAGGTATAATTTTTGGTATTATATTTTTCTATCCATTGTTTGGCTTAAACGGTCTCATCATAGGTGTGGTTCTAGGAGCTTTTCTTCACATGTCTATACAGATTCCTTTTATCATAGGTAAAAATATATTTCCGCATATTATCTTAAAAGTTGATCTACGTACTGTAAAAAAAGTAGTTCTAGTTTCGCTACCTAGAGCTCTCACTTTGTCATCTCATCAGCTCGTATCTTTTTTCCTCATTGCCCTAGCTTCACTTATGAGTGGTGGTTCGATATCTATCTTCAATCTGGCTTTCAATCTTCAGTCCGTACCGCTAACTATAGTTGGAATAAGTTATTCATCTGCAATATTTCCTACTCTATCAAAATATTTTGTAAATGGAGAAAGGAACAACTTTTTACAAAAAATGATCGAATCTGCTCAGCACATCATATTTTGGTCGGTTCCCGTTACGATACTGTTTATCGTCCTCCGTGCTCAGATAGTTCGTACTATATATGGAGCTGGAAATTTTGATTGGTCAGATACACGTCTTACGGCTGCAGCTCTAGCACTTTTTATAATCTCGGTTCTTGGTCAGAGTCTGATACTACTTTTCATCAGAGCATATTATGCTGAAGGACATACTATAAAACCACTTCTTATAAATTTTATTTCAGCTATTGTCATAGCAGGTCTAGGTTACTTTTTTACAAAAGCATTTTATGCATATCCTGTATTTTCTTTTTTCCTAGAAGATCTTCTCAAGGTTTCAGGTCAAGATGGTACTGTAGTTCTGGTATTGCCACTTGCATATTCTATCGGAATTTTCCTAAACACCTATCTTCATTGGCATATGTTTGAAAGAGACTATAGAGGTTTTACAAGACCAGTTATTGCAACCCTTTTCCAGACTTTTGCAGCTTCGATAATCATGGGTTATGTGACTTTTGTATCGCTTAGATTTTTCAATATATTTTTTTCGCTCGACAAAGCATGGGGAGTCTTTTTTCAGGGATTTTTTGCGGGCATAGTGGGAATTATTGCTCTAGTATTTGTCCTACTTCTTCTCAAAAACAAAGAGATTGTAGAAGTTTGGCAGACACTTCATGGAAAAATCTGGAAGGCCAAAGTGGTTGTACCAGACCAGGAGGCGCTGTAAGAAACACTGTAAAAAGTTTGATTTTAGCTATCTTTCTGTTACTATTCATTTTACCTTATGAACCCTTCTTTTATACGAAACTTTAGTATTATTGCCCATATCGATCACGGAAAATCGACCCTAGCCGATCGTATGCTAGAATTTACCAACACAATAGAAAAAAGGAAAATGCAGGAACAGGTTTTAGATAGTATGGAACTGGAAAGGGAAAGAGGAATCACCATAAAGATGCAACCCGTGAGAATGAAATGGGTCAAAAAAACAGGTGAAGATACTGGAAAAGATTATATACTAAACCTCATTGATACTCCCGGTCATATCGACTTTTCTTACGAAGTATCTCGTGCTTTGAAAGCTGTAGAGGGCTCTATACTTTTAGTCGATGCTACTCAAGGGGTGCAAGCTCAAACTCTAACAACTCTCAATATGGCTAGAGAATCTGGGCTAACTATTATTCCTGTTGTTTCAAAAATCGACTCGCCGTTAGCTCGTGTTTCAGAAGTAGTCTCTGAAGTCTGTTCCCTTTTGAACTGCAAAGAAAGAGATGTCCTGAAAGTTTCTGGAAAAACTGGTGAAGGAGTTTCCGATCTACTAGATCAAATCATAGAAAGAGTTCCATCTCCACATATAAATATCGAATCAAAGACATTTAGATCTCTAGTTTTTGATTTCCAATACTCAAGTCACAAGGGAGTTATCGTTTATGTCAGAGTTATGAGTGGAAGTGTAAAGAGTCGGGATGAACTCATGTTCAAGGTTTCAGATGAAAAGTTTCAAGCCCTTGAAGTTGGCATATTTTCTCCACAAGATACCCCCACAGAGACACTTTCTGCAGGAGAGATAGGTTATATAGTCACTGGTATAAAACAGCCTGGTATAGCCTCTGTAGGAGACACTGTGGCCTCTATTCGCGACATCGAGGAGCCTTTGCATGGATACATGAGTCCACGGCCCGTAGTCTGGGCTTCTATATATACCGAATCCCAGGATGATTTTACATCTTTACGTCAAGCTCTTGGTAAACTACGACTTTCAGATTCATCATTTACACACGAAGAAGAATCGTCTGGAACTCTCGGTAGGGGATTTAGATGTGGTTTTTTGGGTATGCTTCACCTAGAAATTATCACTGAACGTTTAAAAAGAGAATTCAACTTAAATCTAGTAGTTACCACCCCAAGTATCACATATCATGTCGAATTGAAAAATGGTAAAACAGTCATTGTCTATTCCCCAGCATTTTTTCCAGAAGATCATGAGGTTAAAAGAGTTTTGGAACCACTCGTCAATATGAAAATCATCACTCCCCCTCAATATTTAGGTATCATTATGCAATCGGTCTTTGATCACGAAGGTGAAGTTTCTCTCACAGACAATTTTGGTGAAAACCGAACATCTCTTTCTCTGGTCATGCCTTTGCGTGAACTCATGAGAAACTTTTTTGATGAGATAAAAAGTATTTCTTCAGGATTTGCTTCTATTTCTTATGAGATAGGGGAGTTACGAGAGGCAGATGTGGTTCGTATGGATATTTTGGTAGCTGATGAACCAGTCGTAGCATTTACTCGGATCATCTCTCGTCGTCGTCTAGAAGAAGAGGCAAAATCATCGGTAGAAAAACTTCATAGGATTCTTCCAAAACAAATGTTCACATTGAAAATCCAAGGAAAAGCTCTTGGTCGTATCATTGCATCAGAAACTCTGACTGGTATGCAAAAAAACGTCACTCAGCACATGTACGGAGGAGATCGAACTAGAAAGATGAAACTTTGGGAAAAGCAAAAAGAAGGAAAAAAGAAAATGAAAGAACTAGGAAGAGGAAATGTAAATATCCCTCAAGAAGTTTTTATAAAGATGATGAGAGCTGACTAGAGCTCTAGACCTGGCAAGTAAAGTATAATCATGCTTATAATAATAAGAATCCCGACAACTATCATGGCGATACGCAAGCCCTTTTGGGTATTTTGATGAAATAACATAATAGGCATAGTATACTATATGTATATTAAATTTCAATGATCGAATTTCAGAATAAAAAGAAGCTAAAAAGATTTATATATTCACCACTTACGTTGGTATTTCTATTTGTAGTATTTATTTTTATTGTAAAAGGTGTTTGGGACGTTTATCAAAAAGAGAGTATAAGTAGGAAAAATCTAGAAGTACAAAAGGTTAAACTAGATAAACTTTCTACTAGAAGTAATGACTTGGCCCAATCGATAGATTATATGAAGACAGATGAAGGTGTAGAGGCAGAACTTCGGTCCAAATTTCGTTTTGTCAAAGAAGAGGAATCTGTAGCTGTTATTCTCGATGACGGGGCATCTAGTTCTGTAACCCAGAGTGGTACTGCTAGTAGTACTTTTCAAAAAACTAGCTTTTTCGGTAAAATTCTAGGTATTTTTGGTATAAGATAGATTTCTCGCAACTGGTCTAGGTTCATGGTATACTATTTTGACTTAAAAGAATTAATAAATAAATCTTATGAAAAATATCATTATTTACTCAACCCCTACATGTCACTTTTGTCATATGGCAAAGGGATATATGGATGCAAACAATATCAAGTATACAGACTATGATGTCTCCACAGATTTAGAAAAAAGAAAGGAAATGGTAGACAGGAGTGGGCAGATGGGAGTTCCTGTTATAGATATCGATGGAAAGATCATGGTTGGTTTTGAGGAGGAAAGTTTCAAAGCGGAGTTGGCAAAATAGTTTAGTAGATTGGCGATTTGGTGCTTTTGGCGAAATAGTGCTTAAAGCACTATTTCGCCCCCATAGTTCAACGGATAGAACAGTTCCGTCCTAAGGAATAGATCTGGGTTCGATTCCTGGTGGGGGCACAAACTATCTAATGTTTTCATTGTAGCTTTATTTTCTACATGCTTTTTGCTATACTCTCTTTTATGACCCCAGAAGAAAGATCTCTCCTACAGGAGACGCATGCGCTTGCAAAGGAAAATCATGAAACATTGCTTTGGCTCAAGCGTCGCGCCCGCCTCTCTACTGGTATGAAGGTAGCTTACTGGACAGTGATAATAGGTATATCTTTTGGGGCTTTGTATTTCATACAACCATATATCGATTTCATCAAAAGTCTAACAGGTGGTTCTTCTAGTGGAATACAAAATGTTGGTTATACTCAGCAGTTACAGGATTTACTGAAGTAAAATTGAAAATGCCAAGATAGCTCAGTTGGTAGAGCATTCCCCTGAAGAGGGAAGGGTCCCCAGTTCGAACCTGGGTCTTGGCACATATGAGCAAAGATATAATTTCATTATTAAATAAGACAAAGATAGATCATTCGTGGTCTTTTTCTGATAAGACAAGGAAAGATACTGCGTATGCAACGCACGGATATCATCGTTACCCTGCAAAATTTATTCCTCAAATAGTTTCTCGCTTGGCTGAAAAATATACTCGAGAAGGAGATTTTATTGTTGACCCCTTTGGTGGTTGTGGAACCACACTGGTCGAATCAAAAGTCATGGGACGACCATCAATTGCTGTCGATATTAACCCTGTTGCTGTCTTAATCACAAAAGCTAAAATTACATCGCTTGATCCTGTGAAAATTAATAGGGAATTTGCTATACTTCAAAAAAAGTTAGAGGCCTATAGTGAAAAAACAAAAGTGAAAGCTCCTGAACATGAAAGGATTGATTACTGGTTTAAACCAGAAGAAAAAAGAAAACTCGCTTTTATATTTGCTGAAATTTCAAAAGTAAAAGATCAAGATGTCCAAGTTTTTTTCTTCTGTGGATTTTCAAACATCCTTAAAAATTGTTCAATATGGCTGCAAAAAAGCAATAAACCCACGAGAGATTTTGAAAAGACTCCATCAGATCCTATAAAAATGTTTTATAGGCAAATAAAAATGATGTTGCGAGGCAACGAGCGATTATTTAAGTTACTTTCGGAAAAAGGTTATCTAAAAATTCAAAGTAAGGTAGTTTGTACTGACGCAAGAACAGTTCCTGCAAAGGATAATAGCATTAGCTTGATTGTCACGTCACCACCCTATGTGACTTCTTATGAATACGCCGACTTACATCAACTTACAGCACTGTGGTTAGAATACACAAAGGACTTGAGTGATTTCAGGAAGCGATTTATAGGTACTTCACATCACAATAAAAAAGATTTAAGACTTAATAGCTCAATCGCGGAAGATATCAGGGAAAAATTATTAAAAATTGATAAAAAAACTGCCGAAGAAGTATCTACATATTTTAGCGAAATGAACCAAGTTTTTGTTGAGATGAAGCGAATACTAAAAAAGGGAGGAAAAACCTGTATTGTTATTGGTAATACGAGCTTGCAGGGCGTTAAAATATTGAATGCTGAAGTATTTACCGAACAATTACAAAATCTCGGACTAAAAATCGTGGATATTATCAAAAGAGAAATACCCTCAAAAAATTTACCGTCTGTCAGAGACAAAAAAACAGGAAAATTTGCAGCTATGACAGATAAAAATAAAGTTTCTGCTTATCCAACAGAATATATATTAGTAATGGAAAAATAAAATTATGACAATACAAGACTTGATAAAAATTTATGATGCGAAAAAGAAAAAGTATGGCATAGAAGCATACAGGCATATTTCAAATGTTTTAAAAGAAGCAAAAGATCAACATAAAAAAGATTTTACTGGCGATGACCACGAGCAATCATGGCGAGCTTTCAAGGGTAAAAATTTGGAAAAACTGATTGAGTATATTATCACTGACGAAGTTCATGCCCTTGATCTGCAAGTAGTAAATGGAAACATCCTTGAGAGAACAAACGGGTCAAATCTTTCTCAAGAATTGAGTATCGTTAAGAGAAATCTCACCGTAGACTATGGTGAATTTGGTCTGCATTTACCCGATGTTGATCTAATTATTTATAATCCAAAAACAAGTAAAGTTGTAGCTGTTTTATCTAGCAAAGTTACTCTGCGAGAGAGAATCGCACAGACAGGTTATTGGAAAATGAAATTGGCTTCTGATAAAGCCACAAAGCATATCAAAGTTTATTTCGTAACACCTGACGAGGATGGAACGCTAACAATCAAAAAACCTACGAAGAAAGGTCGGGCGATTGTTGAGATTGATACAGATGGCAGTTATGTTTTAAGCGAGACGAATATTGAGGAGAGTGATAAAGTAAAGATGTTTGATAAGTTTATTGATGATTTGAAAAAATTGCTAAAATGATTTCTCACACACTATATGTCAAAAAAAGATCTAATTTTAGAATCCACGACTCTCTGGGATTATCCAACTCAAAATTATGGAGATAAACCTCATGGAGACAACAAATATAATGGTGTAACACCTGCTTTTGTCATTTGGAATTTATTACAAAGATATACAAAAGAGGGTGATCTGGTTGTAGATCCGATGTGTGGAAGTGGGACAACGATTGATGTAGCAAAGGAATTAAACCGTAAAGTTATCGGTTATGATTTGAATGTGACAAGGTCGGAAATTATCAAAAATGATTCTCGCAAAATTCCGCTTGAGGATAATTTCGTTGATTTTGTTTTTATAGATTCGCCATATTCAGACAATATAAATTATTCTGACAATAAAGAATGTATCGGAAAAATCTCTTGCGAGAAAGTAGAATTTTATGATGAATTGGAGAAGACTGCGAGTGAGATTGCAAGAGTTTTGAAACCAGGAAAGGCCATGGGCTGGGTTATAGCGGATCAATGGATAAAAAAGAAATTTACACCAGTAGGTTTTTTAATGTGGCAGAGACTATCAAAATACTTTGAAACAGTGGATATGATTTGTCTGACTAGGCATAATCAAACATCAAATACTGGCATTTGGCATGAAAGAGCGAGACAATACAATTTTTATCTACGAGGGTTTAAGTATCTGTTCATAATGAGAAAGAAATAAAAATACGAACTTTCCTGTTCGTGAAAAAATCAGCCTCATTTTTCATTTTTTTTGCATAATATTTAAATCTTACTACAAGTGTTGCAATTAATTGTCAAACTCGGTTAGAATACGAGGTTCTTGACGTAACATTTGATACATAGTAACATATTCTTAACTGGGGGTGCCTAAATTCTTTAGTGAATTGTAACTCCAGTTGCTAATAATGAACCCCTAAATTTAATTATCATGAAAAAAATAAATAAATTTAGCCTAGTTTACTTCACTATACTAAGCCTATCTCTTATCATAGGAAACTTTAGTTTTTCAACTGCTTTTGCTTTTGAACAGAATGGTGTAAATTTTAGGCAACCTACAATAGCAGTACCAAAGAGTGCTACAGTTCCTTTTTCTAGTCAAACAAGTTCTTTAAATAAAACAAGTAGTTTGGGACCAACAATTTTAAATAAACAGACGATAGTAAAAAAACCTAATTATGTAGAAGGCGAAATTTTGGTGAAGTATAAAGATAGTAAAATAAATTTACAGAGTTTTTTTGGTAGAGCAACAGCTAATTTTTTGATGAGTGGTAAATCGCTGGAAAAAGTAGAAGATTTGAGAAAAAATAATATCTCTGTTTTCAAAATTAAGGATAACAAGACAGTAGAACAAAAGATTGCTGAACTTAAAAATGATCCAAATATTGAGTCTGTTCAGCCAAACTTTCAATATTATCCTGCCGTTATTACTACTAATGATACATATAAAGACATTCTGTGGGGGTTGGATAATACAGGTCAATTAGTTAATGGGGTTTCTGGAACTGATAACGTTGATATAGACGCACCAGAAGCTTGGGTAATAAACGAAGGTACAAATAGCGCTGCCATAGTAGCAATTATAGATGATGGCGTAGCATATAATCATCCTGATTTGGCTTCAAATATGTGGAATGGGTCAAGTTGTGTAGGCGAAGACAAGAACGGAATTAGTTTAACTGGCGGTTGTAATCACGGCTATGATTATCAAGATAATGATAAAATTCCATTACCTACATATGGATCTCACGGTACTCATATTGCGGGTATAATAGCTGCTATAAAAAATAATAATAAAGGTATTATAGGTGTTGCTCCACAAGCAAAAATAATGGCTTTGAAAATGGACGGAACCACTGCAGAGGTTGTAAAAGCAATTAATTTTGCACAGCAAAATGGATCCATGATTATCAATTTTAGTTGGATAGGTACGAATAACGATCCTGTTTTAAAAGATGCTATTGGGGGCTTCCCAGGGTTATTTATTGCCGCGGCAGGAAATTGTAGTGATATTAATACTTATCTAGATAATGGGTGTACATCTCTAAACCAAACTTTATATCCAGCAAGTTTTGATTTATCAAACATAATTTCTGTTGCAGCAATACACCAAGATAATGGTTTGGCAAGTTTTTCAAACTTTAGTGCGACTTCTGTTGATGTTGGAGCTCCTGGAACGAATATTTATAGTACAATTGCAAATTCTGTATCTATTAATGAGAATTTTAATGGAGTTACTGCACCCAATGTTCCAAGTGGATGGGTAAAGGATGGGAGTAATAATAAATGGGCAACTTACGATTTCTCTGGTGATAAGGTTTTGTATGGTCAGGTTCCTAGTTTTCCTTATGACAATAATGCAGACACTACTATTACATCACCGATTGTTAATCTTGGCAGTAATACCAGCGGGGCTACATTAAGTTTTTATGCACAATGTAATACAGAATATAGGACTGATGGTTGGTATGATTACATGCAGTTGGAATACAGTATTGATGGAACTAATTTTTTTCCAGCAAAAGACCCTTTCTTTCCTGCAGAAGATTTTAAATGGGATGAACCTACATTAGAATATTATAGTGGAGATTTTTCTGGTGATCAAACTGGGTCATCTTGGTATTATTATGAAGATTTATCTATTCCGAGCCAATACTTATCAAGTAATTTTAAATTACGTTTTCATTGGATTACAGATTCTTTAGTAAATAATTATGATGGTTGTTTAGTTGACGACATAAAAATTATCAAATATAGTAATGGTACGGATGAAAAATATGGCTATAATGACGGCACTTCAATGGCTGCCCCGCATGTTGCAGGACTTGCAGCTCTGATTCAAGGGTATAATCCCAACCTTACATCTGTACAAGTAAAAAATATTATTTTAAATACAGGTGATTCAGTACCTGCTTTATCTGGCAAAACTGTTACAGGAAAAAGGGTCAATGCTTATAAGGCACTTCAAGCTGCTAATCCAGCCAAAGCAATTACTGAATTTCGTTTTGCTACCCCAGTAGCTACAAGCACCATCAATGAATCCAATCATAGTATTTCTTTGACTGTACCTTTTAATACAGATGTAACTACTCTAGTTCCAACAATTACAATTACTGGAGTATCAGTAAGCCCATTGTCTGGCGTAGCACAAAATTTTACTAACCCAGTTACATATATAGTAACAGCAGCTGATGGATCTACTCAGGCCTATATAGTTACAGTTAGTACTACAACTGATCCTGATATTGCTTTAGTGGCAGCAGATAAGTTGGCATTAACAGACAATCTGATAAAGGGAGGTAATCCTGATCTGGAAAATATTATAACTGTTCTGACCAACCCATTGCCTGTGAGTGGTTCTAATGGATCGACAATTACATGGATATCATCAAGTACAACCTTAGTAAGTAATGATGGACAGACAATTGTCAGATCATTATTTGCTACAGGAGATGCTACTACAACTTTGACAGCCACCTTGACCAAAGGGTTAGTAACAGATACGAAGTTTTTCAATTTAACAGTATTAAAATTACCAGCTAATTCTGTAGCGACAATTACATCTAGTAGTTACACAGTTAGTGCAGGTGGAACAGTGACTGAGACTATAACTTCTGTGCCGTTTGGTACATCGAAAGCTGCTTTTTTGGCAGCTCTAACAAAGGGAGACATTACTCAGACTTGGAACGATTCAGATATAAATGATCCAGTAACAAGTGGCAATACTTTAGTGGTAACAGCACAAAATGGAACAGTAGTTACTTATACAATTAGTGTACTAGCGACTCCAGTTACACTTTCTGGTATCGCAATTACGAATCCTGCAACTAAACTCATCTACACAGTTGGAGATGTATTAGATATTACTGATCTGGTTGTAACTGGAACTTATAGCGATGGAAGCACAACAACAGATGCGATCACTACAGCAAATATTACAGGTTTTGATAGTTCCTCTTCTGTAATTAATCAGACATTGACTATTACTGTCAATGGTAAGACAACCAGTTATACCATTGATATAGTCGCACCACTTAGTTCTGATAAAAATATTACTGCCTTTAGTTTTCCACAAGGTAATGGAATTATCTCTGGAACAGATATTGCAGTAGTTGTACCCTTTGGAACGGACAGAACTTCTCTTGTTCCAACAATCACCCTTAACAGCGGAACAGTTAATCCACTTTCAGATGTGACACAGGACTTTACTTCACCTGTCACATATACAGTGACGGCGGCCGATAGTTCAACAAAAATCTATATAGTCACAGTAACAGTTGCTCAACCATCAGATCTCTCAGTTTTAGTTACTACGATTGCTAATGCTCAGAGTAAATATGATTCTGCAATAGAGGGTACTTTACCTAGTCAGTATTCATCACCATTAAAAGATAACTTGCTTACAGCGATTGGGGTTGCTTCTGCAATAACTAGTACTTCTCCACAATCTGTCGTTGATGCAATGGTTGTGACTTTGAATATGGCTATTGCTACATTTGAGGCTGGGGTAGTTCCACCTGATAAAGTTGCTCCGGTTATCAACCTAAACGGACAAAGTGTCGTTGATGTACATATTGGTGATACGTATACAGATGCTGGTGCTATAGCTATGGATAATGTGGATGGTTCAGTTACTGTTGTTACTACTGGATCAGTTGACACTTCAACACTTGGTTCATACATAATAACTTATACAGCGACTGACACCGCCGAGAATATTGGGACAGCGACGAGAATTGTTAATGTTGTTGATGTCACAAAACCTATCATTACAATTTTAGGGGGCAATCCTGTTACAATTGAATTTGGCTCAGAGTATATTGATGCTGGCGCATCATCTATAGATGATGCCGATGGAAATTTAACAAACCAGATTGCTTCAAGCACTAATGTTGATTCAAATGTAGTTGGTTCTTATACAGTGAGGTATAACGTCTCAGACTCCTCTGGAAACAATGCTCTGGAAGCAGTAAGAACAGTGAATGTGGTAGATACTATTGTTCCTGTAATATCAGCTCCGGTAAATCAAACTTTTGAGGCTACTGGAATAAGTACTACACCTACTCTAATTGAATCAACAGCGACTGATAACTATACCTCTAGCCCGATTATTACATATAGCCCGCACTTATTCATACTCGGTACTACAACAGTAACTTGGACAGCAACAGATTCTTCAGGTAATGTAGCTTCTACTACCTCCAAAATAACTATTATAGATACAACAGCTCCAGTTATTACTATAACCGGTTCTAACCCTGTAAGTATTACTGTAGGTTCTGGTAGTTATTCTGACGCTGGGGCAACCGCTCTAGATTTGGTTGTGGGTTCAGTTGTTGCAACATCTACAGGATCTGTTGATACAACAGTAATTGGTACATACATAATAAGTTACACAGCAACTGATAATTTTGGAAATATTTCAACATCAACAAGAACGATTAATGTTATTGCAGCACCAGCTACTGTTAGTCCACCACCAGCATCTGGCGGTGGAGGAGGAGGTGGAGGTGGAGGAGGTAGTCCAACACCACTTTCCCATAAAATTGGTGATATAACTCTTGATGGTAATGTTAATATCTTTGATTTTGCATTATTGATGTCAAATTGGGGCAAGACTGGAACCAGTACTTCTGACCTTAATAACGATGGTAAAATTGATATCTTTGACTTCGCTTTGTTGATGGCAAACTGGGGTAAATAATAAAAAATATACACATGAAAAATACTAAAATAAAAATTATCGTTCCGTTTATTGCCCTCCTTACTTTGGTAGGATTGGTAAATATTGTGCAAGCTGCAGTTGCTAGTATAAATATTTCTCCCACAAGCTTGACCAAGAATGTAGGAGATAGCTTCAATGTTTCAGTACTCGTAAACCCCGCAGGAAATACTGTGTACGCGGTTGAAGGTACAGTCGTCTTTAATGGAGTCTCTTGCAGGAGCATTAAGCTTGCAGATGGTGTGATGCCGCAAACGACGCCGACTTGTGCAAATCCGAGCTTTGTCCTCGGTTTAGCGTCTGGCGCTACGATGGATAAGACGCTGTTTACAGTGTCTTTGAATGCTCCGAGCATTGGCACAGCTACTGCGGGCATCACAGGAGCAAATATCATTGGTGCTGGGGTTTCTATCTCAAATACTTCAGTAGGTGGGACTTATACTATAAAGACCATCCCTGTAGTTACCCCAAAACCGACAACTGTTACCCCAAAACCCGTGACAAAACCTGCAATTGTTACTCCAGTCACTACTCCTTCAATAGAAACTGCGCCAGCAACACAGCCAATCGAACAGCTAGTTGAACAGCCAACTGAACAACTAGTTTCAGAGACAGTACCGCAATCTTCACAATTGGCGGCAGTTGGTAGTGTCCCTAGTTTCGGAACTGGTAGTGTGGGACTCAATATTCTAGTGGGATTAGTAATCTTGATGGCTATAGCTTACTTGAGTTATTCATTTATTAGGAGAAAACGAAAGAATATAATGTAGTGTTTTAAATCGTCTTTACTTTTAGTTTGGATTGTCTTTTCTTATCAAGTTTTGGAAGTTTGAGGATGAGTAATCCATGTTTTTCTATTGCTTCTGATTCATCTACATCTATCTCTGATGGAAGGGAGATGGTACGGGAAAAACTACCCCAGTATAGCTCTCTGGCAAAATAATCCTCATCACGAACAGTTTTCTCTTCCTCTCTTCGTCCTCGGATAGTTACCATATCTCTAGTTATTGAAATATCTAGATCTTCTGGTCGTACGCCCGCTATCATAGCTTTCATGATTATCATTTCTGGAGTTTGGTAGACATCTACAGTAAGTTCACCCTCTTTTTCCTCTTCTGGAACCCAGTTAGATGAATTCCTTCCACCATTTGTCACCATGGATTTTTTTTCTATTCTTTCTTCTATTATATCTTCTCGATCTTCATCCATACGGACAGATCCTGTTAGTCTTTCAAAAAATGATTTCTTTTCTTTTGCCATAAATATTTTAAAACAATCTTAAATGTGCTAATTATAATAAACTATACTGCTTTTGGTTTAACGACTTTAATTTCTTCAAATAAAACTATAAGAATAACTACTGCAACCCACACCCAACCAAATACTTTTAGTGTTCCCGTAACCGTTGATTTTATTATAGCTAAATTAAATGATGCATGCAATGCGGTAGCGAGGATAACTCCAAAAACAATAGAAATCATTTTTAAAAATGCACCTTTATAAAAAGACAAACCAATCATGAAACCTATCATTGCCGAAGAAACGACATGTACCAAAGTGGCACCAACGAAGCGCATATTTCCAGTGATAATGCTTTTCGTTATTTCTCCATCGTTGATAGGTGAGAGTATAAAAAGCGCATTTTCCATAGCAGAAAATCCTAGAGCCACAGTTATGCAGTAGATCATGGCATCTATAGGTTCATCTAGATAACGCGAAGGTAAAACAAAGAGTGCCATAGCGATGAATTTTATGATCTCTTCTATTGCTGACCATGTTCTATAACGAAGAGTCGTGTCAGTAATAAACTCTTGTGCAAATCTTTCCAAAAATAGTGCTACTATGACCGATATACATCCAGCTATAAAGCATATTGCTATAAGAGATCTTGGTTCTGGATGGAGATTGTCTTCACGTAGCCAAAACCAAAGCCAAACAAGAGCAGGAAGTATGCCTGCGAGAAGAGCATATACAATATTGTTAAAAATCATAGACATAATTATACAACAGTATTCAATGTAACAAAATGATTGACATTGTGATCAAGTTATGATAGAATCATAGCTGGCCTAGCTCTTCGAAATCATTGGAAATGGTTAAAAACCACAACGATTGGAGCTCGGTAAACTCGGAATTCGGTAAACAAAATAAGAAAAAATATGAAAAAACTCCTAATCATGGTAGGTGCCATTTTGGCGCTTGCTTCTCCTGTCTCATCCTCAGCTCAGCCTATGATCATCGATCATGGCAGTGCCGTCGCTATCTCAAAAGTGCCAGTTCCACTGGTCTTGCGAGATAAAAATGGAAACAAGGTATCGCTCAGCGATGCTTACGGACCAGTTTTGTCCAACAACTCGGCACCTGTATTCATGAAGGGAACCATGGCTGTCGGCCCTCTTTTGAATTCAAGCAATTACTCGGCGTTCGCGGGGTCGGTGGTTTCCAACGCCCTGAACAACGTCAAACCTGCCGGTGCGCCAAGCAACGCGCCGTCGTCCTACGCACCGCTTGATCACAGATTGAGTCCTGATTACATCATGACGCCCAAAACTGGTTCGGGCGTAAAGATGTGGTTGGGACAATTGGATCCCGCCAGTCCTGCCGAAAACGAAAACGGTAACACTGTGTGGGGCACAATTCACGTATGGTCGGAACAAAGGTTTCTGCCTACACGATTAACTTGCACTTGGGTAAGTAGTGATGGAAACAGATTGGGGAAAGAAGAAATTTTTTCTGACACCAATTTGGTTTACACCATTGCATCGTTAGGTGTTGTCTGGGGGTCCGGTGGACAAAGGGTCAATGACACTTACATCCAAGGGGGTAAGTGGAACCAAACCGCAGTCAACGAATTTGTCTTTACTGGATCAGCCAGTAAGACAATGCAAGCCACCAATCAGGCACAGGTTGATAGCAACAAGGCCTGGATGATGGCCTTCGATGACTTTGAGTTGGTAGCAATCTGGAGGTTATATGGGGAAAACGGGGAATTATTGGCATCGTTTGCAAAGAAAATTCAAACGAAGAAAAATGCCGTCGCTAATTCTCTTTCCATCCAAAACCTGGAATCAGGTTTGGTGAAGGTTGGAGTAAATGGTGAAACCAACAGAACCGGAGTGATCGAATCCTCAACATCGGTCAGTGGTTCATGGGAGATGGTGACCATCGCCAACCATGGCGAC
>Ga0163144_10005978_pt1 | contig 26978 bp, 26 predicted proteins | sample OliLak19BULKMAT1_FD_123175 | JGI IMG/M metagenome (GOLD analysis project Ga0163144, IMG submission 123175) | Freshwater microbial mat bacterial communities from Lake Vanda, McMurdo Dry Valleys, Antarctica - Oligotrophic Lake LV.19.BULKMAT1 | ecosystem: Environmental > Aquatic > Freshwater >...
GATGGGCCCGAGGCGAGGAAGCTTGCTCGCCACGCGCGGTAGCGACCGCCGCTCCTGGTACCCCGCCCGAGACATCCTCCGCGAAGCCACCCGCGACAAAGTCAGAGACGGGCAAATCGCCGAAACCAGCCTCAGTTCAAAAGCCCGCCTCAGACCCACCCGCGAAAGTGCCGGCAAAGGCGTTACCGCCCGCCTAGGAGCCGAGCAGGCTATCCAGGTGGAGTTTCGGGCAGCGCAAGACGCGGGGCTCGACACCGCGGGGCAACGAAACCGCGGGGCAACCAACGCCGGGCGATGCTGGACCGTTCGCCAACCCCATGCTACCGCGCCAGCCATGACAAATGACGACATCCCGACACCGCGCTTTGGCTGGGCGCTAACCGGCTCAGGACATTTCTTCAAGGAAAGCATCGAGATGATGCGCGGCCTGGATCACCTCGACGTGTTCGTGTCGAAGGCGGCCGCCGAAGTCATGCGGATGTACAAGCAAGACCTGACACTGCCCGCTGGCACCCGTATCTTCAAGGACACGACCGCCAGCGCGGCGCCGGTCGGGAATTTCTACTTCGGCGTGTATCATACGCTGATTGTCGCACCCGCCTCGTCCAATACGGTCGCGAAATGCGTCTACGGCATCTCCGACAACCTTGCGACCAACTGCTTCGCCCAGGCTGGCAAATGCCGCGTGCCAACAATCGTGTTCGCCTGCGATACCGCGCCCGAAATGGACACCGAGGCGCCGTCGGGCATGGTCAAGGTCTACCCGCGCCGCATCGACCTCGAAAATACGGCCAGACTCAAAACCTTCGACGACACGACCGTGGTTGAAAGCCTCGCCGACCTGATCGCCGCCGTGGACGCGCGCAAGCGCGATGTGGCCAAGCGGTGACCGGCGCCCGGTATCTAACGCGCCGCTTGACGCCAGCCTGTTTCACTTGAAATTGCGCTAGGATGACCGACCGCCTTCTCTTTCTGACCGGACGCCTTGCCGAAGCCCGCCTGACCGCGACGGTCGCCAGCGTCGGCTTGCCCGAAGGCAGCTGGCGGGTCGACAACCTCGGCATCAAGGTGGCGGCCCTGATGACCGAGGGCATCGTCAAAAACCGGCTGAAGGGCCCGCTCGCCGCCGACCGCGTGATCGTGCCCGGCCGCACGCGCATGAACCTTGGCAATCTGTCGGCGCACTTTGGTGCCAATTTCGAACGCGGCCCCGACGAACTCGTCGATTTGCCAGTGTTCCTTGGGCGAGGCGGTAAGCCGACCGACTTCTCGCACCACAACTTACGTATCTTCGCCGAAATCATCGAGGCGCCGCAGCTGACGCTTGATGACATCCTCGCCCGCGCTGCCCGCCATCGAGCCGATGGCGCCGACGTAATCGATGTTGGCTGCGAGCCCGAAGTACCGTTCGCCGCGCTCGAAGACACGGTTCGCGCGCTCAAAGCGGCAGGCCACAAAGTTAGCGTCGATAGCGGGGACGTAGCCGAACTGCGCCGTGCCGCGCAAGCTGGGGCCGATTACGTGCTCTCGCTCGACGAGACGACGCTCGACGCGGTAGCTGGAACGCCGTGCATTCCAATCCTGGTGCCAAAGCCGCATGGTGACCTCGCCTCGCTGGTACGCGCCATCGACGCGGCCAACGCCGCAGGCATCCCGCACATCGCCGATCCGATCCTCGACCCGCTCAACTTCGGATTTACGACCTCGCTTGAACGCTATGCCGAGTTGCGCCGTCAGCGTCCCGACGTCGAAATCCTGATGGGCACGGGCAACCTGACCGAACTGACCGAGGCCGACAGCCAGGGCTTGACCGCGCTGCTGGTCGGCATCTGCACCGAACTGGCAATCACCAATGTGCTGATCGTGCAGGTCTCAGCCCATACCCGCCGCACCGTTGCCGAGCATGATGCCGCCCGCCGCCTGATGTACCGGGCCCGGGAAGATGGCAGCTTACCGAAGGGCTATGGCGGCAATGGATTGCTCGGCCTCCACGACCTCAACCCGCACCCATTATCGGCCGCTGAAATCGCGATCGGTGCCGCCCAGGTCCGCGACGACAATTTCCGCATCGAGGTCTCGACCGAAGGTGTTCACATCTACTCGCGCCAGGGCCACCACCAGGTCACGGACCCGTTCGCCGTGTTCGACAAACTTGGCGTCGAAGCCGACGGCGGGCACGCGTTTTATCTGGGCTACGAACTGGCCAAAGCCGAAATCGCATGGCGGCTCGGCAAACGCTACGCCCAGGACAATCCGCTCGACTGGGGTATCGCCACGCCGCGCGCCGCTATCGATGTCACCGCTCCCTCGCCCGAGGGCGCGACCCTCAAGGCCAAGCGCGAAGCGATGGCCCACACCCGCGCCAATAAGCCAAAATCGGTGGAATGATCGGCTCGATAAGCCAAACGAAACCTACCGCATGGCGTTATCGATGGCGGCCTCAAGACATGCCAAAACTGTGATATTATCGGTGCGGAGGAACACATGGACACACTGTCGCTTGATCAGGCTAAACTTCAACTCGAAAGCCTGATCGCGCGCGCGGCCAGCGGCGAGGACGTGCGCATCTCTCATCCCGTGTTCGGCACAACCCGACTGGTGGTCGAAGCTCACCCGCAGCCCACGCCACGGCGAGCCCCTGGACGGTGGAAAGGCCGTATCCACGTCCCGGAGGATCGGTTGTTTGCGCCTCTCGACCCTGCCGAATTGGCTTGGCTTGGGGGAGAGCGCGCGGCGGAGTACTCTGACGGATGATCCTGCTCGATACGCACATCGTCTACTGGTGGCTTACGGATGATCGACCGTTGTCCAGTTCGCTACGCGGCATAATCGCAAGCACGAACGACGTTCTCGTTAGTGCCGTGACCGGCTGGGAAATTGCAATCAAAGTGAAACTCGGCAAGTGGCCCGGAGCTGCACCACTGCTCCCAGACCTTGAGGGAACTTTGAAAGATGAAGGTTTCCGATTGCTTGATTTGACAATGTCGCAAGCGAGGCTCGCAGGAAGCTTAGACCTCGAACACAAAGACCCATTCGACCGATTGCTAGCTGCTCAAGCTCTAGACTTGAATATTCCGATCGCGACCGTTGACCCCGTGTTCAAGCAATTCAACTGCGTCGTCTGCGAGTAGCCGACTGTGCCCAAGATCATCGAAACGATCGTTACGACGTCCAATGCCGCAGGAGAGATCCACATCGCCCCGCTCGGCTTGATTGTCGACGGCGAGACCATGGTCATCGCACCGTTCAAGCCGTCGCGCTCGCTCGACAACCTGCGCGATGTACCGTTCGCGTGCGCCTCGCATACCGACGATGTGCGCGTGTTTGCGGGCGGGGTCACGGGACGAAAGGCCTGGCCACTGGTGCCATCGCGCAACGGAATTGGCGCAAGGCTTGCGGGTTGCATCTCGCACTATGAGTTGAGTGTCACGAAAGTGATCGAGGACGCCGATAGACCTCGTTTTGAATGTAGGGTGGAGACGCACGAACAACATCGGCCGTGGCACGGTTGGAACCGGGCTCAATCGGCCGTCATCGAGGGCGCGATACTGGTGTCGCGGCTCCATATGCTGCCACCGGCCAAGATCGAAAGCGAAGTCGCCTATCTCGGGATTGCCATCTCGAAGACAGGGGGACCCGCCGAGATCGAGGCCTGGGGGTGGCTCATGGAGCGCGTCGAGGATTGGCGCCGCACGTCAGTTGAAGATGTGCCGGCGCGCTAAAACACAGGTGCGCGCGAATGACGATCGAACCGAAACTGCCGCTCGAAGGTGTTGCCATCGACAAGCCATCGCCCAACCCGCCATCACCTGTGACTCGCGCGATCCACGTGATCGAGAACGGATTCCTGCTGGTCATCGCCGTGTTCACCGTGGTCGCAATGGGCCAAGAAGTACTCAAAGTTATCCGCGGCCAAACGGTTCAGCTCCAAGACTTGCTACTGATGTTCATTTACGTCGAGGTTCTCGGCATGGTTGCCGTCTACTACGACAGTAAAAAGATCCCGATTACGCTGCCCTTGTTCATCGCCATCACCGCGCTGGCCCGGCTCGTCATCTTGCAAGGCAAGGAACAGCCACCCGTCAATCTGATCTACGAAGGCGGGGCCATCCTGCTGCTGGCGGTGGCGTGCGTTGTCCTGACTTGGCGGCCCAGTGGCGGCGACAGCACAAAATAAGCTACCTCATCGATGGTCCATGCTGGGACGATCCCAGTTGCGTCCTGCAGATCAAGCAAGGGATACCATGACGACCACTGACCCGGCCGACGATGAGCCCAATGCCCCTCGGGTCGCCATGGTTTGCGACACCTTCACGGGTGTCGCGACGATCACGCTTCATAATCCTGCGCGTATGAACGCGCTGACCGCTGCGATGTGGGCGACCCTGCCAGAGCATGTCGCCAAAGCCGTGACCGATCCTTCCGTGAGGGTCATTGTGTTTCGCGGGGCGGGCGAGCGCGCCTTCTCGGCAGGTGCCGATATCTCGGAGTTCGAAACGGCGCGCGCGGGCACCGCAGCCGACGCCTACGATGCGCTCAACCATGCTGCCTTCGAAGCGGTTGCGAACTGCCCGAAACCGACGATTGCGATGATCCACGGGTTTTGTATGGGGGGAGGCCTTGGCATCGCACTCGCCTGCGATTTGCGCATTGCCGATACAGCGGCGCAGTTCGCGCTGCCGCCAGCCAAACTCGGCCTTGGCTACAATGCGCGCTGGATCACCCCGATCCTTCGGGCAATATCGCCAGCCGACGCAAAGCTGTTGTTGTTTTCAGCCCGGCGCATTCAAGCCTCCCGCGCGCTTGCCATGGGGCTGGTCACGGACGTCGTTCCCACAGACGACCTCGAAACGGCGACGGCGGCGCTCACGACCGAAATTGCAGCCAACGCGCCGTTGACCATTCGCGCGGCCAAAGCCGCCGTGGACGCGCTGTCGGCTCCCGGGGTTGCGCCCGACATGGTGGCACTCGACCGCCATGTTGCCGACTGCTTCGACAGCGCGGACTACGCGGAGGGCCGCCGGGCGTTTTTAGAGAAGCGCAAGCCGCTGTTCACCGGACGCTAGGAGCCTGTCCGGCCCTGAGGCATGCGGTTCAGCCCGAAGCGGCAGTCTTCACATCAACCACCGCCGCAACATCAATGACCGGTGTGACGTCGACCACCGGTTTGACGCCCCGGACCGCTGGATCGGCCAACCTGATCCCGGGAGCGATAGCGGCAAGATCGGCAGCTAGTCGCGTGACGAGGCCGCTGGCGGCCATCTCGTATGCGAGGTCGATCGCGCTCGCAAATCCGATCGCATCACTGCCGCCATGGCTTTTGATGGCGATACCGTTGAGGCCCAGGAACGTGCCACCATTGACCCGGCGCGGGTCCATGCGCTGCTTGAGCGCCTGGAAGCCGCCACGGGCGAAAATCGCGCCAAGCTTGGCCAGCAGCGAACTGGTCATCGCGTCCCTGAGATACTGAGCGACCTGGCGTGCGGTCCCCTCGGCGGTTTTCAGTGCGATGTTGCCGGCAAAACCTTCGACGACGACGACGTCGACGACGCCTTGTCCGATCTCGTTACCCTCGACAAAACCGCGATAGTCGAACGGCAGTTCTGCGTGCCGTTTGATCCAGGCGTGGGCCTCGCGGACCTCCTCGTTACCCTTGATTTCCTCAGAACCGATGTTGAGCAGCCCAAGGGTCGGCCGCTCGACGTGGAACAAAATGCGGGCCAAGGCCGCGCCCATCAGCGCATAATCGGCCAATTGGCGCGAGGTTGCCCCGACGTTGGCGCCAACGTCGAGCACGATGCATTCGCCTTTCACCGTGGGCCACAGCGCGGCAATGGCCGGGCGCTCGATATCTCCCATCGGCCGCAGGATGAGCTTCGACATCGCCATCAAAGCGCCAGTGTTGCCGCCGGAAACAACCGCCTGAGCATGGCCGTCCTTCACCGCCTCGATGGCGAGCCACATGCTCGAGCCCTTGCCACGGCGCAGAGCTTGGCTCGGCTTGTCGTCGCTGCCGACCTTCAAATCGGTATGCACGATCCGCGATTTGGCAGCCAGCGCTGGATGCGCAGCCAAAACCGGCGCGATCTTTTTTTCGTCGCCGTAGAGGAGGAAAGCGAGATCGGGCTGGCGCTTCAACGAGATGGCAGCGCCCTGCACCACGGCTTGCGGAGCATCGTCTCCACCCATCGCGTCGAGGGAAATCGTTCGTAACGCGTTCATATGGTGGTTCCGGCCCTCGGTTGGTCTGGCAACGTCGGGCAGTGATGGGGCGACAACGTCATAGGGGCGTAACAGGTCGGGACCGGTTGGTACACGGCGCTTTGGACACTCACGTAACTGACGCGGAAACTAGCGGTTTCACCAAAGGATACAACGGCTTTGTCGACGGCGACTGGAACGAACGTGCCCGTCGGGCAACAGATATTGGGCCACAGATAGTGGGCAACAGATATTGGGCCACAGATAGTGGACGACAGCTAGCCAGCGATTCGGCACCTGCGTCACGGATCCCGCTTCAGTTTGGCAAGAGCCGCAAACGGGCTCGTTGCGCGCGCCCCCTCTTCGTCCGTCCAATCAAACTCACTGCCTGATTTGCGCGGGTAGGGATCGAGCCCAGCTGCGAGGGTTTCAAACGCAACGCGCCCGACCGCCAGATAGCCGTCTTCGATCGGCTCGTAGTCGGGTAACTTCAAGATCTCGGCTTCGCTGTCGCCAGCCGTCTCGGGCGGTCGATCATGGTCGTGCCGAAACTCGGCTTCGAGTGCCAATTCGAGGCGGACATCGATCGGATCGAGTGTCACGACGCAGGTCTGGATAAGTTCGGCGACTAACGTGCCAGTTAGCCCGTACCGCTCGCCGCCAAGTGCCGTTAAGCGATAACGGGCCGAAAGCTTTCGAACATCAGGAATCGCGAGAGCCGGCGCCAGCACAGCGCGTTCTTCAGGTGTTGCCTCACGCTCGACGGTCTGGCCGCGGCGGACCACCTCGGAAACGAGGTGGCGCCATGTATCAAGGGCGGCGGACGTCGCGCCACCGCTTGGCGAATGAGCCGACTTCCCAACCTGTGGCCGCGACGGCGGCTTTTGCTGCGAAGGTGGCTGTGGCTGCGACGGCGGCTTTTGCGGCGATAGCGGATTTGGCGGCTCGGCCTCGTTCATGTCCCCCTCCCGTCGTTTCGTGCGTCAGGAAACGAGAGGTCGCCCAGCCGCAGACGGTCGGCGGAAAGACCCGCGAGATGATCAGCCATCCGCCGGGTATAAGTCGCAAGTTCGGCTGCTACAGCGGCGGTGGCTACCGCTAGTGCCGCGCCATCGCTCGCATACACGTGTCTGGCGACAACCGATGCCAGCGCCGACGGATCCTCGGTGTTAGCCAAAGCCGCGCGATAATCGAGGCCACGTTCATAAAGGCCGCCAGCCGCCTTCTTGACGTTGCGCACGACCGACGTATCGCCAACGCCGAGTTCGCGCATGGCATCATCCATGGCCGTGACGAACGTTTCGACAAGGCTGCGCCGCAACTCTTCGTCGGCGACGTCGGCAGCGCCAAGCCGCTCCAACACGATCGCAAGGTGGAGCGCGATCATTTCATAGCGCCCTTCGATGCTATCGGGCACCGCATACGACGTATAGAATTCAGGATTGCGCGCTTGCGCCACGACGGCGCCATAAATTTCGCTTGCTTTCTGCCGGTCGTCGCGTCGTCCGTAGATCCAGTCGAACATGGGTGGCGGGCAATCGTAAAGGGTTCGGGTGGCGCGCGCGTCGGTGGCGCGACCAGCCAGAACGGTTATCAACGGTGTTACAGCGTGATTAGCCGATGCCCCCCGTTTTGGGTAGAGCGGTATTGGATAGTCTAAGTGACGGGTCGATTCGGGCGCACCGGGTTCTGTTGCCGCCGACTTAATGATCATAGAAGACGACACGTTGAGAAGACGCGCCGCAATGGCGACATGGGATGGCAGCACGGTGATGATGGTGAACCGCAAACGGCCGACGACTGACTGTCTAGGCCGCTTCAGAACGGTGCTCGCATGTGCGGCCGTGCTGGGGCTGACCGCGTGCGCCGACAGCGTGACGAAGCACGGGCACCATTTCCGCGAAACGGATGTCCAGCAAATCACCCCAGGAATGTCGCAGGAGCAGGTGCGGTTTACGCTCGGAACGCCAACAACAACGTCAGTCCTCGGGTCGGGTCAGGCGTTTTACTATATCTCCTCGACTGAGGCTCAAAAGTCGTTCCTTCTTCCTCGCGAGACCGACCGTCAGGTTGTAGCAGTCTATTTCAACCAGGGTGGCATGGTCGATAACGTCGCAAATTACGGCCTCAAGGACGGTAAGATTTTCGATTTCATCAGCCGCACGACGCCAGCCCCAGGCGCCCGCGACGACGGTCTTTTAAAGCAGCTGTTCCGCAATCTCGGCAGCCGTCAGGTGTTCGGCGGATAACCACGCTGCGTGCCGCTTGCGCTGGCGCGTGTTCCCCAACAGCCGTGCACAGAGTGACCTGAAGAGGTCGCTTCATCCGCGAATCGGTTCACAGTCGGTGGGAAGCGTAGCGAGCCGCCATTGGCCGCACACAACCGTTGCCTGACCTGACAAGCGAGATCCTATGGCTCTTCGTACAACACCGCAGGACCCGAAACATTCGATATCGAAGAACGCGGGATCGACAACCTCGGGCTCGACGACCTCGGGCTCGACGACCTCGGGCTCGATAACCTCGAAACCATCAACGCCGGTCCCGCCTTCCGCTTATCTTCTGGCCGACCACCTCGACGCCACATTGGCTGCCGGCGAAGACCTCCTCGCTGCTGGTCGCCGCTGCCGCGACCTTCTCGACGAGATGCCAAGCCCCCGGGCTCCGCACACGGGGCATGCCGCCGCCCTCCGCACCGGCGTTGAACTGATCCGATCGCTCGAGCTGGCGCTCATCACACGGGTCAACAAGGCGCGGGAATGGTCGCAGATGCTGGTCAAGCTCGACCCCCGCTTCCGCGCCATCGGCAGCCTTTTCATCGCCGGCACGGCGCCGCTGGTCGATGCGATCGCCGAGTTCGCCGACGCCACGGAGCAGGATTTCGAGACCGGCGACGTGATGACGTCCTATTTCCGTGGGCGTGGCATGCTGCAGCCGGGAATGGCGGCGCTCCACGAGATCGACGGCCCGCTGGTCACCGAGCAGTTCCTGGTGACGCGGCGGATCGAACTGGGCCCGTTGCTCGATCTGACGGCGGCTTATCTCGATGCGCTGGAACTGCACTTTACGTTGTTCTCGACGACCGACGATCAGGGCCGCAGCGACATCCCCGACGGCGTCAAAATTGACGGCGCGGCGAAGGCTGGCCCGCCCGTGACGTAAGACCCAGCAGACGAAATTGGGTCCTCAACCGTCGCAAGGTCTGCCGTCGCAGACGCTCGGTGGCTGCAGCCGACCGCCAATCCGTTGTAGCGACCGGGGGAAGCTGCGAGACGCTTGAGAGGTCGCCCACTCGTGTGACTGCCGACGTGCAGCGTCTGCGCTCGAGATTGCGGGAAAGGCATGCCTGCGTGCGATCGCACCGAAGAACGAAGCTGGACGGTCGCAACCGTGGCGGATACACGTCGCGCCGACGATGACAGATCGGCGACCGGTCGCTGCCAACAATAAGGGCTGGCGCCGCATCTCTCGCGCCGGGTTCTCCAACGCCCGATTGCCGACCCCATTCTGACAGATTGTATTGGCCCCGATCCGGCCCGCACGACTTCAAGCCCGCACGAAGCCCGCACCACGAAGGACGTCACGACATGGCCGCCCAGACGCTTGAGACGGCTCAGCCGACAACTGCCGACCACAGGACCAGCGCTGCCAACTACCGCGACATGGCAAACGCCATCCGCGCGCTGTCGATGGATGCCGTCGAGGCGGCGAAATCCGGCCATCCCGGCATGCCGATGGGGATGGCCGATGTTGCGACCGTGCTGTTTGCCGAAGCGCTGAAATTCGATCCTGCCGCACCGAACTGGCCTGACCGCGACCGGTTCGTGCTGTCGGCTGGCCATGGCTCAATGCTGCTTTACGCGGTGCTGCACCTGACCGGTTACCCTGGCATGGGCATCGATCAGTTGAAGGCGTTCCGCCAGCTCGGCTCAGCCACCGCTGGCCACCCGGAGTACGGCCACGCCGCCGGCATTGAAACCACGACCGGCCCGCTCGGCCAGGGCCTCGCCAACGCGGTCGGCATGGCGATCGCCGAACGTATGCTGGCCGCCCGCGCTGGCGACGATCTCGTCGACCACCACACGTTTGTGATCGCTGGCGATGGCTGCCTGATGGAGGGCATCAGCCAGGAGGCGATCTCGCTCGCCGGCCACCTGAAACTCGGCAAGCTGATCGTGCTGTTCGACGATAACGGCATCACCATCGATGGTAAGACCGACTTATCGACCTCTGATAATCAACTCGCCCGGTTCCAGGCCTCGGGCTGGAACACGCTCGCGATCGATGGCCATGATACCGCGGCCATCTCGGCCGCCCTCGCGACCGCCAAGGCCGATGCATCGAAGCCGTGGCTGATCGCCTGCAAGACCGTGATCGGGTATGGCGCTCCAACCAAGGCTGGCACTAGCGGCATCCATGGCAGTGCGCTTGGTACGGCCGAAATCGAAGGCGCGCGCGCCAAGCTCGGCTGGACGCATGCGCCATTCGACATTCCCTTCGACATTAAGCGCGCCTGGGAAGCCACGGCGGATCGCGGCAAGGCCGCCCACGCCGACTGGGAAGCGCGGTTCACGAAAGCCGGACCGGCGGCCAGGTCCGCGCTCGGCGACATCGATCCAGCAGCCGCGACAGCCGCGATTGCGGCTGCCAAGACGCAGTTTCTGGCCGACCCGGCCAAGCGGGCAACGCGCGCGTGGAGCCAGCTCACGCTCGAGCACCTGATCCCGGCGATCCCGCAATTGATCGGCGGCTCGGCCGATCTGACCGGCTCGAACGGCACCAAAACCAAGCGTCACACATCGATCTCGGCCGCAGACTTCGCCGCCAACTATATGAACTACGGCATCCGTGAGCACGGCATGGCAGCCGCCATGAACGGCATGGCGCTGCACGGGGGCATCCTCCCCTATGGCGCAACGTTCCTGGTTTTTTCCGATTACTGCCGCCCGGCTGTCCGCCTGTCGGCCTTGATGGGCGTCGGCGTGATCTACGTCATGACCCACGATAGCATCGGCGTTGGCGAGGACGGCCCGACCCACCAGCCGGTCGAACATCTGGCCAGCCTGCGCGCCATCCCCAATCTCCTCGTCCTGCGACCAGCCGATGCGATCGAGACCGCCGAAGCCTGGGAAATCGCGCTCAGCAACCGCGACCGTCCGTCGGTGCTGGCGCTGACCCGCGATGCGGTCGCAACGCTGCGCACCGCTGCCAACGCGAGTGAGAACCTGTCGGCCAAAGGTGCATACGTCGCGCGCGAAGCCCCAGGCGGGCTCGACGACCGCGACATCACGCTGATCGCGACCGGCTCGGAGATCGCGATCGCACTCGAAGCGGCCGACGCGCTTGCGGCCGAGGACATCGTCGCCGCGGTCGTGTCGATGCCGAGCTTTGAATTGTTCCGCGAGCAGGGCGAAGACTACCAGGATGCGGTGATCGGCGACGCACCCGTTATCGCCATCGAGGCTGGCGTACCGACCGGTTGGCACGAGTGGCTGTTGCCCGACGACCGCTTCCTCGGCATGGCTGGTTTCGGAGCATCCGGCCCAGCCAAGCAGCTCTATGCGCACTTCGGCATCACCACCGAAGCGGTCGTGGCTGCAGCAAAGGAAATGGTGGGTTGATCTTCACCGGAACAGGCACGCCGGTCCGGATCGGCAAGCGGTTCCCGATCAGGCAAGCTGGTCCGGATCGGCACTGTCCGGATCGGCACTGGGCTGACCCCTCAGCGCCCGCCTTCGAGATAGGCGGAGCGGACTTCGGGGTTCGATAGGAGTTCCCTGCCAGGGCCGGACAATGTGATCCGGCCGTTGACCAGAACGAACGCGCGATTGGCGAGCTTGAGCGCGTGGTAAGCGTTCTGCTCGACCAGGAACACCGTCAAGCCGTCCGTCCGGTTGACGTCTTTGATGACTTCAAAAATCTGCTGAACGATGAGCGGCGCAAGGCCCAGCGACGGCTCGTCGAGCAGCAACAGGCGCGGTCGGCTCATGAGCGCGCGGCCGATCGCCAGCATCTGCTGCTCGCCGCCCGACAGCGTTCCAGCGCGCTGGTCGATCCGTTCCTTGAGGCGGGGAAACATCCGCGTCACACGGTCGAGGTCGGCATCGAAACGGGCCGGATCGGCGACCGACGCGCCGATCTGCAGATTTTCAAACACCGTCATCCGGGCAAACACCCGGCGGCCCTCGGGCGACTGCGCGATGCGCATCCGCGCAATCTCGTGCGTGGGTTTATGCGTGATATCGAGGCCATCGAACCGAATGGTCCCGGCATGCGCCCGTGGCGTGCCGAAAATCGTCATCATGAGCGTGGATTTACCAGCGCCGTTCGAGCCGATCATTGTGACGATTTCGCCATGACCGACGTCGAGATCGACGCCCTTGAGCGCGACGATGCTGCCGTAACGCGTTTCCAGACCGCGGATTTCGAGAAGCGGCCGTGTCGCGATCATGCGCGCCCACTCGAGACGTTCGCAGATCCGGTAGCGGGCGCGTCATCGAGTTCGTCATGTTCGACGCCGAGGTAGGCCTTGATCACGTTGGGGTCGTTGCGGACGAACGTCGGCGGCCCGTCGGAAATGCGCCGGCCGTAATCGAGAACGACAACGTGGTCGGAGATATCCATCACGACCGACATGTCGTGCTCGATCAGCAAGATGGCCGTGGCCAGATCGTCGCGGATGGTGCGCAGCAGGTCGCTGAGTTCGGCGCTCTCGCGCGGGTTGAGGCCAGCGGCCGGTTCGTCGAGGCACAGCAGAACGGGCTCGGTCAACATGGCGCGCGCGATCTCGAGGCGCCGCTGGTCGCCGTAGGGCAGGTCGCCAGCGGGGTCGTCGGCGCGGTGGGTGAGGCCGATGCGGTCGAGCCACGCCACGGCGCGCTCGACGCCCTCGCGCTCGCTCTTAAGATAGGCCGCGCCGCCAAAGACCCCGCCGAGGACGCCAGCGATCGCAAACGGTCCAGCTTCGCGCGACAAGCGCCGGTGTTGGGCGACCATGAGATTTTCAAGAACGGTCATGCCGGTGAACAACCGGATGTTCTGGAATGTGCGGGCAACGCCAGCGCGCGAGGTGATTTGATAATCTTCGAGATGGTGCAACTCGTAGACATCGCTACCGCTGCGGCCGCCGTTGAGACGGATAGCGCCACCTGACGGGCGGTAAAAACCCGTGATACAGTTGAAGACGGTCGTTTTTCCAGCCCCGTTCGGCCCGATCAGCGCGGTGATTTCATCGCGACGTGCGCTGAACGATAGACCATCGACCGCCGTGAGGCCGCCGAACCGCATCACGAGATGGTCGACGTCGAGCAATGCTGCCGACGAACGGATCATAGGCTCGGGCGGAAGCAGCGCCATTGGAGGGTCCATATCCTCCAGCATGTGTGGGTCCATCATCCGGCACCTTCCTTCACGAGCGTGGCCGAGACTGCCTTGCGCCGTTTGAGCGCAATCGACGGGTCGCGCGAGGTGACAAGGCCGCGCGGCCGCCAGATCATCAGTACAACGAGCGCGAGGCCAAGAAGTAGCATGCGGTATTGTGTCGGGTCGAAGTCCCGGCCGAAAATGAGCTTCAGCCAGTCGAGTTCACGCAACAACTCGGTTCCACCGATCATCACCATGGCCGCGATGGCGCAGCCGGTCAGCGAGCCCATACCGCCGAGGACGACGATGGCAAGTACCGTGGCACTTTCCATGAACTCGAATGACTTGGGGTTGATGAAGCCCTGCCGGGTCGCAAAGAACGCGCCCGCCATGCCAGCGAAGGCGGCGCCGATTGCGAATGCGGACAGCTTGATCGTGACGGTGTTGAGCCCCAGTGCCCGGCAGGCGATTTCATCCTCGCGCAGGGCTTCCCAAGCGCGCCCGATCGGCATTCGGCGCAGGCGGATCGTCACCCATGCCGTGAATAGCGCAAGGGCCAGGATGACGTAATACAGGAAGATTGCGCGAAGGACCGTCGGCGACAGGTCGAGCCCGAAGACCTCGGCAAATGTGGTTTCGCCGGTCCGCGATGCGAACGGGAGCCCGAAAAATGTGATCCGCGGGGCGTTGAGGCCGGCGTAGCCATTGGTCAGGCTGTTCCAATTGACCAGCACGAGGCGGATCATTTCGCCGAACGCCAGCGTCACGATGGCGAGATAGTCGCCGCGCAACCGGAGCACGGGAAACGCCAGAAGGATGCCTGCGAACGACGCGAGCACGGCGGCAAATGGCAGGCAGATCCAGAAAGCGAATGGAACAAGGCCGGGTGCGACGCTGGGCAAAACGTGGATCGAGATCAGCGTGTAGCTGTAGGCGCCGACAGCGGCAAACGCGATGAACCCGAGATCGAGCAAGCCAGCGAGGCCGACGACGATATTGAGGCCCCACGCCAGCATCACATAGATCAGGATCTGGACGCCAAAGTTATCGACCCATTTGATGGCGCCAGCCCAACCCGTGGTTGCGACCACGAAGGGTGGATACAGCAGCAGCGCAACGAGCCCGATCCATGGCGCGACTTTGCCGATGGTCTCGCGAAACGTGCTGACGTCTGAGCTTGCCGCCGTGGTGGGCGTGCGCACCGCCACAGCGCGGCGATGGCCGGAGAGTAGTTGAGACAGCGCCGAGAATACGGCCGCTGCCGCAGCTAACCCAGCGACCAGCCCCCAGCGCGTTTCGAGCGCGAGCGCGCCGCTTTGGCCCGGTTTGGCAAGGTGGGACACGATCGGGAAGGCCAGCACGACGACGACGGACGCGGATAAGGCAGCGGCGATGAGCGCCCGCCTTATGACGTGTGGCCAGTTCGTGGCGTCAACCGGGGCTGGATCATCCGGGCTGGTGCCGTCGCCGTTGACGCGGCTCGCCGCTGTGTCGCCACCGGTCGAGGGTCCCATGCTGCTAGACCTTCTCGACTTCGGGTCGACCGAGAAGGCCGGTCGGTTTGATGACGAGGGTCAGGGCAAGAACGGCAAAAGCCACCACGTCCTTATAATCGCTCGACACGTAGGCCGCCCAAAGTGTTTCGACGAGGCCGATAATGAGACCACCGAGCACGGCGCCGGGTAGCGAGCCGATGCCGCCCAGAACGGCGGCGGCGAACGCCTTGATGCCAGGGACAAAGCCGTCGTGATGGTTCACCACGCCATAGAGCACCAGATAGAGGCAGCCAGCGACCGCCGCCAACGCTCCCCCGATGGCGAACGTGATCGCGATGGTCCGGTCGACGTTGATGCCGAGCAAAGCTGCCATTTTGCGGTCCTGCTCACAGGCCCGTTGCGCTCGCCCCAGCGAGGTTTTCTGCACCAGCCACCAGAACACTGCGAGCAGGCCCGACGTGACGGCGATAATCAGCAATTGCTTGTAGGAGATCGTGAAAAAATGCGTTGCGTCGACCGGAACGCGCAGCCCGCCGTCGAGCACCGGCGGCAGAGACTTGTTGTTGGGCCCCTGCACGACTTGCACGAAGTTCATCAAAAAGATCGACATGCCGATCGCCGAGATCAACGGCGCGAGACGAAAAGAGCCGCGCAACGGGCGGTAGGCCACGCGTTCGATGACGATGCTCCAGAACGCCGTCAGCGCCATTGTCATGACCAGGACCAGCAGGATCGTGACGATCGTGGACGACGCCCCGATCAGGCTGCTGACCAGGAGGTAGAGGATCAGCGCAATGAACGCCGACACCATGAACACATCGCCATGGGCAAAATTGACCATCCCGATGATGCCAAACACCATCGTGTAGCCGAGTGCGATCAGACCGTAGATCGAACCCAGCGTGATGCCGTTCACGACCTGTTGCAGCAAGTAGGTGATGCCGTCGGCGAACTGGTTCGATGTCATCGCATGCCCCCCGTCTGTTGAACGTCAGAGCATGTTGTGCGAGCCGTCACAAAACGGCGGGTCGTCCGTGTTTTTGCAACCGCACAGGTTGTAGGTGGCGCTGTTCTCGGCAACGAACCGGAGTGGTTGCAGCCCAGTATCCTTGTGGTTGCCGTCACAAAACGGTTGGCGCTGCGACCGGCCACACGTGCAGAAGAAGTAGGCTTTGCCAGCAATCAAATCGACCTGGTAGGGGCCATTTTGGGCCGGTACAGGTTCGGCGACAGCGGGTTGCGCTATGGCGGACTGTTCCATGAAAGTGTCTTTGGCGACGGGATCGTTCGACATGGGAGGCGCCTCGCTTCCACCAGCCAACTTGATGTGACACGCCAATCGGTAACGGCTTCGTGAGGTTGCGGCAAGTCCCCGCGCTGTGGGCAAATGCTTTCGCGGCAACGCTGCCACAACCAGCCAAGTTAGCACCAGCCTGTTGCGCCGTCGGTTGGACCATTCCGACCCCGATTGAGACAGAGATGTCACAAAGACAGGAATCCGTCGCATCCCGTGTCAAGGCTAATTTACGCTGTTCGATTGTGCCGGTAGGCTGATGATACCTGTTCAACCGTAACGCGGAAGCAATGCATGGACTTCGTGGCCCCAAATCCGTCTGCGATCGAACAGTCGGCGATCGACGCCGCCAATGCGGCCGCTGCGTTCGACCACGAAGCTGCAGCGGTCGTCGAGGGGTTCATGAAAACATACATGACCGACGTCGACGCCGCAGTTGATAATTTCTCGGCTGAAGATTGTGTCTACACGCTGCACATGGCCGAAACAGACGCCCCGGTCGGCGGACGAACGGAAGGCCGAGAAGCGATCCGTGCCGCGTTGTTGAATTATCGCGAGATCTTCGAGTTTATCCTGTTCGAAGGGCGCACGATGTCAGCGGTCGACGGCGTGGTTCGTCAACGGCTTGAATTCATGCTTCGGCACCGCGCGAGCAACGAAAGGTGGTCGGGGATCGGCCGGTTCGTCTGGACGGTCCGGGACGGCCGGATTGTCGCTTGCGAGGAGTACCAGGACACCGCGAAATTGGCCGCGTTTTTTCGCTTTTTCGAATAGCGCCGTAGTCGTTCAGCTCGCTAGCGCCAAGCGCTCGCGCGCGGCATCTGCTGTGAACGTGTCGACGTTCACGATCTCCGTGCCTTTGCCGCGATAGACGATCGTTTCGTCAAGTTCGCGAATACCGTTGCACACCTCGACGAGTGCGTCGAAGCCAAGCTTGGCACAGAACTCGAAGCACAAAACATCCCAGATCGTGTTGGCCTCGAACCGCTGACCGTTGACCAGCGTTTTGACCAGAACTTCGGGGCAAGCATCGTTGCGAACGAAATTGGCCAGCATTCGCGCCAGCGACGGGTGGATGTCGTAGCCGCAATCGCCAAACCCGTTCGGATAGGCGGTGCGCCGGAACAGCGGCTCGTTACCGAAGTTCTCGACCAGTAGTTTGGCCTCGGTGGCTGGTATGATGGCCTTGACCTCGCACATCGGCTTCGAGCGACCCTGCACCTGCACGATACGCTTGGTAATCCGAAGTTCGGGCGTGGTCATGGCGTGTCCTGGTGAGGGCGTAGACGTCGGCATCAACGCCACCTCGTCCGATAGACCAGCGTTCGTTCAAAAACCGTTACCGAGAGATCGGTAATGGGTCCCACGGGCGGCGATGACAGCGCCGAGGAACGAAATTTGACGCTTCGCGTTGGCCCCACAGCCAGTTCGAGCAACCCATACACACGCCCACGAGGTGCCATACATGAGCTTTATCCAGACCGCCGATGGCGTCGATCTTTACTTCGAGGACACCGAGGAAGACGGGAAACCTATCGTGTTCATCCACGGCTGGCCCCTGTCTGGCAGCATGTGGGAATATCAGGTTGGCCCGCTTTCCGAAGCCGGCCTGCGCTGCATAACCTATGATCGTCGTGGTTTTGGCCAATCTGACAAACCTGCTGACGGTTACGATTTCGAGACCCTCGGCAATGATCTCGCCGTATTGCTCGAAGAACTCGATCTGCGCGACGTGACGCTGGTCGGGTTTTCGATGGGCGGGGGCGAAGTCGCCGAATACCTGTCGCGACACAATCAGGACCGGCGCGTGACGAGCGCGATATTCGTGGCTTCGGTCGTCCCGTTCCTGCTGAAAACAGCCGACAATCACAATGGCGTTGACGCATCTATTTTCGCTGAAATGCGAACAGGTCTCAGAACGGACCGGCCTGAGTTCATTGCCGGGTTCGTTAAGACGTTTTTCGGTGTCGGCGTGCTCACCTCACCCGTCAGCGACAACATGCTCGCCGCGAACTGCCAAGTCGCGATGCTGGCCTCCCCGATCGCCACGATCGCCTGTATCGAAACGTTTTCCTCGACCGACTTTCGACGACAATCCCAGAAATTCGATGTCCCCACGCTGATCATCCATGGCGATGCCGACGCGACCGTGCCGATCGAGCCAACCGGCAAGGCCGCCGCCGCACTGATCCCAGGTGCCACGTTCAAGGTCTACTCGGGCGCGCCTCACGGGCTGCATTACACGCACCGCGCCAAGCTCAATGCTGACATCGCCGCCTTTGTGACGGGAGGCCAGGTCGCGTTGGCTGCGGAATAAATCCATCGGCACAAGCATCCGACGGCGCGGACTCTGGAGCCGCGCTGGCGGCTGCTTGACGTAAGCTTCAACATCGCGGCACAACGCGGCTCCTTACCTGCAACCGTAGGCAGAGAGTGAGAGCCATGCCAGCCGACCCGAAGCAGCCAATGGCTGCAAACCCCGCCATTACGCCGCCTGCCCCCGCCAGTTCCATCACCGTCACGCTGACGATGCCCGACGGTAAGACGCGGGATGTCCCGTCAGGCAGCACAGGCCTAGAGGTGGCAAAATCCATCTCACCGTCGCTGGCCAAGCGCACGGTCGCGATGAGCCTCGATGGCATCGTGTGCGACCTTGCCGACCCGATCCACGCGGACGCCGCCATCCGGTTTCTGTCACGCACCGACCCGGAAGCGCTGGAGTTGATCCGGCACGACTGCGCGCACGTGCTAGCCGAGGCCGTCCAGCAGATCTGGCCTGGCACACAGGTGACGATCGGGCCGGTGATCGAGCACGGGTTCTTTTACGATTTCGCCAAAGACGAGCCATTCCAGCCCGAAGACATCGCCAAAATAGAAAAGGCGATGGCCGCGATTATCGCCAAGAATGCGCCGTTCAAAAAGGACGTATGGAATCGCGACACGGCCAAGGCGTACTTCAAAGACAAGGGCGAGCACTACAAGGTCGAATTGATCGACGCGATCCCCGCTGGCGAAGACGTCAAAATCTATTCGCAGGGGTCCTGGCTCGACTTGTGCCGCGGGCCGCACATGACGGCGACCGGCCACATCGGCAAGGCGTTCAAGCTGACCAAATTCGCCGGCTCGTATTGGCGCGGCGATGCCAAGAACGCGCAACTGCAACGGGTTTACGGGGTTGCCTTTGCCGAACAGGCCGAACTCGACGCGCATCTCTTGCAGCTCGAAGAAGCCGAAAAGCGCGACCACCGCAAGCTCGGCCGAGAACTCGATCTGTTCCACTTCCAGGAGGAAGCGCCGGGCAGTGTGTTCTGGCACCCCAAGGGCTGGTCGCTGTTCCAATCGCTGATCGGCTATATGCGGCGGCGCACGGAGGCGGCCGGCTATGTCGAGGTCAATACGCCAGACCTCATGGAGAAGACGTTCTGGGAACTCTCCGGCCATTGGGAGAATTACGGTGACAAGATGTTTGTCACCGAGACCGAAGACGAACGCGTGTTTTGCTGCAAGCCGATGAATTGCCCAGGCCACGTGCAGATCTTCAAGCACGGCCTCAAGAGCTACCGCGATCTGCCGATGCGCATTGCCGAGTTCGGCAAAGTCCACCGCTACGAGGCGTCGGGCAGCTTGCACGGCCTGTTGCGGGTGCGCCATTTCACGCAAGACGACGCGCACGTGTTCGTCACCGAGGACCAGATCCGCGACGAGTGCCTCGCCATCAACGACATGATGCTGTCGATCTACAGCGACTTCGGCTTCGAAGAGATCACCATCAAGTTGTCGACGCGGCCTGAAAAGCGCGTTGGCTCGGATGACCTGTGGGACAAGGCCGAAACCGCGCTCCAACAGGTATTGGACGAGGTCAAGGCCAAATCCGGAAACCGCGTGCGCACGGCGGTGAACCCTGGTGAAGGCGCGTTCTACGGGCCGAAGCTGGAGTATGTTTTGAAAGATGCCATCGGCCGCGACTGGCAGTGCGGCACGACGCAGGTCGACTTTAACTTGGCGGGCCGTCTCGGCGCGTTCTACATCGACGAAGCAAGCCAAAAGCGCGTGCCGGTGATGATCCACCGCGCGATGTTCGGCTCGCTTGAGCGCTTCACCGGCATTCTGATCGAGAACTTTGCCGGCTCGTTCCCGCTGTGGCTATCGCCGCTGCAGGTCATGGTGTGCCCGATCGTATCCGAGGTAGACGGCTATGCCGAGGACGTCGTCGCGCGCCTGCGCAAGGCTGGATTGAAGGCCGACAGCGATCTCCGGAACGAAAAAGTCCAGTACAAGATCCGCGAACACAGCCTGATGAAGGTCCCGGTGATCCTTGTCGTCGGCAAGCGCGAGGCCGAAGAAAGCAAGGTCTCCATCCGCCGCTTCGGCAGCCCGGACCAGACCGTAATGGGCCTCGATGAAGCAATCGCGATGCTGGCTGCGGAAGCAAGGCCGCCGGGGTAGGCGTGACGTCCCGCGCCTGTCATGCTAAATCCTCGCAATGACCTCGGCCCGCCGCCTCGCCGACCAGCCCGTCACGATTGCCGAGTTCGACGCTATCGTCGAACAGGCTGGCGATGATTCGCGTCTTTACGAATTGATCGCCGGCGTCGTGACGATGATGACCAACCCGACCCGCCGCCATGAGACGATCGTTACGAATATCGTGACGTCACTAGCGGCGCCCGTTCGTAAACGTGGCTACTCAATGGACATCGGCGGCATGCGCGTCCAGCGCGAAGCCGCAGGGACAGGGCTCGATAAGGTCAAACCGGACATCGCAGTCCGTTGTGCTCCAGGCACGCCAGAAGACAATTTGTTGAACTTCATCACGGATCCGATTGTGATCGTGGAAGTGCTGTCGCCGTCGACGATCGATTATGATCGCGGGCAGAAGCTCGAGTTCTACAAGTCGTTGCCATCGGTGCAGCACGTGGTCCTCGTCTACCAAGACCAGTTGCGGATCGAGCATTACATCCGCCACCCTGACAGTGAGTGGCGCTCCGATGACCTCGTCGTCTTGACCCAGGCGGCTGATTTGCTGAAGCTTTCGGCGGTCGAATTCGAGATGTCGGCCACTGAGGCCTATTTCGGCTTCGCGTTCTAAGCAGCCAGAACTGCCGCTTGGCGGCGATGGCGGCCTGTGGCACACTAAAACGCATGAAACCAACAGCTGCCGACTTCAAAGCCAATGCGCGGGTTGCGCTGGATGACCCGCAACTGCAACGTGCGCTCTCCGGTCTGCCGACCGGGCTTGTTGCCCAGCGGACGGCGGCTAAAGCTGCCCTCCCCGAGTTCGAAGCGTTCCGTAACATCGGGCGCGACGTGAAAAACCATATGCTGGCCAACCTCGACCTCTATCTCGAACGCTACGAGGCGCAGGCCACCGCCAATGGCGCCGTCGTGCATTGGGCGGAGACGGCATCGGATGCCTGCGAGATCATCGCCAAAATTTGCCGCGACGTCGACGCCAAGCTCGTCACCAAGGGCAAGTCGATGGTGTCCGAAGAGATCGGGCTGAACGACCATCTCGAGGCCGAAGGCCTGCGCGTCGTCGAGACGGACCTTGGCGAATATCTGGTCCAGATCCGCAAAGAGCACCCGAGCCACATCATCGTTCCAGCGCTCCACCTGACCGAGCAGCAGGTCGAAGCCGAATTCCGCGAAAAACATACGCACCTGCCGAAGGATCGCCCGCTTCCGGACCCCGCCTCGATGGTGGCTGAGGCACGCGCCATCATGCGGCAGAACTACATCGACGCGGATGTCGGCATCACGGGGGCGAACTTTCTGATCGCTGAAACCGGCTCGACGGTGATCGTGACGAACGAAGGCAACGGCGACCTCACGCAGTCGTTGGCCCGCGTCCACATCGTCATCACGTCGATCGAAAAGGTCGTCGCGACACTGGAAGATGTGGCGCCGCTGCTGCGATTGCTGGCGCGGTCGGCGACAGGCCAGGACATCTCCAATTATGTCACGTTTTCAACCGGCCCGAAGCGTGCCGCCGATCCCGACGGGCCGGAGCAGTATCACGTCGTCATTCTCGACAACGGCCGTTCCGACATGCTCGGCAGCGAGGTCCGCGACGTGCTGCGCTGCATCCGCTGCGGCGCGTGCATGAACCATTGCCCGGTCTATGGCGCGATCGGTGGACACGCCTATGGGTGGGTCTACCCCGGCCCGATCGGAGCCGTGCTGACGCCAGCTCAACTTGGCGTAAAAAGTGGCCGCCATCTGCCTGGGGCGTCGACGTTCTGCGGTTCGTGTGCCAGCGTTTGCCCGGTAAAAATCCCATTACCCGACCTTATGCGCAAATGGCGCGAGGCCGAGTTCCGCCAAGGCCACCAGACCTTTCTCGCCAAAGCCGGGCTCAGGACGTGGGCCGGGCTCGCCAAACGGCCGTGGGCCTATCACCTCGCGGCGCGGTTTGCCGCCCTCACGCTTGGCGCGCTCGGCCGTGGCCGGGGAGGGTTCCGCTCGCTGCCGTTCGCCGGTGGGTGGACCAAGCACCGCGATCTGCCAGCCCCGCAGGGCCGCACGTTCCAACAGTTGTGGGCTGAACAGCAAAAGGGGCTCGCGCCAGATGTCTGACACGCGCTCGATGAACGGCCAGTCGGCGGGCCCGGGCCCTGGGGCCCGAGACCGCATTCTGGCGAACGTGCGCAAAGCCCTCGACGTGCCCGGGGGGCGTGCCGATCCGCGAGAGGCGGTTGTAGACCTTCGGATCGCGGAGCGGCGGCGGCATCTGTTGCCAGCGCGCGCGACGTTACCGTCGGCTGATTTGCGCGCCCAGTTCGCCAGCTATCTGATCCGCGGCAAGGCCAGCGTCATCGACGTCGCCGACCTTGCCGGTGTGCCGCTGGCGATAGCCGAGTATCTGCGTTCCCAGAACTTGCCGCTAACCTTACGGATGGGCGACGACCCGCGCCTGCGGGACTTGCCGTGGAACACGGTGTCAGCGATGACAGTTAAGCTGGGGCGCGCGGAACCGGCAACCGACACTGTTACGCTGTCGTACGCGGTTGCCGCGGCGGCTGAGACCGGCACGCTGGTTCTGGCCTCTGGTCCAGACAACCCGGTTAGCTTGAGCTTTCTGCCCGATACGCATTTGGTGGTGTTGGAGGCGGCGATGCTGGTTGGCGCCTACGAAGAGGCGTTTGATCTGGTCCGAAAGACGCTGGGTGACCGCGTCATGCCACGCACGCTCAATTTCATTTCAGGGCCATCCCGGACGGCCGACATTGGCGGGATCCCGGTGATGGGTGCCCACGGTCCGATTCATCTGGCGGTGTTTGTTATTGGCTGAGCTGCCGGCGACGAAATCAACGAGATAAGATTGCGGCGCCTCAGTGTTTAGGCGCGGTTGCAAGCGACCTTGCCGACGCGGGCATGGCGGGCGAGGGCATGGCGGGCGAGGGCGGTGCGGGCGAGGACGCCGACTTGTCCTTAGCCTCGCGAGCCTGACGCAGGGCTATGCAACGATTGACGCAAGCTTGCAGCTCACCATCACAACGCGGCGCGCCCTTGGACTGAAGCCGACACGCGTTGTGCTGCGTCCGGCAGCCGGGCGCACACGATGCGTCCGCCCCTGCCGATGTCTGTGCCCGCGCCACGCTCATCGCGGAGACCAACATGGCACCAAACAGAACTACGACGAGGCCAGCCGTTTTCAACGCCCCGAGCGGATCGTGACGGGTTCGGCCGTTGGAGTTGTGCGTGTTCCAATCATCGTACATGGCAATCTTCCGCGCGTCCCCGCGGCCTCCTGATCTCTTAGGATGCAGGTTAGTGCCCTGGGACTGAACCGTGCCTGAACCGGAAGCCACTGCGAAGATGGCGCATTCTGGAAAATACCACGGATTCGTATCACGCTGGTATCGGATCGCTCAGCCGATGAAGTCTGCGGTTTTAGACCTCCGTCGGCCGCGCTACGCCATTGAGCTTGCGCACGCGTCAGCGGGCGAGCGTGAAAAACGCCGTTCCACCGCCGCCGCGTAAAGCCGCGCTCAGCGTCTTGCCAGACAGCGTCAACGTCATCGTTCCGGTAATGTTGTATTCTGCGTTGAGAAACTCACCCGAGAACCGGTTGGCGCCGCTGGCCTGAACCTTGGCCACCTGCGAGACCTTGAGCGAACTTGTCGCGCACGTTGCATCCACGGTAAATTCGCGGCTGCCAGCTTTGCGGATCGTCGCGCGGCACCGGGCTTTTTCTGTTGCGCCAGATGGCAGCATCACCGACCCGTTGCCGCTCCATCGGCCAGCCAGACCGTCGGCGTCAGCGAACGCGGGAGGCGCCATCAGGCTTAGTAGCAGCGCGACTGCGGGGGCGTAGAAGCCTAAGCCAAGACCGCCAATTTTTCGGCATGACGCGTCAGGTGCGATGCGGTTCATGATATGCTCCAGCGAGGTCCAGCGAGGCGTCCGACACTATGTTCCGCCGCTAGTTACGTACGCACGGCATGTCGAAAGCGCTACAGCCGACGTGCGAAATTTTCCACGATTTCAAACGCCGACCGGCATGTTAGCACTCGGTACATCTCAGGATCGGCCCGATTGTGGCATGATCACGATAAAATTGCCGTTTCAACCGAGGGTAGCATGACCTACGACACAAGCAACATTTTCGCTAAAATTCTGCGCCGCGAAATCCCCTGCCATGCTGTTTACGAGGACGATCTGGCCATCGTGTTCATGGATGTCATGCCACAGTCGAAGGGGCATGTGCTCGTCGTGCCGAAGGCTGCTAGCCGCAACGTGCTGGACGCCGATCCCGCCGTGTTGTCTGCCCTCATGCCGCTCGTGCAAACGGTCGCCCAGTGTGCCAAACGGGCGTTTCAGGCCGACGGCATTTCAATCATGCAGTTCAACGAGCCCGCCGGGGGGCAGACCGTATTCCACCTCCACGTGCATGTTATTCCGCGCTACGAAGGTGAGGGCCTTCGTGCGCATACCGGGAAAATGGAAGACCCGGCTGTGCTCGCCGCCCATGCCGCAGCCTTGAAAGCGGTCATGGGCTCTGCTTGATCGGCAATCCGGTGCGACCCGTTCACTGTGTCTTGTTGCGTCGCATGGACGAATGGCAACGGTCAGGACTAAGCCCAGACCTCCGGGTCGGCTGCAGTTGCTCCGCGCGGTAGATTTAACGTGAGAGCCGCCGTTGCGACGAACATTCGAGACTGGAGAGAGCGATGCCTTATTCACTGGCCGGGCGCCATGATCAGACCGCTGAACCTCCAGCCGTTGCCCGGGCCGACGACGTGATCGGCAGCGATGCGATCCGCACCGACGGCGCGGCGACAACCGAGGGGCTTGGCGAAGATACCATCTGGTACAAGTTGTCGGCGCTTCAGCGCGGCAACACGGTCAATCCGATGTCCGGCTTGTTGCAGCTTCAAGACCGCTACGGCCCGGTGATTTCGATCAACATCGGCAATCAGCGCGTGCTGTTCCTCACAGAGCCCGAACTGTTCAAGCACGTGCTGGTCACCAAGGCCGACAGCTACATCAAATATTTCGACGGCCTGAAACCGATCTTCGGCAAGTCGATGATCACCAATGACGGCGCGCTTTGGCAGAAGATCCGGATGCCGCAACAGCCAGCGTTCCATCCCGACATGTTCGCCGAATACATCCCTTATTTCCTGCAGGCGATCGACGCCAAGATGGACCTGTGGGAGGGCCTCGCCGACAGTGGTGAGACGTTCGAGATGGTCGAGCAGACCTGGACGTTGGCCGCCGATATGATCTGCAAGGCGCTATTTGACCGTGACATGCCGTTCAACCCCCATGTCGTGTTCAAGTGCGTCAAGACCTACACCGACGTGCTGAACCACAAGGAAATCCGGCTCAAGCGGCAAGCCGGTGAGCAATCCGGCGAGTTTGTCGAGCTGACCGGGGAAGACGCCGCCAAAGCCATGGAGGTGTGGCACGCGGTGCCTCCATCCGTCATTGCATCCGATCCGCGAGAAGACCGCGAGCGGACCCTGCTGCGGCTGATCCAGGACGTCGTCGCCGATCCGAATGTGCCGGAGTTCGATGAGGCGCAGGCCATCGACGAAATTAAGCAATATCTTTGGGCCGGCACCGAGACGACCGCACTCACGCTGGCGTGGTCGCTCTACGAGATTTCAAAGTCGCCCGAAATCGCCGACCGCATCCGCGCCGAAAGCGTGGCGGTGTTTGGCGACCGCCGGCCGACAGCGGCTGATTATTCCGGCCTCGCCTATACCCGCGCCGCCATTCAGGAGACGATGCGCATCTATCCACCGGTGTGGGGTTTGATCCGCGTCGCAACCGAGGCCGACACGCTCGGCGGCAAGGCCGTCAAACCCGGGGACCGGATCGTCGTGTTCAGCTACGGCGCACACCACAATCCGAAATTCTGGGACGAGCCGGAGGAATTCCGCCCCGAACGTTGGATGGCGGGTGCTGCCAAAAAGCAGGTCAAGCTCAGCTATATCCCGTTCGGTGCTGGTAAACGCTCGTGCATCGGCGGGGCGATGAGCCAGGTCGAGAATACGCTGGCGCTCGCGGTCATGCTGCGCCGGTTCCAGCCCGAGTACGTCGGCCCGTTGCCCGCTGGCCTCAACGCGACGGTCACGCTCACCCCGCGCGGCGGCCTGCCGTTCAAGGTTCGGCGC
>Ga0163144_10005979_pt1 | contig 26977 bp, 27 predicted proteins | sample OliLak19BULKMAT1_FD_123175 | JGI IMG/M metagenome (GOLD analysis project Ga0163144, IMG submission 123175) | Freshwater microbial mat bacterial communities from Lake Vanda, McMurdo Dry Valleys, Antarctica - Oligotrophic Lake LV.19.BULKMAT1 | ecosystem: Environmental > Aquatic > Freshwater >...
ATCCGTACGCCATGGAAAGTGCGACACACACCGGTCCGCAAATTGCGAACCTCACACAGATGTGGTTCAGCGTTTTGACGCAGGAATACACGGCGGATATCAACATCCTGCCGACATCCCGTAACGTTAACTACTCGAAACTGGTGAGCACATTGACGCCAGCAGAAACGCTTGCCCTCATTGAGGATGGTGAGCGATCCACCTGGCCCAAGGTGGAGATGATCCGTATGTGCACCCGCATCAGCAGGACCATTGAAAAGCTGCTTGAAGAACTGGAGCGTCAAGCTGTGTTGAATTGATCCTTCCCACATTGTCTGTACCGACGATGGCACGTTACTTGAATACCTTTACAGGCAGTGAAGAACATTCCAGAAAATGTGCCAGTCGAAAGGGGCTTTGTGGAAGGTCAAGATGAACCTCGACCGGGCAGGGCATAGCCAATGAGCGCAGATCTGGTTGCCCTGCTGGCAACGTTGTGTCTGGCGGGCGCGTTTTCCGGGCTCACTGCGGGCCTCTTTGGCAATGGTGGTGGTTTTGTTGTTGTGCCTGTTCTGCTGTCCGTGTTTCCCCTGTTTGGTGAAACCCACAGCAACCTGATCTATGTCGCGATAGGTACGTCACTGGCAACGATCGTCATCTCCTCCGCAAGAGCCGTGCAGGCCCACAGATCCAGTGGCGCGGTCGATTTTGATGTGCTGCGAACCTGGGCGATGTGGCTGGTGCTGGGCGTGGTTATCGGTCTGGGCATTGCCGCGCATACCGAAGGCAAGCAGTTGGTGTCCTTGTTTGCTGCGGGCGTCCTGATCTATTCCGTCTACTTCCTGTTGCCGAATCTGTTCACCAGGCTCACCCGTCACTTCACGATGCCGACCGGTGCTGCGCGAGCGGGCCTGGCTTCTTTTCTCGGCGGCTTTTCGGCGCTACTGGGAATCGGCGGTGGCACGATCACGGTCATGACCATGACGTTGTGCAATCGGCCGATCCATCAGGCCGTCGGCACGGCAGCAGGAGTGGGATTCATCATCGGTCTGCCAGGTGCCATTGGCTTCATGATCCTGGGTCTGCATGAACCTGACCTGCCGATTGGCTCCATCGGTTATGTGAATTTCCCCGCGCTGGCGGCGATATGTTCGGTGTCACTGTTTACCGCGCCAGTTGGCGCGCGTTGGGCCCACAGCCTCGATGACAGAAATCTGAAACGTCTGTTTGGCGTGTATCTCGTCATCGTGTCGATGGCGATGTTCTACAAGGCTGCGCAGGCCTGACCCGGACGAAAAAACACGAATCCCGGAGGATAAACAAGATGTCAAACACGCTGAATCGCAGGTTCTTTCTTGCCGGTGCTACCGCACTCGCAGGCTCTGCTGTACTCGCAGGGTCTACTGTACTGGCAAGCGAGGTTGCAACCGCCGGGCCAGCCAGAGCGATCGGCTCTTCCGCTCCGTTACAGAGCCAGCCCAGCCTCGTGTACGGCCCAACGCCTGGCATTGCCAAACTGGATGCCAATGAGAACCCTTACGGTCCGAGTACCGGTGCGCTCAAGGCGATAAGTGAAGCGGCCGCCAGGAGCGCCTACTACGTGGGCGAGTCTGTGCGCAGACTCAAAGCCATGATTGCAGAACGCCATGACCTGACTCCCGAGCACATCGGCCTGAGCGCTGGCTCGAGTGGTGTACTCACCTATCTGGCGGTGGCCGCCTCGAAGACCGGGAAGATCCTCGGTCCGGATCTGTTCTGGGATACCACGGCGCAAGCTGCTGTACGACAAGGCGGTGAACTTCAGAGGCTTCCCAGGACCGAGGATCTCCACATCGATCTTGATGCCATGTACGCCGCGATCGACGACAGCATTTCGCTCGTCCACATCACCAATCCCAACAATCCGACCGGGCTGGTACTCGATGCCAGTGCACTGACCGCGTTCTGCATCAAGGCGTCGAAAAAGGCGACGGTATTGATCGATGAAGCCTACAACGAGTTGACCGAAAAGCCGGAGTTCAACTCCATGGTCCCTCTCATCAAACAAGGGCACGACGTGGTGGTTGCGCGAACCTTTTCGAAGATTTACGGGATGGCAGGCATGCGTGTCGGCTATATGATCGCCTCACCCGAACGCCTGGAGTTGGCCAACCGATTCGGGTTGGGAGACTACGCGATGAATCAGGCGGGTGTTGCGGCCGCCATTGCCAGCTACAACGATGAAACGTTCCTGTCGTATTCGAAATCAAGAATTGTCGAGGCGCGCGAAATGATCGTTGCCACGGCCAGGGCAAGCGGCTTGCGGCCGCTCCCATCGGAGACCAATTTTGTCTTCATTGACCTGGCTAACCGGAATGCCGAAGCATTCCGCGAAAAGATGGCTGGTCGGAGTGTCCTCATTCGAGGCATCTATCGTGACTACACTCAATGGTCGCGGGTCAGCATGGGGTTGATGCAGGACGTCGAGAAATATGTGGCTGCACTACCGGCGGTACTGGATGAGCTGCCGGTCTAGCTGAAAGGAAACCCTCACCTGCTGCCAATGCAAAACCGCGGTGAGAGGCGCTTGCAGTAACTCCTGATCAATCGGGCACAGTCAACCCTTCCAGAATGCAGGCACAAAAAGAATCAACAGGGTAAACACTTCGAGTCGCCCGATCAGCATGCCGAATATACCGAGCCACGCCACTGCAAAGTCCTGCATCGTGAGTAACGCGCCTGCTGCCGCCACCACGCACATCGTCCTGATCGAGGATGAAGCCGCCATCCGAAAGTTCCTGCGGCTCGGTCTGGAAGCCAACGGCTATCAGGTTCACGAGGCACACACCGGTTTTTCGTATACTGCTGCGTCACAAGGGCCGGGAAACGCTTGAGTCGGTGATTCGCGAGGCAGGTGATCTGCGCATCCATCTGCACGAACATCGGCTCTGGGTAGCTGGAGACGAAGTCCGGCTGACCCACAAGGAGTTCGATCTGCTCAGCCGGTTCATTGGCAGGCGTGGCCATGTGCTCACCCATCGGCAGGTTCTCGATGCGCTGTGGGGTGACAGGTCCTGGTCCCGTGCGATCGCTTGTCCTGCACATCAACGCGCATCAGTAATCGAGCCACTCGATCGGCTTGGGTAACTCCATCCCGGAGATTCGCTCGATGGTCATGGTGATCGTCTCGATGTCATTGTCAAACGCCCCATGCTGCGCCTGAACCGTTTTGCCTCTTTTGTTGACCGTGATGCTTGGTTTGTCGACCCGATGCAGATGGCCGCGAAATCCCTGCAGCCACTGTTCGATGTATTGCAGATGGTCCGGATCCCACTGATCACGCAGACGACTGCTGTCACCACCGTGCCAGGCGGTCTCGATGGCTCTTTCAAGACCCAGGACCGGAATCTTGCGAACATCCTCGAGCGCTCGGCTGATGAGATAGAGCAGTGATTTTCCGTACAGATGCAAACCAGCGACTGCTGATCCCAGCAAAAAGTCGTCCTTTTCGTTTCTTTCGGACAGATAGTGGAGATGAATCTCCTCGGACTTCAGAACTGCCTTGCCACGCTGAAGAAACATTTCGACCGCAAACTTCACCGAACAGGCTGCTGCGTATAACGTGCAGCTTGCGACCTTCACAGCTTTCACGCCTGGGTCCGGTAACGCCAGCAGCGGGAGCAGATGCCCCAGCAGAATGGATCCTGCCGAGTGGCCGATCAGATGCACTTCCAGGCCGCGGTCTCCCAGCTTGTCGCGAAGTCGCGTCAGATGTCGGGCAATGCTGACCAGTCCACCATTATTGATTGCACTGCACGCCGCGTTTTCGCGCATTTCGGACCACAGCCCCTTGATCGTTCGGTGAGCGACCTGCTCCATGCTGCGATCACGACGGTCGGCGAGAAAATCGAGGAACCCGGCCGCGCGCATCTCTTCTTCGCTGGAGACTCCAAACACCGTGCGAAACACATCTTCCAGCATGGAGCGGATGGTCTCAGCCGGTCCTGTTCGCCAGGTGAGGAAGAGTGGATACACACCACTGGCTGCCAGATAAGGGGCGAGCACCCGGATGCGGTCAATGGATTCGTCTTCGCTGTTCAAACCGCCATGGGCGTAGACCACGAGCTTCGGTTTGGTCCGGGCCTTCAGCCATCGGGCAGGATCTTCGACAAGGAGCCGATTCAGAAAATGATCCAGGTTGGACTGGCCGGTGCCACCCGTGATATCGCTGACGATGATGTTGCCGTCATTGCCGGTAATCAGCGTGTGGGCGAATGCGCGGGCAGTACTCCACGGCTCATGCTCCGGATGTTCGAATTCACGATCGATCGGCCATGGATCGTCAGGCGGGTTGCGAGGGCTGCGGGGCCGCCGATCAAAAAAACTCAAAGACCGTCCCTTGCGGGCCGGCCAGCGTATGGATTCGATGCGCTCCTCTGTCGCGACCTGCGGTACGCCCAGTGCCGCTGCCCACGCATCGGTACCCAACGACACCCAGTCGTTATACGGCATTACCGCAAAACCACCCGCACCCCACTCACTTCCCCAGGAGTTCTGCACGATGAACCCCCACTCGTTGTAGCCGACCAACGCAAAGGCGTGACCGCCAGTCTCGCCAATGTCGTCAGCGGGTGGAATCGTCGGGATCTGCGCGTGGGTTTTTGGCGCCTTGCGCGACTGCACACGATCCCAACCATCGTGGACACTGGCAGAGACAAATATTGCACCGATCTGCTGGATTGCCGCCTGCAGGTCGACAACGGACCGCCTGTCGATGCGGTAGTAAGCGCCGATGGGTCTGGTGACGGCATCGCCCTCCCAGCCCTTTGCCGGTTTAAGGAGTTGAACCCGACCGTCTCTGGTGCGATATCGCCAGTGCTCTTCGCTGCACACTCCATGTTTGTGCCAGCCCTTCAGCGCACCTCGACAGCTTGAACCGTCGTAGTCTTCACCCTTCCACTCGTCATAGCGGCGAGCGAGTTCATAGAGCATCCGTGGACTGACTCGTTGGAACGTTTTGTCGGGGGTGCGTCTGAACAGCAGGAAGTTGACGACACACGCGAGACCAAAGCCGGTACAGGCACCCTCGCTGCCCTGGTCGAGAATCAAGCCCTGCTTCGAATAACCCGACATGAACTTTGCGATATCTGCCTCGCGCGGGAAGGTCGGATCGAGAGAACGAAGCGGCGGCAGGTAGGGTTTGTCGCGGAAATCGAGACGATCAGGTCTGGCGTCGAACGTGACATTCGTGAATCCCGTGGTACTGGTCCGTTTGGATTGACGAGCGCTGCGCCCGGTGGGATTGGGCTTTGGTGTCACGCTTCACCTCCTTGTGTTGAGTCACCGTGTCTGCAGAGTGCTTTTTTCCAGTGCGATGAGCGAGTCCATGGACTGCGGATACGCGCTGATGTGTGCAACTCATCGCGTAGCCGATGATGCCATCGACGGCGCAAAAAATGCACTACCCACCTCGCCACCCATCTCTGTACCAACCGCTCTACCAACCTTGCCACCATTCAGTGCGATCAGGGTATCGGGACTCGTTGGCACGCGCACCTCAGGTCCGGTTGGAAAGAAAACCTGCGATGACCTCGAATGCTGGCGAATAACCCTGGGTGGTATCGACGTCGAAGATCGGTACGTCAATGGACAGGTGTTCAAAGGATGGAAAGTGCTGCGTTCGCCCGAGCCGCTCGCAGAGGTATTGTTGATCCTGATGGGGTGCGCGCTGTTCTGGAAACTGCTCCAGACGCCGCGCCATGCGCTGCAGTGCCCGTTCAGGCTCGATGTTGCATCGGACTATGCATCGGACTATGCATCGGACAATGCAGGCATCAGCGAGTGGCAGCATTGACTCGAGGACCTGCACCCAGACCCTGTGCTGAAAGGCGGCTTCGACGATGACCGATGTTCTCCGGGCCAACAATCCATGAGTGCGGGCACTGAATGCGGTATTGGCTGAGTGCGCAATGTCGTGGGGTCGGGTTTGTTCAGCCAGGTGGTTCTGGACGAGTTCCTCGAAAATATCATCGCGGGAAACAAGGGCATAACCGACAGCGTCTGCAAGTGCTCGCGCAAGTGTCGATTTACCTGAGCCAGGCGCTCCACTGACGATGACCAGCAGGGGATTCATTGGGCGGGCTTCCGACACACCTTCCTTGTCGCTGTGACTCAACTTATTGGCGGATACACAACTTCATCCGCTTCGATTCTCTCGCCGATCATGATGTACCGGATCTCCTGTGTGGTGTTATGCAGGTAATGAGCTTCAGCCTGGTTCGCCGGAAAGCAGATGTAGCTGCCAGCCGTAAGCACGAACTCGGTTTCTCCCAGGTGCAGTGTTGCCATGCCGGACAAGACCTGGCCCGGACTATTCATGAATCTTCTGCTGCGGCTGCCGATAGTCGTGAAAACACAGCGCGTGCTCCTTCCAGGTGCTCGCCGTACTGGTAAGTACGACTGCGCGCCTTCCAGTGTGCGCCACACTGTCTTTTAGCGCATCTCGTCACCCTCGCGACGAACCTTCACGAATAGTCCGGGCTACAGAGGCTCCTCCTCCAGGGAATGCCAATGCCCCGGCCTGGTTCTCGAACCAGGAAACAGTTCCAGAATACCCACGCCAATCCTGGACCGACCTCCCACGTCACCCAGCGCCTGTCCACGAATATGTCGGTCGGTTCCTTCGTACCAGGTCTCGAACGGCATGTCCGACTCATGAATGGGCACTTTGATGGTTTGACCTTTGGTCATGTTTTCTCTTGCTTGAAGCGCGATGAGTAAGTCTGATCCTTTGCCTTCCCGTTGCATCCCGTCACGCCAAACGCCGGATCCCGAGAATCTGACTTCCGGGAAATGGCGCGATCGAAACGCTATTGCTTTGATTGCCGCCCAGGACCAGGACTCTGTGGCCTTCGATCCCTGCAAAAAACCCCACATGACCAGACGCATTGATGACGTCGGGCCCTGGCTGATTCCCTTTGCCGCGTTTCAGAATGACCACGTCGAAGCCGGGTTCCGCATGGTCGGGAGATACCACCTCGCCTACCCCAAGCCAGGATCTGGCCCGCAGGCTCCTGGATCGCGGGAGTCGCAGCAGCCATGCGATGTAGTTTGCGAAAGCGGAACACCAGGGTACCGCATCGTCAGCAGGCCATTGGTCATCCAGCCTGAGCATCGCCAGGATATGCTGGTTCGAGACAGAGCCAGGCACCTCTTTGATGCCGACAAATCGCTGTGCGAGTTCGAATGCGGACACCTCCACTTTTCGCATCAGGGATATCTCCTTGTGGGTTGTGCTTGCTGGAGGTGAAACGCGGTCGCAGGTTTTTTTTCTCAATTCAACGGCGGGTCAGCCTCGACGCCGACGTGGCGTCAATGCCCGGTTGACTGTCTGGACATCAAATTTCTCCGGGTCGAATTCATCACCGATCCAGCGTACACAGGTGTCATGTTCTTCGTGTTCGTCGTCGTGCCAGGCGACGAGAAAATCCAGGTACCCGTATGGCCCACCGACGTCTTCAGGAGGGCAGGCCCGTTCCCCATCAATACACCAGACCCGCCGATCGTCCGCCGCCGCTTCAATGACCCGCTCCAGCAGGATTGTGTGTTCCCAGCCATCACCGAAGTCATAGTCATAGCGGAGGTGGTCTTTCGGCCTGGTGATCAAGCGATCCAGTCGTACCCGCGATTCATCGATGGTGTCATCCGGAAAATCGGGATCAGGTGTTCCGAAGGCCCCCTCGTGCGTCACGAATTGATGCAGGTGATAGTTTCCCCAGCCCATGACGATTTGCAGCACCTCATGCAGCTTTTTCAGGGAGAGGCTGGAAGGCACGACTATTCGCCACCAGATGCTGGGTTCAACCATGGCGAGCGACACCTTCAATACAAAGGACTTTTTCTGCTTCAACCTGGGCATTGCAACTCACTCCTGCTCCGATGCCAACTCAAATCGTCCGCAAACCCCTGGGCGTCACGATGCGATCCAGCGTGAAGGCTGGTGGATGCGCGTACGCCCAGGCTTCCGTGGTGCTGAACTGCGCAATACCAAACGTGGGCAGGTTGTCGAGCACCTGTTGTCCCGCGAGCAGATTGACGAGGTCCGTAATGCCCGGGTTGTGGAAGACCATGGCGACGCTGGTGATATCAGGAGGTGTTCCTCGCAGCACATCGAGCGCCGATTCCGGTGGTGCGTGATAAAGCGCATCAACAGCGATGATGTGTCCCTCTTCCAGTGCAAAACCTGCTGCAACAAACCGTGCGGTTGCGAGTGCACGTTTGGCGGTACTGGACCAGATCCACTGGGCTGGCTTCGGCTGTGATCTCAGCCACTCAGCCATGAACGGGCCATCGTTACGACCCCGGTCGTTCAGGTCTCGCTGAAAGTCCGGCACACCATGAACCCAATCGGATTTGGCATGCCGGATCAGCCAGAGTTGTCTGGCAGGCAACGGACTACTTCCAGAGTGCGAAAAATTCCTCGAACGCCTTGAGCTGATTGCCGGCGGCAGAGGAGGGCACGATGATGGGGGTACGCACACCGGCGTCGAACCACTTCTCGATGCCTTCGCGTACTTCACTGGCGGTACCAAACAGGGTGGTGTCGGCCAGCCATCGATCGGAGAGGCACTCGGGAATGCGGTCGAAGTCCTTGTCGGCAATGGCTTTTTCGACAGCGGTCATCTCGTCAACGTAGCCTGCTTCTTTCCAGTAGTTTCGATAGTTCGGCAACATGGCGTAACTGGTCAGCGTACGACGATTGACCGCCGCAGCCGCGGCACGGTCATCGCTGATGCAGGTCGGAATCATGTTGCCGATGAAGAAGTCCTGGTTGGCTCGTGCGGCAGGTGAGAGTACGCCCAACGAGTGTGCCATGTGGGAGCGGGCACCATTGGCAAAGACCATACCACCACCGATCTCTTCAGACAGACTGATCATCTTGTCGCGCAGGGTTGCCAGTACGATCGGCGGCAATTCACCCACACGTGGCGCCTTTTTCATGTCCTCGACAAACTTGCGCATGTCCACGAGCGGCTTGCCCGCAGTGATGCCCAGCCGATTCAGGGCAGGGGCGTGGCTGACACCGATACCAAAGCGGAATCGGCCACCCGATACTTCATGGATGAAGGATGCCGTTGACGCAAAGTCCGAAGGCTGGCGGAAATAGATCGGCATGATGCTGGTGCCGAAAATGATCTCGCGGGTTTCGAGCGCGATGGCGGTGCACAACGAAAGGCTGTCACCGAGACTTGGCGCATAGATGCCTGGGAAACCCCGGCGTTCGATTTCCTTCGCCAGTTCGATCATGGCTTTGCGGCGGCCGGGGACGGCGGCCAGGCTGACTGCAGGCAGTTGGGTCATGGGGTCTCTCTCCGTTTCAGTTGTCCCAGCTTATCAGTCAGGTGGCTGAATCAGAATGGTCAGAACAGTCGATGCCTGGCAGTGCGTCGAGGTGCTGCCAACTGATGGCGTTGCAGGCGTTCTGGTTGACGAAACACGAATGCGAGCACCAGCCCGGCAACAAATCCACCCACGTGTGCCCAGAACGCGACACCGCCCTGTCCATCCGCAGCCATGACACCGCTGACCAGCTGAATCAGCAGCCAGTATCCGAGCATGAAGATCGCAGGCACCGCCACCGTCGTGATGTAGAAGCCCAGGAATATCAGCATGTGCACATGTGCCCGGGGATAGAGCAAGGCGTAGGCACCCATGACCCCGCCAATGGCGCCGCTTGCGCCAACCATGGGAATGCCGCTCGTGGGATCAGAGAACATCTGGGCGAGTGCCGCAGCAAGCCCGGACAGCGCATAGAAGATGAAAAAGCGGACGCTGCCCATGGCGTCTTCGACGTTGTCGCCAAACACCCACAGGAACCACAGATTGCCGATGATGTGCATCCAGCCGCCATGCATGAACATGCTGGTCAGGATGTTCATCCAGCTCCCATCGCCTGGTCCCGGACACAACTGCTCGCCGGGACCTTCCACACCGGCGCCCAACAGGTCGGCCGGGATCAGCCCGTAATAACAAATGGACTCAAAGAGCTTTGGATCGTTACCCAGCCCTTGCAGGAATACCCAGGCCAGGATGTTCAGGGCGATCAGGATCATCGTCGCGACGGGAGTGTTCTGGGTGGGGTTCTCGTCGCGAATCGGGAACATCAGTAGCCTCTCAGAGCAGCTGCTTCAGCGCGGTGATCAATGCGTCGTTTTCATCCGCTGTACCAATCGTGATGCGCAGCTTGTCACCCAGCTCGGGGGTGTCGAAATATCGTACGAGTATGTGGCGTGCTTTCAGCCCGACGTAGAGTTCGCGTGCAGGACGACGGGATGGATTGGACTGCACCAGGATGAAGTTCGATTCACTGGGCGAGCTCGGCAGCCCCAGATTTTCCAGTACTGCAGCCACCCGAACACGCTCTTCGCGCACACGAGCCCAGGTTGATCGTGCGTACTCCTGGTCTTCGATCGCGGCCAGACCAAGCACCTGACTCAGATGATTCACGTTGTAGCTGTCGCGGGTCTTCCACATGATCGGTTCGATCAGGGCGGGGTCACCGATCAGGTAGCCCAGCCGTAAACCGGCGAGTCCGTATCCCTTGCTGAAGGAGCGCAGCAGGAGAATGTTGTCATGTTCTCGCACGAGTTGTGTTGCGTCATGCTGGCGGGATGGGTCGACAAAGTTCACATAGGCTTCGTCGACCAGCAGCACACCGTCCTGCTGCCAAGCGATCTGCCCGTACGCGGGCAGGTTTGTCAGTGTCCCGGATGGTGCGTGAGGATTGACGAGGCACGTCAGTCGCGACTGTGCCAGTTTGAGTTGTCTGCCGATATCTGCAGGCATGGACCAGTCAGCATTGAGCGCAATGGAGTGCAGCCGGGCATCCTGGATCTGGGCCAGAACGCTGTACAGTGAGTAACTTGGCGTCGCCATAGAAAACGTCGCGCCTGGATCGACAAATGTCGTCAGGGCCAGGCGCAGCGCTTCATCACCACCGTTGGTCAGCAGAAAGTGTTCAGGTGTCAGATTGTGCAGACGGGCGAGTGCCTCGCGAAGCGCGCGTGCCGTGGGCTCGGGATATCGACGCAGTGACTCGATACTGAAATCGCGCAGCGCTGCCTGCACACGGGGGCTGGACGGATAAGGATTTTCATTGGTATTGAGCTTGATGGTTCGAGCATCCTGCGGCTGCTCGCCCCAGGAGTAACCTTCCATGGCAGCGATGTTGCTGCGCACGAATGTCATGATGTTGTTGCCTCGTCAGGTGCCGGCTCATCCGAAGGGCCAAGCAGATGGGCCAGCCATTCGGTATCCGGATTGGCTTCCAGTGCGATTTTCGCGGTGATGGTCAGCGGTACCGACAGCAGCATGCCAACAGGCCCGAGCATCCAGCCCCAGAAAACCAGGGACAGAAAGACGATCAGCGTCGACAGTCCCAGACCTCTGCCCATGTAGCGTGGCTCAATGACGTTGCCCATGATCAGGTTGATGACCACATAACCCGCTGTCACCAGCAGGGCCGGGCCGACACCCAGTTGTACCAGGGCAAGCAGCACGGCGGGAACTGCCGCGATGATCGAGCCGATGTTGGGTACGTAGTTCAACAGGAAGGCCAGCAGCCCCCAGAGCAGCGGAAAGTCGACACCGGTGAACAGCAGTAGAAAGTACACAATAATTCCGGTCGCAGCGCTGACGGTGGTCTTGATGGCGATGTATCGATTGACGTTGTCTGCAAACTGCGAAAAGTACGGCATGCTCTGTTCGGGACTCTTCAGCACATCCCGCAGCTTTCTTGGGAAGCTCGAGGCTTCGGCGAGAATGAAAATCACGGTGAAGAGAATCAGCAGGCCATTGCTGAGTGCGTTGCTCAGGCCTTTCAGGGTATTGCCGGCCAAATCAAGGGCCATGCCGACATTGAGATACTCGCGCAGGAAGTCCTTGGGCATCTCCAGGCCAAAGGTCGCACCCCAGATCAGGGCACTGTTGGACAGCGTGTTGAGGCGTTCCTGATAAAACGGCAATTTGTTGGAGAACGCGCTGGCGGACTGCGCGACAAGCGCACCCACACTGACCAGCAGCAGCACGATGCCCAGCATCACCAGTATGATCGCCAGCCACTGAGGAATGCGGCGCTTCTCGAGCCAGAACATCGGCGGTGCGGCGATGATGGCCAAAAAGGCTGCGAGCAGGAATGGCACCATGACCGTTTCGGCCGCCTTGATACCCGCAGCGATGATGACAAGTGCGGCAGCGATCAGGATGCCGCGTCCGGAGGGTTCAGCCATGGCAGGTCAGCACTAGACAGTGAATGACCGCATTCTAACCGACAGTCCGTCTGTGCAGCAGGCTGGGCAATTGCTGACGGACCCGCGCAACCGTGGTGGGATCAATGAGACCGAGAATGAAGCCGTCACCCTCTGGCAGCTCTGCCATGATCTCGCCCCATGGATTGATGATGAGACTGTGACCATAGGAATGCCGCTTGCCCCAGTTGTTGCCGTGCTGGGCCGGCGCAATCACATAACTTTGTGCTTCGATGGCACGGGCGCGCAGCAGGACGTGCCAATGCGCTTTGCCAGTGGTCGCCGTGAAGGCTGAGGGAACGGCCAGTGCGATAGCGCCCTGGTCGACCAGACTCTGGTAGATGTACGGAAAACGCACGTCATAACAGATGCTCAGTCCGAGGGTGCCAAAACCGAGTGGTGTGGTGACGATGGTCGTTCCGGGAAGCGTGCGAGCGGACTCGTTCAGTACCGTTCCGTCAGCCAGTGAAATGTCGAACATGTGAATCTTGCGATACATCGAGACGATGTCGCCTGTCTTCGACAGGTGAACACAGGTGTTGTAAGCCTTGCCCTGGGTATCGGACTTCTCGTGAAACCCGCCGAGGATGAGATCACAGCCGGTTTGGGTTGCCAGGCGTTGGCATCTTTCGAGTATCGGACCGCCTTGTGGCAACGGTTCAACGATCTTCTGTTTGGCCTCATCAGGGCCGAGAAAGGCAAAAGCTTCTGGAACCATGATCACTTCGGCGCCGGCACCAGCGGCGCTCATGCCCAGTGCGCAGATCGTGTCGAGGTTTTTGTTGACGTCCGGCCCCGCACAATTCTGGATGGCCGCGACCAGTGTCGGTTTGGACATGGGGTCGGTTCCGCTGATGTTGACGCGTATTCTCGCATAGACGCGAGGAGGCGGGTGTGGGGGTGTCTCTATGCAGGAGCGGACTCTGTCCGCGAAACCGTTCGCGATCGGGAGATCGTTCCCACGGGATTATTCGCGATCAGGAGATCGCTCCTGCCTGGTTGATCGCGATCAAGACCGGCTGGTATCTCACTCCATGACCAGCACCGAGGACACCGGTCGGCTAAAAATCAGGCTGCATGCACTGAATTTTTTTACCGAGATAGGTCTCAAGCGCAGGCAGGTTGAACGCATCATCCTCGCTCACGAAGCTGATGCTGATGCCTTGCGCGCCGGCACGACCGGTGCGACCGATCCGGTGCACATAGTCTTCGGCATCTTCCGGCAGATCGTAATTCACCACGTGCGAGATACCTTCGACATGAATGCCTCGTCCGGCGACATCGGTGGCGACGACATACTTCAGGTCGCCCTCCTTGAAGCGGGTCAGGGTCGACAGCCGCTTGCGCTGCGGCACGTCACCGGCCAATGGCTCACACTCGATGCCATGCTTGATGAGATATCGGTACAGCTGGTGCGTGGCATCGCGCCGGTTGGCGAATATCAGCATGCGTTCGGGTTTTGTCTGCTTGATGAATTCAACCAGCCGTCGTGCTTTGTGATCGCTGCTCACCAGCCAGAACTTCTGCTCAACCGAATCAGTGGTGACCTGCTCGGGCATGATCGACACATGCTCTGGTTCAAGTGTCCATGCTTGCGCCAGGCGCATCACGTCATCGTTGAATGTGGCACTGAAGAACAGCGTCTGGCGCTTTCGCTTTGGCGGGGTCAGGTAGACGATCTTGCGGACATCCGGCACAAATCCCATGTCGAGCATGCGGTCGGCCTCATCGATGACGAGGATTTCCACATGCCGCAGGCTCACATCGCGCCGTGTCACAAAATCCAGCAATCGGCCTGGGGTGGCAACCAGAATGTCGAGCGGTTTGGAGTGCATGCGTTCGCGCTGTCGCTGCATGTCCATGCCGCCGACCACAGCGACCGTGCGTTCTTCCATGTATCGGCCCAGCGTCTTGGCGTCGCCTTCGATCTGCAGAGCCAGTTCACGGGTAGGTGCGAGCACCAGCGCACGAGGAGCGCCGGGTTCCGCAGGGCGCTGCAGCGGATTTTCAAAACAGTGGGTCATGATCGTGATCAGGAATGCAGCAGTCTTGCCGGTGCCGGTCTGTGCCTGGCCGGTCACGTCATAGTCTGCCAGGCTCATGGGCAGCACTGCACTTTGTATCGGCGTGCAGTATTCATAACCCAGTTCGTGAATACCGCGCAGCAGTGGCAGCGGCAGCGCGAAGTCGTGGAAGCGGTCCTTGCCTTCGGCAAGGTCGATTGCATAGTCACTGATTTGCCACTGACTCATGCCGTTTGCAGGCTCTCGAGGGCCGTGAGTTTTACGCAGATAACAAGAACGTCCATGGCTGCCTCCAGAGCATCCAGTTCAGCAAAAGTCGGAGCAATACGGATATTGCGATCTTCCGGGTCGAGCCCGTAGGGAAAAGTGGCACCTGCTGCCGTCATTGCGAGACCAGCCTCTTTCGCCAGGGAGACCACACGTTTCGCAAGTCCAGGCATCACATCAAGTGATACGAAGTAACCCCCTTGGGGGTTGGTCCAGGTGGCGATACCCAGTCCACTGAGGCCAGCATGCAGCTTTTTTGCCACCAAGTCGAATTTGGGGCGCAGGATCTGCGCGTGCGCCTGCATGTGAGCGGTCAATCGGCCATTCAGGAATCGGGCATGTCGCAGCTGATTGAGTTTGTCGTAACCTACCGTCATGAGACTCAATTGTTCTTCAATGCGCTTCAGAACCGACTCGTCGCTCCCGACAAAGGAGATGCCCGCACCCGCAAAGGTGATCTTCGACGTGGAGCCAAACTGCAACATGTGGCGCTGTGTACCGGCCAGGTCCGCAGCAGCAAATAGACTGGCCAGGCGCGGGGCTGGAAACAACAGGTCGTGTACTGCGTAGGCGTTGTCCCACAGCACGACGAAGTTCCTGGCTGCGGCGATCTTCGGTAGCTCGGCCATCTGCAGCACGACCTCATCGCTGTAGATGCAGCCCGTTGGATTCGAGTACTTGGGTACACACCAGATGGCCTTGATCGAGGCATCCCGCCTGACTGCTTCGCGTACCACGTCCATGTCCGGGCCGTCTGCACCGAGCGTGATGTTCTGCATCTCGATGCCAAGCGACGCGGTCAGCGCAAAATGGCGGTCATAGCCGGGAACCGGTGTGAACACCCGCACCTTGCCACTTTCCTGCCATGGCGCCATGCCCGGCCACAGTCCGCGGTGCAAGGCGGTTTCCATGACCAGATGCATCAAGGCCAGACTGGAATTGCCGGCAACCAGCACGTTGGCAGCCGGTACATCCATGATCTCGCCACCCAGTTCCCGCGCCTCGACGATGCCGCGCAATCCGCCGTAGTTGCGGACATCCACGCCTTCACGACTCTTGTAGTCACCATTCATCTGGTGATCGAGCGCATTCGACAGTTCGAGTTGCGAGGTTCCTGGTTTGCCACGTGTCAGATCCAGGGCCAGGCGATTGGACGTCAGGCGGGTGAAACTGGCGCGCAGTTCGCTGGCAAGGACGTGTCGTTGATCCCGACTGAGTGTTGCCCAGTGGGTCATGGCGTGAGCCCCACGGTCTCTTCTACTCCAAGCATGAGGTTGAGGTTTTGTACCGCCGCTCCCGAGGCACCTTTGCCCAGATTGTCATAACGAGCGGTCAGCAATAGCTGATCGGCATTGGCGAACACCATCAGTTCAATGCGATTGCTGTCGTTACAGGTGGTTGGGTCCAGATAGCCGCCGTCCAGGGCTTGCGCAGCACCATAAGGCAGCACTTTGACAAACGGCTCTCCCTGGTAACGATCGGCCAGGAGATCACGCGCCTGTTCCGCCGTGCAACGCAGATCGCCGGTAAACAACGGCACATGGACCAGCATTCCCTTGTAGTAATTGCAGACGATCGGCGCAAACAGGGGACCAATCGATGTGGTTGAATACTGTTGCATCTCGGGTACGTGTTTGTGCGCAAACGTCAGGCCGTACGGACGAGCGCCAAACCCTTCAGACTGCTCAGGTGTTGCCGCGCGGTAGCGCTCGATCATCTGCTTGCCACCGCCGGAGTAGCCGGAGAGGGCGTGACAGGTCAATGCACGCTGCGTCGAGAGCAGGCCGGCTTCGATCAGCGGTCGTACCATGAGGATGAACCCTTGCGGGTAACACCCCGGATTGGACACAAATCGGGCGGAGCGGATGCGTTCGCGCTGCGCTGGATCAAGCTCTGGCAATCCGTATGCCCAGTCCGCCGCCACCCGATAGGCCGTGCTGGCGTCAATCAGTCGCGTCCTGCTCGAAGTGTTTGCGGCCGCAAGGGCAACCGCCTCCCGGGCGGCGTCGTCAGGCAGACAGAGGATCGCCGCATCAGCAGCGCCAAGGGCCTCGCGACGTTTGTCGGGGTTTTTCCGGTCCGCATCGGAGAGTGTGATAAGGCGCAGGTCGTGGCGATTGCGCAGGCGATCGGTGATCTCGATACCGGTCGTGCCTGCCTGACCATCAATGAAAACGTGCAGCATGTTGGGAGGCGGTGAAGTGGAAGGCGCGCAAGTATAGAGAACGGCGGATTGAAGCGGTATTCCTGCGCGGGTTGTCCGGACTTATCCCTTATCCCGCCGCCTTCGCGAGGGACGTGATGACAGGAACCTTCAGTAATAGTCCGGACCGCGGGAGAATCAGGTACCGGCTTTTTGCCGCAACCACTTCGCGAACAGGTCGTAGGGCTGGATCTCGCCAACACCAGAACCTTGCACCGTCTGAAAGCCCAGATCCTTGAATCGTTGCACGAGCTTCGGTTCTTTCACACCGGTGGCGACGAGCTTGAGTCCGGCCCGTTTGAACATCTCGAAGATGAGTGTCCGCAATGCCGGTGGAACACTCTTGCCGAGCATGGAACGCGAAAAGGCGATTTCATCGGCGGGCAGCATGCCGATGTGCGCCAGAGGCAATCCACCGTCACCGACCGATGCGATCCGGACGAGAATCTGCTTCTGGCGAAGCTTCTCCAGCAGCGAACGACCCAGGGGAGTCAGCAGGACGGTTTCCTGGACTTCGATCGTCAATCGGGTTGGCTGCACCGAGTAGATTTCCAGCGCGTCTTCGATCTGTTGAACCACTTCGTCGTCGATCAGCAACTGGTCCGGCAGAGGCAGGATGAGACCGATCAGCTCGGACCATTTGCTGGCCTGGCCGATCGCCGCCTTGATGTACATCCAGTAGACCGGTCGCAGCATCTCGCAGTCGTTGGCAGCCTCCATCAGTTTGGCGAAAGCCCCAAGACCGCGTTTTGGCGAATTCCACGCGAGGGTGGAATAGCCTGCCGTGACAGTGCCAAATGCAGTATTGGTGACCGGCTCGAAGTACGGCACCAACTCGCCTTTGTTCAAGGCTTCTTCGATCTCGACCTTGAGCGTCCAGCCATCGGTTCCCTTGGCGACCGCTTCGGGATCATAGACCACGTATCGCTGGGCGGGCGTGCATCGCTGCAGCGCACTCTCTGCAGCCTGCAGCAACGTCGATGCTTGCGCATTGCTGGCTCGCATGAGCGCGAAACCAGCGTTGGTCTGCACCAGCACCGAGTGGTTGACCACGGCGACTGGTGGGCTGAGCAGCCGTTTCAGTTTTGCGGTTGCGAGTTCCAGATGATCGTTGCTGGTCAGGTCCTTCAAAACGATACAGAAGCGGTAGTCGCTCAGGCTGACAATCGACTCTGGCGTCTTCACGAACTGCTGGAGGCGACCGCTGAATTCCTCGAGCATCAACTCGAAGGTACCCTCGCCGAGTTGCAGAATCAGCTCCGTTCCACGCATGACTTCGATGATGGCGCACGCAATGTAGCCTGCGCCTGCCGGGTTGGCCGAAGTTTCGTTGATCACCTGGGTCAGAAGGCTGAGCGCAGCTTCGCGCTGTTCGTCCGCAGAAATGCTCATCAGATTGCTCATAGATACAACGCTTTGGCATCGATACCGTAGGAACCTGCTGGCAGTTCCTGAGTGATCCAGACCTGTGTGGTGCCATCGGGCCGTGTGTATTTGTGCAGGTCGATCGTCACCATCTCGGTGCGACGCTGTTTGTCAGCATCCAGAACGATGACCACTTTTGGCTTCAGGCGACGAACCGGGTTCTGTGCGACCACGATGCCCACTTCGCCTGTCGACAGCAGCACCACGGATCCGGTCGGAAACATACCAATCGCCTGGACAAACTGTTCGACAAGGATGCCGGGGAACTTGATGTCCTTCTGATCGATCAGCTCCTGCACCGTATCGAAGGAAGAACGGGTGGGCGCATAGGGTCGGGGGGTGGTCATCGCATCGTAGGTATCCACCAGACCCGCAACCCGTGCAGCCAGAGAAATTTCGTTGGCCAATTTGCCATTGGGATAACCCGATCCGTCCCAGCGTTCATGGTGGTCACGCAGGATGGCTTCCACCATCGGATCGACCGTATTCTCCTTTTCCAGCAGAGTCACGCCAAACTGCACGTGTTTGCGCATGGCATCACGCTGTTCGTTGGACAGCGGAGCCGAACTGGTGAGCATTTCGGCTGGCAGTTTGACCTTGCCGACATCCATCAACGCACAGCCGAGAGTAAGCAGTTCCAGATCCGCCAGGGGCATGCCAAGCTGGTGTCCGATCATCGCACCCAGTACAGCCACAGAAATGGAATGGTTGTACAGGTAGTCGTCCTTTTTTTTCATGCGGACGAGTGCCACCACCGCTTCCTTGCGATGTATGACATGGTCGATCAGCGGACTGATGGCACCGGACAAGGATGCAACGTCGATCTGCCCTGTTTCACGCAATCGCGCAAAAGCCTTTTTGACGGCAAGGTTTGCGACATCGTAGTCAGACTCTGCCGCCACGAAGTCGCGGCGCAGGGATATCGTGACATCGTGGTTCGCTCGACAGGAAGGTGTGCCATTGAATGCAGCTTTCACGTAATTGCCACGGGTGTGCCTGCGTGGATCGACAAACACATGTGTGCAGTGCTCCGCGACTTCGGCAATGTCGGTGGCGGTCTGCACATAGAAGCCCTGCACCATGAACGGTGAGTCTAGCCAGGGGCGGTCCAGATAGGCGATATACATACCCGGTTCCAGTTGGTAGACCGGGACTTCGAGGTATTTTTCGACATCGGGTGGAACGTACATGCTGGTCATTATGCTGGCTCAGCCGCACAGACCGTTGGGCATCGGCTTGAAGTGCGAACGGGTTGACTCAGTTGATGTGATCCTGGCAGAGGTTCTGGCTGCCCTCGTCACCACGGGCGATTGCAGTGTTGCCGTACATCGCGGAGCGCTCATTTGGGCGCCAGTGGTCTCTCAGGCGGCTCTGGAAGGCTGCTGAGCCCGAAACATCGATTTCAGTTTTTCCGTGATCACTTTGGCCATGCTGCATCGATCCAGCTCGCTCAAATGGGTGAGACCGGGGAGACAGACTCTGTGCAAATGCAGAACCGGCCAGGAGTGTTCGAACTCGCGCAGGTCACCTTTGGTCAGAACCGGGAGAAACGGGTCATTGGCACTGCGTGCGGCCATGATGGCGCGTATCCCGCTGACAAATGGAATCTGTCGATTACCGAGCGTGCGCTCGGCAGTCACGTTGGCGAGGTGCAGTCCAGTGCGGTTGATGAGTTCACCGGGAACGATGTACAGACCGGTTGGCTTCACCCAATCGGACACAATGCGCGTGAACGTATCGTAGTAGGCATTTTTGTCCGGCAGGATGACGAGCTTCGCGCTCAGTTCTTCCGGGAACAGGATTTCGTAGGTTGCGTACAACAATTCGACAGTCGGCGAATACACGCACATCGTCGTCTGGAATTGGGTAACAAACTCGATCGCACGCGAGCGCTGAGCAAACTGGTCGAGGTCCCAGGCCAGGTCCGGATTCTGGTGTCGCGCGTGCTGCATGAGCAACTCCTGAAGCATGTGCCCGATTGTAGTGCTCTTGGTCCGGCATACCGGGGTGCAGTCGTCGTTTTGTGAATTGCTGCCCGGTCAGTGCGTGGTGTGGTGCATGTCAGGCTAGTGGATGGACAGGTGAAGGACCTGACGGACAAGCCGGACACGTCGTAAGCCGGACACGTCACACACCGCGCAATCGCTCTTTCTACGTCGAAATAGTCCACGTTGAAGTCAGTCCTTGTAGATGCGGTTCAACCAGGTCGCGATGTCTGCGATTTCCTGAGGACACACCTGGTGACCCATGCCGTATTCGTGCCATTCGACCTGGAAGTTGAGCTTGCGCAGCGATTCGCGGCCGGTGATTGCACGCGTGATGGGGATCATGGGGTCTGCGATGCCGTGGGCCATGAAAATCGGGGTGTCGATGTTTGCCAGGCTGACCGCATCGACCACACGTTCGTGGTTATGGATGTAGGTGGACAGACCCATGATCCCCGCCAGCCGTCGGTCGCAACGAACGCCAAGATAGGTGGCGATGACGCCGCCCTGGGAAAACCCGGCGAGGGTGATCCGTCTCGCTGGTGTGCCCGCAGCGATTTCCTCGTCGATGATCCGTTCGATCGCTTCGGCAGACTCGCTGATGTCGCGCTCGCCTACCGTCGGATTCGACAGATCGATGTCATACCAGGCGCGCATCTCCATGCCGCCATTGATGGTGACAGGCCGGATCGGCGCATTCGGAAACACGAAACGTAGCGGCCTGACGAGCTCCAGCATCGGCACGACCGGCTCGAAGTCACTGGCATCGGCGCCGAGCCCATGCATCCAGATCACCGTGCCAACGGGGTCGCTACCGGTAGTGACTACCAACGTTTCCAGCTTTTCCATGATCTTGGTCGGGTCCTTTTCTGGATGTGTTTTCTGGACAATGATCAGGGCGGGCTTCACGACTGTGCATTGCTGCACGTCATCACAGACGGTACGCAAATGAACGCGCTTGGTCGTTTCGCCGGTGCCCGCGAATCACCATAATGCTGCCATGGATGATGGACTTGATCGAGAAGCGTCGAAAGACGTTCGCAAACTTGCTCCCGCGCTCGCCTTCTTACGCCCCTATCTTGGCCGTGTAGTGATTGCAAGCATCGCGCTGCTCGCCACGGCGGGTGTCACGCTGTCCATCGGTCAGGGTTTGCGGTTGGTGGTTGATCAGGGCTTCGAGGCCAGTGCGCAGACGAGTCTCGCTCAAAGCCTGCTGGTACTGGGCACGATGGTGGTGCTGCTCACTGCCGGTACCTTTGTCCGGTTCTACTTTGTGTCGTGGATTGGTGAGCGGGTGAGTGCCGACATCCGGCAAGCAGTGTTTCGCCATCTCGTGCATCTTCACCCCGGTTTTTTTGATACCAATCGGCCGACCGAGATCCAGTCACGGATCACGACGGACACCACGCTGCTGCAGACGGTGATCGGCTCCTCCGTGTCCATCGCCTTGCGCAATGTGCTGATGTTTGTCGGCGGTCTGGTACTTCTGTTTGTGACCAACGTGAAGCTGTCTCTCATAGTCATCGCCTGCGTGCCGATTGTGGTGGCGCCGATCGTGCTGTTCGGCCGTCGGGTTCGTCAGCTGTCGCGATCGAGCCAGGATCGCCTCGCTGACGTCGGCAGTCAGGCCGGTGAATCCCTGCGCCACGTCAAGGTGGTGCAGTCGTTCAATCACGAATCGGCGGATACGCAGGCATTTGATGCTCGTGTGGATCTCGCGTTTCAGGTGGCCGTACGGCGAATTCGTCAGCGAGCCTGGCTGATCACGCTGGTCATGCTGCTGGTCATGGCGGCCATCGGGGTCATGGTCTGGGTAGGCGGCGCCGATGTGCAGGCCGGGGGAATCACCTCGGGTGAACTGGTCGCTTTCATTTTTTATGCGTTCATCGTGGCAGGGTCTGTGGGTGCGATCACCGAAGTTTACAGCGACCTGCAGCGAGCGGCAGGCGCAACGGAAAGGCTGGTCGAACTGCTTGAGGCCAGAAGCATCCTGGTGGAGTCGCCAACACCACGTCGTCTGACTCCGGGACCTCTGCAGCTGACCGTGCAAGGCGTGGATTTTCGTTATCCAACACGTCCCGAGGTCGAGGTTCTGACCGGGGTGAGCTTTACCATGGCGCCGGGTGAGATGGTAGCCGTGGTGGGCCCTTCCGGTGCCGGCAAGAGCACGTTGTTCGACTTGTTGCAGCGCTTTCATGATCCAGGCGACGGCAGCATCTGTCTGAACGATATCGATATTCGGGACCTGTCGCTGGCGGAAGTTCGTTCCAGCATGGCCTACGTACCGCAAGAGGCCGTGCTGTTCTCCGGTACGGTTGGTGACAATATTCGTTATGGGCGCATCGATGCCGACGAAACCGAAGTCTGGGAAGCGCTCAGGCTGGCCAATGCGGAAGGGTTTGTCCGTGCCTTGCCACAAGGTTTGCAAACCGTTCTTGGGGAGAGTGGAGTTGGTCTGTCCGGTGGCCAGAAACAGCGCCTGGCCATTGCCCGTGCCCTGCTGACCAAACCCCGCATTCTGCTGCTCGATGAAGCCACGAGTGCGCTGGATGCGGACAGTGAGCAGGCGATCCGCGATTCTGTCGAACGACTGAAAGGCCGTTGCAGCATCCTGGTGATTGCACATCGCCTGTCAACGGTAAGGCAGGCTGATCGTATTCTCGTGCTGGAAGCGGGTCGGCTGGTGGCGGCCGGGAACCATGCCCAGCTTTTACAATCAAGCGAGTTGTACGCCCGTTTTTCGGGCATCCAGTTTGCGGATTCCAGGGCTGAACAGGATAGAACTGCGGCTGTGGCGCTGTCGTTTGGCGCCTGACCGGAACTTTCAGCGGCGCTGAATTTTTGTGTCGCGGTGCAAGTTGGTTACACTGCGCAACTCGAACAACAATCACGACAGGGGGCGAGATGGGGGGACCACTTTCGGGCTTTCGGATTATTGAGCTGGCGGGCATAGGGCCCGGGCCGTTTTGCGGCATGATGCTGTCAGACATGGGTGCTGAGGTGATCCGTGTCGACCGGACGTCTGCCAGCAATCGTCGACCCAACGACATTCTGGCGCGTAACCGGCGGTCGATTGCCATCGATCTGAAACAGCCCCTGGGCGTGGAGACGGTGCTGCGCCTGGTCGAAAATGCCGATGCCATCTTCGAAGGCTTCCGACCAGGGGTGACCGAGCGGCTTGGCCTTGGTCCGGAGACCTGCATGGCCCGCAACAGAAAGCTTGTCTACGGGCGCATGACCGGCTGGGGACAGGAAGGGCCGATGGCACAGGCTGCCGGCCACGACATCAACTACATCGGTCTGTCCGGTGCGCTGCATGCCATCGGTCGGCAGGGTGAGCGACCGGTGCCGCCCCTTAATCTGGTTGGTGACTTTGGTGGGGGTGGCATGCTGCTGGCTTTCGGCATCGTCTGTGCGCTGCTTGAAGCCCAGAAGTCCGGCAAGGGTCAGGTGGTTGATGCAGCGATGGTCGACGGCGCGGCGACGCTGATGGCCATGTTCTACACCATGGGCGCAGCCGGTGTCTTCAAGGACCAGCGTGGCACCAATCTGCTCGATGGCGGGGCGCATTTTTACGATACCTATGAAACCAAAGACGGCGGCTACATCTGTATTGGTTCGATCGAGCCGCAGTTCTACGCACTGCTGGTCGAGAAGGCAGGCCTCGACAAAGCCCGTTTCAGCGAGCAGATGAACGCTTCGCGCTGGCCCGAATACAAGGCCGAGTTGACTCGCGTCTTCAAACAGAAAACCCGCGATGAGTGGTGCGCCATCATGGAAGGTACGGACGTGTGTTTTGCGCCAGTGCTGTCCATCTTTGAAGCCCCCAACCATCCGCACAACGTCGCACGTGGCACCTTTGTCAACGTGGATGGCGTTGTCCAGCCCGCCCCGGCACCCCGGTTCAGCCGGACCAGTGGCGGCATTACCAACAGTGCGCGTGTACCCGGTGAGGATTCACGCGCCGTTCTTGAAAGCGCCGGTTTTACGGCAACTGATATCAATGCCCTGGTCGAAGCTAAGGTGATACCCGCATGAGTGTTGAACTTCTCGATAATGATCGTTTTTATGGCCTGCGTGTACGTCGTCAGATCGACGGCAAGACGTACCAGGAATATTTTTCCCTCAAGGCTGACGGCAAGCGTGTGGTCGGCAAGCCCCGCACTGCGGTTCGAGCGCAGGCAGAAGCGCGTGACGCTGAACTCGAAGCCTTGCAAACCCGTGCCCGCGACACGCTGGCGAAGTCATTGCAGCTGGATGAGAAGGGCCGTGTACGAGGCATCCTCTTTCGTCTCAAGCGAGAGAAGAGCGGCACGTTTACACCGGTATTCCAGATTGGCCTCATGTCTCGCGTGAAAGGCAAGGTGGTCAACACGACGGTGTCGGTGAACCGGTTCGGGCTGGAAGAGGCCTGGGTCCGGGCGGTTGATTTTTACTGCGAGCACAAGAGCATCCTCAAACGCTCGAAGACCTACAAGGAGCTGCTCACGCATCAACCGAGCAAGCGCGATCTGAACGCGCTCATCCGGAGTGGTGGTTGAGTCACGCTGATCTGTATCAGCTGGCCCGTACCGAGCCGGAAACCTTCTGGTCGGAACGGGCCCGCGAGATCGAGTGGTTCAAGTTTCCTGAAACGATTCTCGATCAGGATGAAAACGGCGCCTGGCGCTGGTTTCGTGGTGGGCGGCTGAACTCGTGTTATCTCGCGCTTGATCGCCATGTTGCGGCCGGTCGCGGTGATGCGGTGGCGCTCATCTATGACTCACCGGTCACCAGGCAGGTTCAGCGGTTCACGTTTGCGCAGATGACGGCATGGACGGCGCGAGTCGCTGGCGCACTGCGTGACCTGGGTGTGGAAAAAGGTGATCGTGTCATCATCTACATGCCGATGGTCCCCGAAGCCGTGGTGGCCATGCTGGCCTGTGCGCGGATCGGCGCCGTTCACTCCGTGGTGTTCGGGGGTTTTGCACCGCCGGAACTGGCGACCCGCATCGACGATGCCGAGCCCAAGGTTGTGCTCACAGCCTCCTGTGGTATCGAGTTCGAGCGAATCATTCCCTACAAGCCGCTGGTGGACGCCGGGCTCGCGTTGGCCCGTCACAAGGTGGCGCACGTGGTGGTGTTGCAACGTCCTCAATGCCTGGCCCCGCTCAATACGACCACCGATCTCGACTGGCAGGCATGGGAAGCGGCCGCGACACCTGCGTCCTGGGTTGAAGTTGAAGCCACTGACCCGCTCTATATTCTCTACACCTCGGGCACCACCGGAAAACCCAAAGGTGTGGTGCGCGATCACGGTGGACATGCCGTTGCGCTCAACTGGAGCATGCACGCCATTTACGGCGTGGACGCAGGCGACGTCTTCTGGGGAGCGTCGGATGTTGGTTGGGTGGTTGGGCACTCCTATATTGCCTATGGGCCGTTGTTTCGTGGCTGTACCAGCATTCTCTACGAGGGCAAACCCGTTCGAACACCGGATGCTGGCGCGTTCTGGCGGGTCATCGCCGAGCATCGCGTCAAAAGCTTTTTTGTAGCACCCACCGCCTTCCGGGCCATTCGCAAGGAAGACCCGGAGTGTCGCCTGCAAGCCAGCTACGACATCAGTTCACTCAAGTACCAGTTTGTGGCCGGCGAGCGTCTTGATCCGCCGACCTATGACTGGCTGCGAGAACATCTGCCGGGGATCCCGGTGATTGATCACTGGTGGCAGACTGAAACGGGTTGGCCCATCTGTTCGAACATGGCTGGTGTCGAATTGATTGGCGCCAAAGCCGGGTCGGTCGCGTTGCCATTGCCTGGCTTTGATCTGCGCATTCTCGATGAAGCGGGCCAGGAGATGGGCCCGAACCAGGAAGGCGCGGTTGTGCTCAAGGGACCATTGCCACCTGGCAGCTTTCCAACCCTGTGGCGCGACCATGATCGATTTGTCGAAGCCTACTGGTCGCGTTATCCCGGTTTTTATCTGACCGGTGATGGTGGCTATCGTGATGCCGATGGTTATGTCTACATCATGGGACGCATCGATGATGTCATCAATGTGGCCGGACATCGTCTGTCGACTGGCGAGATGGAAGAAGTGGTTGCGGCGCATCCAGCGATTGCGGAATGTGCAGTCTTTGGCGCCGCCGACGCCGACAAGGGACAGGTGCCGTTGGCGCTGGTCGTGCTGAAGGATGGCGTGAACATCACCGGAGCTGCCTTGCAGGCAGAACTGGTGCAGATGGTTCGTGATCAGATTGGCGCGCTCGCCAATTTCAAACGTGCGCTGATGGTGAAGCGATTACCCAAGACACGCTCGGGAAAAATCCTGCGTCAGACCTTGCGCAAGATGGTGGATAACCAGCCCTATCCCATGCCGTCGACGATCGATGATCCCGTGATTCTCGATGAGATCACGGCAGTTCTGCGGCAGTCGTAAGGGCATCCACGTCACCATGCATGCGCCCGTAATGAATCGGACCAGGGAGACACGGTGATCATTGTTCAGGGTTACATTCCAATCCGGCCGGAGAGGCGCGACGAAGCCCTGTCGATGGCCCGGCGGATGTCGCAGGCAACGCGGAGTGAACCCGGCTGCATTTCCTACGAGTTTTTCATCGGCCTTTCTGACCCCAATACACTCATGCTCTTTCAGGAATGGGAAAACATGGAAGTGCTGCTGGCACATTTCCAGACCGAACACATGGATGAGTTCATGCGCGGCCTGCCCAACATCGTTGCGGGCGAAGTGGTGACCCGGCGTTATGCCGTGCAAAGTGTCGATGAAGACAAACAGGCGCAGGGTGGCACCACGCCGACGATTCACTGATC
>Ga0163144_10005980_pt1 | contig 26976 bp, 16 predicted proteins | sample OliLak19BULKMAT1_FD_123175 | JGI IMG/M metagenome (GOLD analysis project Ga0163144, IMG submission 123175) | Freshwater microbial mat bacterial communities from Lake Vanda, McMurdo Dry Valleys, Antarctica - Oligotrophic Lake LV.19.BULKMAT1 | ecosystem: Environmental > Aquatic > Freshwater >...
CGCCGGGCAGGGCGAGCAACTCCTCAGCCGTGTAGGGCCCCCGAGCCTGCACCCGGTCGCGATACTCTTTCAGCGCCGCTTCGCCGACCGGTGTCGCCGCGTTGCCCCAGGCGTTGCGCACGTAGGTGATGATCGCGGCGAGTTGGGCGTCGGTGAATTCGGGGTTGTAGCGCAGACCAGGCATGAGCGGCTGAATTTCGGGCATGGTGTAGGTTTTGCCGAGGACTTCGATGGGGCCGGTCACTCCGTCCATGACGAGTGCGATGATCCGGTCGGGCGAACCGATCACCCACTCCGAACCAACCAGCGGGGGAGCGAGATACTGCTGCCCGTTTCCGTGGACCTGGTGGCAGCCCATGCAGATGCGCTGGTAGTGGGTTTCGCCCTCCTTGAACTGCTTTTGAAGCTCGGCGGAGACGAGGAAATTTTTCTCCTCTCCGGACCCAATCTCGAAGAGCGAAGCTAGGCTTTTCAACTGCTTGGCATCAACCGAAGCCGCGGAGAGAGCGTCGAGTTCCGCGAGGTCTTTGACGGGCATCGGCTTGAATTTCTTGTCCTTGCCCCCGGCGAGCAGTCCGTTGACGATCGCCTTGCGCTCAGCCGCTTCGGTATCGGGCAGTGCGGCGCGGGCAAGCAACGTGCGAGCCGGAGCGCTGAGTCGTTGGGTCACGGTCATTCGGGCGAGCGTCTCCCACTCCGTCGGGCTGTGCAGTTCGGGCAGGAGCGCCGCGATGGCGGAGGCATCCTTGCGCCGCACGATCGTCTCGATGAGGGCGAGGCGCAACTTGTGGTCGGGACGAAGGAGACCGTGGAGCGCTTGCTCGTGACCGCGGATTCCGCTGACGAGGAGATCACCGGTTATGGGGTCCTCCTCCGCGCCATCAACGAGAGTGACGAGGAGTGGCAAGGCGGGCTCCCCGAAAAGCCCGAGACTCGCGGCAAACTGGCGACGGAGGATCGGGTCGCTGGCGGAGTCCGGCTGCTGGGCCCGCGGGGCCAACAAGGAGAAAATGGCGTCCTTTTGTTCGGTTTGGGCGAGCGACTCGGCACAGCGCACCGCCTGAGCGACGACGTGGGGGGCTGGATCAGCCAGCGCGGTTTGCAGCACTTCGGGAGAAAAGGCCCCGAGTCCTTCGAGTGTCCAAAGGGCGTGGATGCGGCCCAGTTCGGTAGCTCCTTTGGCGACAGCTTCGCGCAGCAAGGGAACGGCGGCCTGATCGCCTCGCTCGACGAGAAGCCGTTGGGCCGTATCACGCCACCAACCGCTTGGGTGGGCGAGGGCTGCGACCAGCTCGGCGGCGGGCGCTTCACTGAGGTGTGGGGTCTGGCCGAGAGCCTTGCCTTCCTCGTGACGGACTCGCCAGATGCGACCCAGAGCGATGTGCTTGTCGAGGCCACGCTCCTCAACCTGAGCGCGAAGATACGAGGTCATATACACTTGATGCTGGATGATGCCCCGGTAGAAATCCACGAAGTAGAGGCTGCCGTCGGGGGCATTGTAAGCATTGACCATGCGCGAGCGCTCGTCGCGGGAAGTCAGAAATTCGCTCCCCTCGGTGCCACTTTTGATTTCGCGGAAGCCATCGGCCTGGGTCGTAACGACGGCGCGTTTGACGAGGTTGCCGGCGGGTTCAGTGATGAAAATTTGATCGGCGAACTGTGCGGGAAACTGGTCGCCGCGATAGATCGCGAATCCAGCCGCGGCGGTGGGCTTCAGGAGCCGCCCCTCTTCGCTGAGGGTGCCTGGCAAATAACCGCGGTTCACTCCGGGAGTGATGCGGGAAGGCCAGAGGCTCTGGTCGGCCATGGTACGGTCCGTCTTGGTGCGGAACTGGTATTCCGGGTTCCGCAGGGTCAGGCCCGGGGAAATTTCTTCGACGGAGATCAGATTGGAGTTGGTGTTGCTGAGGAGGCGTCCGTAGTTGTCCTGAGCGATGCCCCACTGGCCACGATCCTCGGTTTTCTCCTTGATCCAGGACCCGTTGATCTTGCGGTAGCGGGCGTCCGACTTGGAGTTGTAGATCCAGTTGTCGAGGGCCTGAAACAGACCATTGGGCTTGTGCTCGGGGTTTCCGCCGACGGCGTAGGTTTCATCGACCACGGTCACGGCTCCGGCTTTGATGGTGCCATCGGCATCGATCAGGATCTCGGCTTCGTAGAGCTTTTCGTTGTCGGCGAAGAGGAGGCCCTTGTCGGCGTTGACCAGAGCAAGGCTGCGCGGAAGAAGGTATTCCTCCAAAAAGACGGTGTGTTTGTCGGCCACGCCATCGCCATCGGTGTCTTCCAAAATCGAGATGCGGCCATAGGTGGAAGCCTCCAGCTTCGCGTCAATGTCAGGCATGTAGCCTTTCATCTCCGCGACCCAGATGCGGCCGTTGCCATCGAATGCGAGAGCCACGGGATCCTGCACCATGGGCTCGGAGGCAACTAGCTCAAGTTCGAAACCCTTCTCGACTTCATAAGTGGCTCGCGCCTGCTCCGCCGGGATCACGGGGGCTGGTGGGATGACCCAGTGGGCCGGAGGCGGAGCCATCACATGACCTTCGCGGTCGCCATTCTGGGCCTGGAGTGAGGGCCCGCCGCTGAAGAGCGCAATGGAGCCAGAGACACAGAGGGAGCGACGGAGAAACGAGGAAATCATGAAAAGTCGAGCCGAAGGATTAAAAAAGCGCTTATAATACGCTCCTCATTGGCCGAGAGCACCAAGAATTTCACGCGCAACCTCGGCGGCGAGGGCGTCGGAGCCCGCCGTGCTGAAGTGAACGTTGGCGGGCAGTTGAACCTCCGTCTGATGAGCGGTGACGAAGGCGGCGAGATCGTGGGTGGGCACTCCGGCGGCGGCCATGACCTCGGCGGCGATCGTATTGTAAGCCGCTTCCGCGTGGGCGATCCGGCCTTTGGTTTCCTCGGGGACGGGAGTGGTATTCCGCCAAATCAACTTGGCCCCGGTGGCTTTGAGACGCTCGGTCAGGGCGGTGAGATTTTTGCGGTAATCCTCCGGGCTGATCTGTTGTTTGGCACCGGGCGCGGCGACATCGCTGATGGCTCCTTTTTCATCAACGTATTTGAGATCGTGAAGGCCCCAGTTGAAGTGGATCACATCCCATTTCTGGTCGGCTCCTCCGGTGGCGAGCCAGGCATCGAGCTGCTCAAGCCCGCTCGCAGTGTGGCCGCAATTGACGCGAGGGCGATGGACATTGGCCTTGCCGGAGAGCAGGGTGCGGACGGGCAGGGTGTAGCCCATTGAAATGGAATCCCCTATCAGGAGGACGCGGGGCAAGCCGACCACATCCGTGATCGGCACAAGTGCTGGATTGGGCTTCGTCTCTCTTTTCACCGGAGCGGGGTCGGCAGATTGGCCGAGGCTGAGTCCAGAGGCGAGGATGGCGGTCAGAAGGCAGAGGGCAGGGGCTTTCGTCATGTGGGTCGGATCAAATGGTCAAAATTACCATTAACCTTTGTTTCAGGGAATGGCAGGGACGCATTTGCGAACATTTGCGATGGGAGATCGTTCGCTCTGAAAAGTGCCGAGGCCCTCCTTTATTCCATCAACTCGAAGGTCTCTCGACGACGGCTTTTAGGGTAAAGCGGCCACCCGCCACACCGAACGCGGGAATGCTGGAATTGTTGGTGCAGAAAGGGGTGGAATCGCAGGCCCATAAGCGTATCGCAGTGGTGATGAGGTCAAGATGCGGCCCGCAGGTCGTGATGACGGCGTGGGCGGGGGCCGGTCATCGTGGTTAGAAGGGCGGGATTGGAGGCACCATACTGACCCCTATTTCCTGCATGTGACGATACGATATTCTTCGCCATCAAACCGAGCGGCGGGGCCACCCGCTGAGCGTTGATCGGATCGCACAGACAAGCACGATCGGAAATCCCCCGCCGGTCATGTCCCCGGAATTGAAGCGTTGCGTCCGCTTCCCCTGGCCTGTTGGAGGGAGGGGTGTAAATTGCCCCCCGTTTTTAGACGATCCTGTGATCGTTCGACGCGACTTACTGTGGGGGGGCCGGTTCGGCTTTCTTGCCCTTGTCGCCGGCTGCCTCTGGAGCATCTGCCTTTGGAGCATCTGCCTTTGGAGCATCTGCTTTTTTCTCTTCGGTGGCGGGCGCTTCCGCTCCCTCCTCTTTGGGGGCTGGACCAAGTTTTGGCATCGGGGGGCGGACGGCGTATTCCTTAAATCCCTCCGGCATGATGTCGGCTCCGAAACGGAGGCTAAACAGGTAGGCGATGCTCTGCATCTGGGCGAGGGCTTTGGGGTCACCCTTGGCGAGAAGCGGATCCTCCTTTTGCATGACCATGGCAGCGCCCATGGCCAGTTTGGCGAGGGTCAGGTCGTTGCCGTAGGCGAGGGTAAAGGTGCGGTAGTAGTCCTCGAGCGATTTGTCCTTCTCCCCGGCGGCGTCATAGACCTTGGCGCGGAGGAAGCTGAGCTGGCTCAGTTCGCTGGTCGGCGCCTTTTTGAAATTCGGGACCGAAAGTAATTTGCTGCTCCCCGTGACTGGTTCCTCATAAAGCGCGAGGGCGGCCTTGAGATCATCCATCTTGTTGTCGCCCATGAGCGCCCAGAGCTTCTGGAATTCGTGGATGCGCTTATAGGAATCGCTCAGCTTGGCGGTGATTGATTTGGCAACCGGCGCGTTGACGAGAGGGGCCATGGCCGCGTATTGACCAGCTCGGCGCAGGCTCTCGATTTGATAAAAGAGCGACTCGGCGGCGAAATTGTCAGGGACGGAGAGGACGATCGCGTAATCCCGGGCGACTTTGCCGAAAGCCTGGGCTGCTTCGGCAAATTTTCCCGCTGCGAAGAGTGCTCGCGGGGTTCCCATCACTTCGATACGATCATCGAATCGGATCAGCTTAGCGAGTCCTTCCCCCCGAATTTTGGCATAGGGCACCAACTGGCCGGCACCCCCTTGGGCTGTGGCGAAGAGGATGCCCTGCTCGTTGGAATTCTGGACGTAACCCTGGGGATTGCCGCCCTCGATCAGACCGATGGTTACAGGGGTTTCGCGGACTTGCGCCGAACCGATCGACGCGAGGAGAAGCAGGTTCAGAGCGAGGAAAGAAGATTTTATCATGGAACGTGAGGTGGGGCTGAAGGCTCTGGGAACTTAATTGGGCTGGTTGATGCCCAGTTCGAAATCGACCTTCGCTTTCTCTTCGGGAGTGATCGCGAGGTCGAGCACCATGGCATCACCGGTCCGGCGGAGGCGCGCAAGAGCTCCAGAGGGGACGTCCTCATCGGTAAGACCTTGCCATTCGTAGAGATACCTGGTGGTCAACTTGTAGAGCGACAGTTGACGAGCCCGCTTCTCGGCCTGCTTCTCGGGCGTGGAGATGTCCATCTTGTCGAAGTCGGCGATACTGTTGGGGATGTAGCGCTCCCAGGCCTGCACTACCAGGTCATGAAAACTTCTGTAGGCACCCATGACCGCCACGTAGGCTTGGTTGGCTCCGACCGGATCGCCCAGTTCATCGAGAGCCGTCCCATAGAGGAAGCCTGCTTCGGCGCGTTTGGCCCGATCGTCCTTAAAGTAATTCTTCTGTTCGTTGATCGTGCGAAGGGCGGCGGCGGCGTCTTTCCATTCCTTCGACTTGATGTGAAGTTTGGCGAGACTGAGATAAGCCTGCGGCGTGAGAGCGGCGTCTTTATATTTGTCGATGATGCGGCGGAAGCGCTCGCGGGCGGACTGCACCTTGCCGGCATCGGCGTCGCGGGCCTCGATTTCTCCAAGAGCCATCTCCGCTGGTGCCTTGAAGGGATCTGCTTCAGGATTCTGGCGAGCGAGGAGCTCTTCAAAGTAAGGAACACCCCGGAAGGGGTTGTCGGTGCCGGAGAAATAGAGTCCCACCTGTTGAAGGGCGTATTCGGAGAGGTCGCGCTTTTCGAAAAGCCGGAGTTCTTCAAAGACCGCGTCAATCTGCGCCTCCACGGCGGCAAATTCGGTTGAGTCCTTGGCAAGTTTTTTACGCGACTCCTGCAGCACGATGACTTTCTGGATCTTCAGCCAAGTGGTCAAAGACTTGTTGGCGGGGTCCGCACCGGGGAATTTGTCGAGCTGGGCGATCGTTGCTTCGAGACCACGGATGCGCACAGAAGCTTCCGAGTAGGAACCGATCGCCTGGCGCAGCAGGGTAAGGTCCTGCTCTTCGGGGGCCTTGGAACCGATCTGGATAATGGTTTTTTCCACTTGGGCGAGTCCCTCTTCACCGCGACCGGCGGCTTCGAGGTGCTCAAGGGAGAAGACGGAAATCTGGGCCTCCCAGTTGTTGCCGACATAGTCCGGGAAAAAGGCGTCGTATTGGGCCAAGCCTTTGTCGAACTCCTCGCGGGTGTAATATTGATCAGCCGACTTCCAGAGGGCTTCCGCTACGGTAAGTTTGTGATAGTCGGCGCGATCGGGATCCTTAGCCTCGATGACCTTGCCTTTTTCGATCGCGCTGAGGTAGGCGGCGAGACCAGCGTCTTCCCATTGCTTCTTCTGCTCGGCCTGCTCTTTGATGTTGAGTTTCCCGGCCTGCACGAAATAGGCGTCTCCAGCGATATTGAGGGTTCTGGGCACCTGCACAGAGTCGGGACGAGCGGCGAGGAGTTTGTCCGAGGCGGCGATCGCGGCGGTGTAGTCTTCAAGGTTGAAACGAGAGACGGACAAGTCGGCCAGCACGTTCTCCAGGAATCGTTCGGATTCGGGGAAGAATTTGAGGAAGTCTTCGTAACGCTCCGCCGCTTCCCGCATCTTGCCGAGCACGAGGGCATTGCTGGCGGAGTGGAACATCACGATCTCCCGGTTCCCCCCCTCGGGATAGGCTTTGAGATATTCGGCGAAAGCCGGTTCGGCCTCAGTGAATTTCTGGCTGGAATAAAGAGCGAGGGGATAGAGCGAATCGGCCAGCTCCCTTTGGGCATCGCCCGCCTCGTAACGCTCCCGCACCCGTCCGGCGATGTCGATGACTTGCCCATACTCCCTCGCGGTGAAGAGCGATTGCAGCATGAACGTCGAGACGTTGTTGCGGAGGGGGTGGTCCTCCGGCATCTCGGCGACGAATTTCTCGCCGAAATACTGAGCCGCCGGGAAGTCCGCCAGCACAGCGGAGAGTCGGGCGGCTTCGTGGAGAATCTCACCGCGAAGCTCAGCCGGGACTTCCGGGAAATTCTCGGCGAGCGTCCAATAGATCACCCGGGCGGCGTGGTTGTTCCCGAGTCGCTCGTAGCAGCTCGCCACGAGACGGAGGGTCTCCGCATCGGGATGGATCGGAGCTTTCTCGCGCTCGGCGATTTGGTCGATGATCTTTTGATATTGTGACGGGATCCCGGTACCGAAGGGTTGGCGGGCCAGGCTGAGGTTGAGATCCTGCTTCACATCCTCCAGAGTCGGAAGGAAAGAGAAATAACGCAAGGCGACGGAGTAAAGTCCGGCTTTGGTGGATTCAAAACCGAGTTTGCGGAGCCGGTCGATGAATCCGAAGCGGTATTGATCGAGCGGTTCGAGGCGGATGAGATCGCCGTTTTTATCAAGGAAAGCGTTGGCCTGATCGGCGACGGCGTTCATGGCGGCCTCATCTTGTCCTGCGGCAACCGCCCGCTCCACCCAACCGAGACCTAGTTCGAGCAGCCCTTGCATGAGAAACTGAGGATTGACCTTCCAGGCGTCGCGATTGTCGAAGAGCTCCTGGATGGCCGCTACGCCTTCGGCGGTGCGTCCCAGAGCCATTAGCGAAGTGCCGTAGCGAAGCTTGTAGCTGTTGCGCACCTGGGCCGTCTCCTCGGGGGAAGGACTGGAGGCGAGGTATTCATCGTATAGACGGATCGCTTCCCCGTGGTTGCCGAGTTGGGCCTCGCAAAAGCCGAGTTGGAATTTGGCCAGACTCTCCCGGGCGTTGGTGCTTTTGATGGGGGATTCGACCCGTTTCGCCTCGGCGGTAGCTCCGATGCAATTAAGGAAAGCCGCTTTCGCATCTTCGAAGCGACTTTGCGGCACGAGTGTCATGCCATAATCGAAGAACACTCCGCCGGCGGCCGCTCCGTAGTCCTCGAAGAGCGTTTCATGCCCTCCGGAAAGGTCGAAGAGTTTCTCGAATGTTGCGGATGCTCCGGCGAAGTCGCCCGAAACGCTTTGCTCGCCCGCTTTCTGGTAAAGGCCTTCAAAGGAGGCATCCTCGTCTTGCGCGATGAGGGATCCGAGATACCCTCCGAAGATTAAGAGAACGGGAAGAGGGAGAAGGGCGGCGAGGGAGTGGCTTGGTCGAAAATTCCGGGGGGGCTTCATGAAAGGAGACGGGGGAAAGAGTCAGGAAAAGGGCAATGTCACGCAGCAGTACCTTCCGCAACGAAGGTCGGAGAACGAAGAGTCCGGCGCCCGGTTGGCGCCGAAGGCTCGCAGCGAGGGGCTGCAAACTACTCCTCTTGAAATCCGGAAATCGTCACGTTGGTGATATTGACCGACTTGTCCGCCAAAGTGTTCAAAACATCGATGAAGCGCTGGCCTTTCGCCGCATCGTCGGCGGCGATCACGACAAGGGGTTTGGAATTGGTCAAATTGGCGCTCTCCGCGTAAGTGCGCAGACGATCAAGAAGGAGCGGCACATCGCGACTGTCCGGGTTGGTGTCGAGCACCTCGTCGTTAAGCACGATGTGACCGGCATTGTTGACCTCTATCGTCATCTGGTCGATCTCAACAGGGGCGGAGCCGGACTGGCTGGTCGGCATGGTCATCCCGAGATCGGCCTCCTTGGGATCGAGGGTCGAAGTGACGAGGAAATAAATCAGCAGAAGGAAGCTCACGTCAATCATAGACGACATGTCGAGCTCGGGATCTGGTTCCTGTTCGGGCTTCTTGCGGGCCATGGGATGATGGGATAGGGTTTTTCGACAAAATGGAACGATCAACGCTCGACGACGTAACTGCCAAAGATCACATCGACGACGCCAACCTTACCGGCCGCTTGGACAACTTTCTTGATCACCCGCGTTTCCACATCCTGATCGGCCCGGAGATTCAGCCGGGTCAAAATCTGAGGTGAAGCTTGATCGTGGCGCTGCTTGGCTTGGTCGATGTAGTCCTCGATGGCCTCGGAAGAGGTCAGTTCCACGTTGTCCTGAGCCCAGATTGACCCGTCCGCAAGCACGTTGACCACCACCCGACCGGTCGCATTCTTCGCTACCGCAGCATTCTTCGCGGTGGGCGGTTTTACCCGCTTGTCGATTTGTGTAATGATGAGGTGCGAGCTGACCATGAAGAAAATCAGGAGCAGGAACACCAAGTCGATCATGGACGACATGTCCATAGGCATGGCGGCCCCTTCGTCGAGACGGAGTGCTTTGAGTTTTTCCGAGGCCATGGGGATTCAGGCGGTGAGTTACAATCAGAAAGAATGGTCGATCAAACTTCGGCAATACCTTCGGGGACTTTGGCAAGCTGCTGGTCGGCATTGACCGTGGCGATGGCAAGACCGAGGCCTTCAGTCGCGATATCGACGGCATCCGCGACCATCCTGTTGAATCGGTTTTTAAAGACGTAGTAGGCGAAGATGCTGGGAATCGCGACGACCAGACCACCGGCGGTGGTCATCAGGGCGATCGAGATGTTACCAGCCAACTGGCTCGGGTCAGCGCCACCGCTGAGGCCCATGGTGTCGAAGGCCAGGATCATCCCGGCGACGGTTCCGAAAAGACCGATCATCGGAGCGGACTGACCGATCACGGAGAAGTATCCGATCCAGGTCATGTAACGGGAATTCTCTTTGGCGGAGAATTCGGCGATAGCGTCCTCGACTTTCCCACGGCCCAGGCTCTCAGGGTCGGTCGCATCCACGTAAGGATAGGCAGTTGCCACCATGCGCCCGAGGTAGGAGGGGTCCTGCACCGCCACGTCGATGGAGCTGCGGACCCGGACATCGGCCATGTTCGCGAGGATTTCATCGCGGAGTCCGGCTGGAACAAATTTTTTCTTGGAGAGCTGGAGAGTGTTGAAGACCATCAAGGTGATCATCATGACTGACAGAATGCCGATCGGGACCATGAAGACACCCCCGTCGATGATTTTGGTCATCAGCGTCTTGGGGGCCTCCACAGGAACCTCGGTAGCCTCCTGTGCCGGAAGGGCGGGAGCAAAGACAGAGAAAAAGAACAGAGCGGCGACCATGAAAAATCTGGCGCTGAAGGGCTTCGTGGCTCGGGGGAAGGTCGAAGTCGAGAACATGGAATCAATAATTGTTACTTTGGTAGAATGGCAGGGGGTTTCTTGAGATATTTCAACGAAACTGTAAAGAAAAATTTTCTCTTTTACGTTACTTCGCGGATTTGGAGGCACCTTCCGTGATCTCCAGGAAAAGTTCTTCGAGCGTTTCGCCGGTGCGGGAAGGGAATGTTTGGCGTATCTCAGCGAGAGATCCGACCGCCAGGAGTCGCCCATGATTGACAATGCCGATGCGGTCGGCCAGCTCCTCCGCCACATTGAGGAGATGGGTCGATAGGAAAATGGTCACCCCGGCTTCGCTGCGTGCTTTCAGTTCTTCTTTGACGACCCGGGTATTTTTCGGGTCCAGCCCGACCATGGGCTCGTCGATGATGATCACCTCCGGATCATGGAGCAGGGCGGAGGCAATGGCGAGGCGCTGACGAGTCCCGTGACTGAGGTGTTCGATCCGCTTTTTCGCATAGGGTTCGAGGGCGAAACGCTCGATGAGTTCTCCCGTCGTTCGCCGGGCTACGAGGCGTTCGACCTCGAACAACTCAGCGATGAAATCCATGAACTCCAGCACGGTGAGTTTGTCGTAAAACACCGCCACATCGGGGACGTAACCGATCCGCCGCTTTGCTGCAAGTGGTTCACGCTGAATATCATACCCGCAGATTCTGGCCGATCCTCCGGTGGGGGCCATCAGTCCGGTAAGCAGCTTGATCGTGGTCGTCTTGCCTGCGGCATTCGGTCCGAGAAATGCGAAAAACTCGCCGCGAGCTATCGTCAGATTGAGTTGATCCAGCGCGAGAAGGTCTCCGTAGCGCATCGAGAGGTCAGTGATTTCGATCATGATTCAGGAGCGGTCGGTGCCGTCCTTTGGTAGGCTTCCAACGGGACCAGCACCTCGGAGATGGCCTCGTAGGCGAAGTCGGTATCGATCCAGAGGGGTTCCCCGACCTGGCTGAAGTAGATCCGCAGTTCGGAATCGAAATCATCGGCTTTCAGGGACAGGCGATAGGCGGGCATCCGGCGTCCCTGCAAGGAAAACTCTCCGAAGCGGGCCTGCTGCGTCCAGGTGAAGGTGGCGGGATCGATGGAGTCGAGCCCGAGCATGCCAGTCAGCGGGAGGAGCGCCGGGGGAAGGGCGGTGCCGACTTTTTCGCTGTTTCCACCGCCTTGGAAACTGAGCCAGTCCGCCCCGTGGAGCGTGCTGGTTAGACGATACTGGAGCGGCCGTCCCTCAAGGGTTAGGGTGGCGTTGATCTGGCGCTCAGGCAAACGGACGGCTGCTTCGCCCTTTTTCATCGAGTAATCTTCGGCCAATTCCAGCAGCCCTCGGAAAAACATCTCTACCTTCGTCGTGGCAGCACCGGGATCATACGTTTCCACGACTCCCGAGAGCGAGAGCACCCGATCAATTTCCGAAGATTCGGGCGAGGTTCCGGAACCTCCGGCGATGGCCAATTGCCCCCGGCGACGACCTTGCTCGAGGAGCGTGAGATTGGCGGTGTCGTTCCAGGCGAAGAAAACTTCATAGACCTCGCGCGGATCGATCTCCGTCATGCGCGACTCCGGCGGAGCCAGTTGCTCGACGGCCAGCCAGGTAAGACTACCCAACCAGAGACCCACGATCAACAGACTGAGCAGCCGGAACAACATGGGAAGAGACTACCATGAAGAGCGGGTTCGGTTCAATGGTGAACTGGGGGGGGATCCGAAGACTACGACCCGTAAATTCTCCGCTCTTCAGCATACCTCCGCACCGCCGGAGTGACCCATTCCCGGGCAAGTGACCAGTCATTCCGAATCGCCGAAGCCGAAGCAGGATGGTCGAAGTCCAGCGCGGTCGCTCGCCACCCGGCTCGCTTCCGCACGGGCGTGCCCTCGCGGGTGCAGACGAGGAAATGCAGGTCGAGGCGAAGCCGCTCCGGTTCGGCCCACGCTTCGATTTGTTCCCATTGATCGGTTCCGAGAATCCAATACCAGTCGATTTGGGGGAAGACCTCGGCAAAGTGGTGTGCGGTCTCCCAGGAGTAACTGGGTCCAGGTCGCTTCAATTCATAATCCGAGGCTTCCGCCCAGTCGCCATCGAGTTCATTGAGGGCCAGTTCCAACATGGCGAGGCGTTCCTCCGGGTCGGCCTGGGCCGTATTCTTGAACGGCGATACGAAACAAGGCAGGAAAATCACCCGGCTCAATCCGACCGCATCACGAGCGGCAGTTGCCATCGCCAGATGGCCGCGATGCACCGGATCGAAGGTTCCACCGAAGAGCGCCCGTCGTTCGCGAACCGGGAAGGAGGCTGCGGTGGCGGAGGGGTGAAATTCAATCATCGAACGGAACCTTTCTCCCGGAATCGCCTCCTGACAAGTAGGCGCGACCGGTCTATGCTCCGACGATTCCGCCGCTTTCGATGAGCAACGCTCCGTTTCCCTGGCTCCCGCAGAAGCGGAGCACCACCTCGCCCCGTCCTTTGGCGCTTCCGCCTGGTTCGATGGTGCATCACGGAGCCAAACGCAGTGAGCATTTCACGCTCCATCTGACGCTCTATGACGAAGCAAATTTCACCACAGCTCAGGTCGATGCCGTGCCGGATGCCAAACCTTGCGTCGAACCGAAGACGGTGGCCTGGCTGCACCTGACCGGGTTGCACGAGCCGGAACGTCTCTCTGAGCTCGGGGAACACTTCGGCATCTCCCCTCTCCTTCTTGAAGACATCCTTAGCACGAGCAGTCGTCCCAAAATCGAAAAACGGGATGATGAAATCTTCGTGATCTCCCGCCTCGTCACCGTCGATCCGGTGGAGCGGGAGATCGATGTCCAGCAGTTCTCCCTGTTGCTCCTGCCGAACAATGTGCTGATTTCCTTCCTTGAGGGACCGACGGAAGTCTTCGCCCCGGTCATGGAGCGCATCCGCACCGGTGGTGGCGGACGCATCCGGCGTTTCGGCGCCGACTATCTCGCCTGGGCGTTGCTCGATGCAGTGGTGGACCACTATTTGCACGTGATCGACCGGCTCGACGAGGCCATTGTGGAATTGGACGAACGGCTGCAGCAGGACGCCACTAGTGTCAGCGTAAGCGAACTCTACGGCCTGAAGCATGACATCGGTCAGCTTTTCCGCGCGATCCGTCCGATCCGGGAAATCACATCCTCCCTGGTGCGACCGACCAGCCGGCTTATTGAGAAGCGCACGCGGCCCTTTTTCGACGATCTCAACGACCACGCCCTGCAAGTCATCGAATCGACCGAGGACCTGCGAGAGCGTTCCACCGCGCTGCGCGATTTTTTCCTTTCGGCGGCCAGCCATCGGATGAACGAGATCGTGAAAGTGTTGACTTGCTTCTCGTCGATCTTCCTGCCCCTGACCTTCATCGCCGGGATCTATGGCATGAATTTCAAACACATGCCCGAGCTGAGCTCACCGTGGGGCTACCCCGCGATCTGGGGTGGTTTCATCGTGTGCGCCATCGGCATGAACTGGTTCTTCCGAGCGCGGCGCTGGTTCTGAAGCGGGCGGGCCTGAGCTCCAGTTGACGACGCGCTGCGGAAAGGGCATCTCGATTCCGGCAGCATCGAAGGCCTTCTTGATGCCTTCCTGGATGGAGTTTTTCAGTTCCATGAAGTTGGCTTGCGTCACCCAGACCCCGTAGTGAAACTGGATCGCCGAATCGCCGAATCCGGTAATCACAATGAGCGGCTTCGGCTCCATCAGGCAGATGCGGTTGCGAGCCGCGACTTCGGTTAACACGCGCCGCACTTCGCGCAGGTCGCTGCGGTAAGCGACTCCGAGATGGATGTCGATGCGGCGGATGGGGAATTTGTTGAAGTTGATGAGAGCCGCCTTGATCAGCATTTCATTGGGAAGGCGGACATAGCGGTTGTCGAGGGTTCGCAGTTTCACCGAGAGCGTATCGATGGAGATCACGATGCCCTGAGTGCCGTCCACCTCGATCAGATCACCTACCGAAAAAGGGTTTTCGGCGATGAGAAACAGCCCGCTGATGATGTTCGAAACGCTCGTCTGCGAGGCGAAAGCAAGCGCGACCCCGACGATGCCGGCCGCTCCCAGGAGGGGTGCCAGGCTGAAGCCCAGTTCGCGAAATACCAGCAGGACGACAAGCGACACGCCCGTGTAGCGGATCATCTTGCTGACGACGAGCGCGCGTTGGGCGGAGAACTTCCGGACCATCCACCGGCGCACGACCCGCTCTGCGACCAGGGCCAACGGCAGCGCGACCAGCACCAAAAACGAAGCACGGAGGGCCGCTTCCAGGCGCGCCGGGGTAATTAAGTCGCTCAGGTCAGTCAACGAAACGGCGGTCATAGTAAGGTTTCAGCCATCAGAACTCCAGCAGATCCGCCGTCCAGCGGCGGAGGGAGCGAAACGTCCGGGCCACGATGGTTCCGTCGGTTGAGCGGCGCGGCCCCGCGACCAACGCCGCAGTGGGTGCTTCCGGCGGAGGACCTTGTTTGATATTGATGCGGCTCGGACTGGGGCCACCTTGATAACGCACCACGGTCTCATTCGCCCAGAGCCGGCCATCGCCTTGATAGACCGACAGACCGGCCACGCGGAGGCAAAGGCGGCTGACCTGGAGCACCTCGGTGGATTCATTGCGAATGACAACGGGGGCGTGGATGCCGGAGAGGTCTTCTGGTTGGACGCTCTCAAAATCACGAGTGACCGCAGCGCCGAGCCAGAAGCAAAGTTCCCCCGATTCCGCGTCTCCGAACCACGTTTCCGAAAGCGCTTCGGTCGGGAACTCACCGAGAATCTGATCATCCCCCTCCGCCACCCGGACCGCGAGAAACAAGGGGATACGCACGCAAATGTGCGCCTGCGCTCCGGGGAGCACATGGAAAGGTTCGGCCGGCTCGACCAGGACCGGATGAGTCGGAAAATGCGGCACCAGGGTGACTTCATCCGTCCCTGAGCAAGCCACCCATCGCGTCCATTTCACCGGCACCGAGCTATCGCCCGCGCGGAGAGCCGCGAATTCCTCTTCGTCGAGCAATTTGGCAGCAAGACAGATCTCATCGTCCCGCTTGCTCAACTCGACCAAAAGCCGTCCACAAGAGATGCGCGCACGGGCCCTATTGCCGAGAGCACGCTTTCCCCAAGTGATGTCCTCCAGCAGTTCCACCATAACGACGCACTATGCCATGACTCATGCGCTTGGAAATGGTAGAATTTGAGAAGATGCCTCCGGGCGAGGTTCTGCGAATCGAGAAGGCATTTTCTTTTCTCAAGTTTCGGTCGATTCTACCGCATGTCCGGGCCAAGTCTCGGTTCGCCCCCCCGTGTGAAGTGATGAAAAAAGCCATGTTGATTCTCGCCATCGTGCTGGTCGCGCTTTTGTTGGGGGGTCTCCTCTTTATTCGCGTGCTGGGGCCGAAGATGATCTTCGTGCCCCCCCCGAACGGAGAAGGCCTCGGGGCGGTTGATAGTCCCCTGTCGCAGACTTCACGACTGGCGGTGAATTTTTCCATTTCACTCGAACTGCTGACCCGCCTCGCGGCAGAGCGGGTCCCGCAGAACTCGCAGGGCAGTGAGGAAAAAGATTTCCACGAGCGCATCAAAAACGGAGCCTACGCCTGGGACATCACCCGTGGCGACATCGCCTTGCAGAATACCGGGACCGCCCTCGCCTTTGCGACCCCCATCGAGGGTGCCGCTCGTTTGCGCGGGGACATCGACGCGAAATTTTTGCAGATCCCCCTGGACAGCACGGCCCAGATCGCCGGGATCATCGGGGGCACCCTCGCACCGACGCTGAACGCCGATTGGCAGATCGCCCCGAACCTCGTGCCCGAGCTTTCCCTCTCGCAAGCCGAACTTGCCATCGGTCCTTTTGGCAAACTCGACATCAGCCGACTCCTCAGCGGTGGTCTCGGGCAGCTTCTGCAGAAAGAAGCCGCCAAGCTCGCCCCTAGCCTGGCCGAGGCCTTCGACGTGCGTGAGGGCGTCACCGGACTCTGGGAGGAAGGGCATGTCGGACGGGTCGTCTCGGAGGAGCCACCGCTCTGGCTCTCGGTCCGGCCGCGCCAGGTGCAGATGGGACCGACCGACTACCGCGTGGCGGATCGCATCAGCATTCCTCTGGCCCTGGTGGCCGAGACCCAGGTCAGCAATCGTCCGCTCGACCCGCCGGCCATCGCGGTCCTGCCTCCGCTCGAAGTGCTGGCCGAAGCACCGACTTCGGATCTCCGCCTGCCCATCGTCCTCTCCATGGTCGAGCTGAACCGCCTCCTCTCCGACCAGACCTTCGCCATCGACACCGGCCCCGGACCAGACATGAAGATATCGAAACTTGAGGCCGCCGTGGCGCAGGATGGCCTTGTCGATCTTAAGCTCAACATCGAAGCTGATCAAAGCTGGCTGGGGCGTGGGGTGGCCGGTGAGATCTGGGTGCGGGGCCGTCCCATCATCGACTACGAGGGACAAAGCCTCGGATTTTCCGAGGTATCACTGACCGTCGAGACCCGCGACAGACTGGCGATGACCGCCACCTGGTTGCTGGAAAAATTGCTCGTCAAAGGGATCGAAAGCCAGCTCCGCATCCAGCTCGATGATTACCGCAAAGAGATCGATGAAGAAATCAACGGGTCGCTCGCCAAGGCGGGACTGCCCGAAGGCATTTCCCTTGAGGTCAAGGATCTGGCTGTCAGTCTGGCCGAAGTCTATACCATCACCCGACCCACCCCGAACGGTCCGGCGGATCCTGGGATTGTCATCGTCATCGCTGCCAAAGGAGACATCGTGTCCCGGCTCGATGGTGTGCTGCTCGACGCGGTGAAGCGCGACCCATGACCAAACAAGCAGTCTGGGAATGAGGCGGAGGCTGTCGAACACCCAAAGAAGAACCCTGCGATTCCCCATTCCGCGTATCGATATTCCGCTTAACGACACTGGAGAACGTTTCTTTAAAGCGACGGGATGAAGAGACGGGACCCCGTTTCTCTCCCCCTCGCACACCGAAAGTCACGGGAAAGGCACCCATAAAATGCTCCTGCTCACGCTTCGGTTCGCATTGCAAGAGACCGAACAAAGTAGCACTAAGATCGAACCGGTCAGACGCGTTGCAGGATTGGGCCGATTCACGAGGGCTTTTTCCGTATTCTTTTCCCTTTTTGCCGCTTTTCCCGCATAAACGGGAAAGCTCATTCGTCTCGCGTCCCAACACCCCTTCCGCTCTCTGCTCCGTCCCCCCCTACTACTATGAAATCGTTGTCGTATGCGACACTCTCCGGCTTGGCAATGTTGCTCAGCCTCGCCACCCTGCTGCCTCAGCCAGCCACGTCTCAGGACTCCCCCGCCCTAACCTTCTCCGAGCGACCGAATTACTTCAGTGAAGAGAATCCGCTCTGCCCGGACTCTACCCTCCTCCTCATCTTCAATGCTCCGGTTAATCCCGGTGACATCGCCAGGCAGATCAGTTTTTTCGACAGTCGAGACGACCGTTTCGTAGGACTAACGGCAAGCCGCCCGTCGGGAAAGGAAATCGCCGCCTTTGACGAGAATCAGCCGGGGGACACCTCGCTCGACCACTTTGTGGTGATCCGTCCCAAAGCCGACCTGCCGCTCGACGCCACTTGGAAGCTCTACACCAAAGCGGGCCTGAGCAGTGCGGATGGTGCGTTTCAAGTGAATGAGAGTTTCACCACGTTTCTCGGAGACTTGGACAGCTTCACGATCTCGGAAATCGTGACCCAAAACAGCTTCGACGAACCCCTGCGGATCGCCCTGCGACACTCGAAGGCGAAGCTGAACCCGGAGTTCGATGACGCCAAGCTCGCGAAGATGATCACCGTGAATCCTCCGCCGAAAAATCTCAGCATCGCTTCGGACTCCTACAACATCTATCTCGACGGTGACTTCAGCTACGGCACGGGGTATGAGGTGAAGGTCGCAGACGGAATCGTCGCCGCCGACAAAACCCAACTCGCCCAGGTCGCTTCGGCAAATGTCACCTTCGAACCGAATGGCGGGTTCATCACCTACCCGACCTTCGCCACCACCCAGAACGCCGCCGGTCATCGCCGCTTTGACATTCGCCACGGCAACCTCACCGGCGTGCGCACCCGGGTGAAGCACCTCACCGGAGATCAGTTGATCCTGGCACTGCGGGAATACAGCGAGCTTTACGAGGGTTGGGGTGAGGAAATGGCGCTGCCTTTCGACACCGTGCCGGGAAGCATCATCCACGACAGCTTCAGCGAGAGCACCGCCCAAGTGGATCACTCGGAGACTCTTTCGCTCTCGTGGGACGAATTGAACAAAAAGAGCGCGACGGGGGCCTATTACCTTTGTTCCGAGGGCCAGTCGAGCGTCCAGGAAGGGAAGGCCTTCGGGGCGCAATCGCTCGTGCAGTTGACCGACATCGGCTTCTTTTGGAAACAGTCGCGCGACCGGACCTTGATCCACGCCTTCTCTATCGCCACCGGAGTTCCGCTCGCCGGGGCCAAACTCCGGCTCGTCGATGCCGCTGCCCAATTGCTCTACGAGGTGACCACCGATGCGAGCGGCCAGGCAACGCTGCCCAAAGCCGCCTACGCTGGTCACAAGACCACCCCTTACCTCGACGCCACCCTCGGAACCGACCGTCACGTCATGCCCTTCTCCGAGGACGCAGCAAACATCTACCTCTGGAGTTTCAACATTCCCCAGCGTTACGAGGAAGCGATCGACGGTGAACGTCGCACATTGCTCTTCACGGACCGTGGGGTCTATCGTCCCGGCGATGAAGTGAAGGTCAAAGGATTCTCCCGTCTCGTCGATGAGGACAAACTCCTCGGCGCACCCAAAGGGGAGGCCCGGCTGCGCATCTTCGACAGCAAACATCGCAAGATCGAAGAGCGCCCCCTCACCCTTAGCGCTCGCGGCAGCATCGATGCCAGCTTCACCCTGCCGGAGGGTGATCTCGGTTGGTATACCCTGGAACTCGACTGCAATCCCCTACCTGTCGCGACGGCCCAACCTGCCGAGGGAGAAGCCGAAGCCGAGCCGGAAACCGATTGGCGACTGATTACTTCGACTTCGTTTCAGGTGGAAGAGTATCGAGTCAACACCTTCGCCGTCGAACTGACCGCTCCCCGGGACCAGGTCGGCAACGGCATCGAGATCCCACTTCAGGCGACCTACTACATGGGCAAGCCGCTCTCCTCCGCCGAGGTCAACTGGAGCGCCTATGCGTATCCGAGTTATCCGAGCCCGCGAGGTTTCGATGAATTTGAGTTCGGCGATACCACGGCGGATCGGGAGAGCTTCTCGACTTCGGGAACCCTGCCCATTTCGCCAAAAGGCGAGGCCCTCGTCGCGTTTGAACTTCCTGACAATAGCATCAATCCCGGCCCGCAATCCGTCAGCGTGACCGCCTCCGTGACAGACGCGAATCAGCAGACCATTTCAGGAAGCACTGACTTCGTGATCCACAGCTCCGATTTTTATCTAGGCCTGCGTTCTCCCGAGGGAGTGCATCGCGCCGGGGATACCGCCACCTTCTCGGTCGCGGCCATCAGCGGAGGCGGTGAAGCCTGGACTGAAGTGGTGCCCACCCAGTTCCTCGTGGAACGGGAAGTTTGGAACACCGTGAAAATCATGGGAGCGAACGGGGTGATGACCCATCGCAACGAACGCAGTCTGCAAACCGTCTCCGATACGGCGGTCGAGCTGGTCACCAAAGTCGATCCCGTCACCGGCCTCACTCTCGCCCTTCCTCATGACATCTCCTTCCCCGAGGCCGGCGATTATCTGATCAGCGCCATCGGCCGCGACGCCCAAAATCGACGGGTCCTCACCCGCACGTCATTCACCGTGATCGGTGCGGAGGAGCCTTCGTGGTCGTGGCACGACGTCATCCGGATCGACCTGATCCCGGACAAAACTTCCTACAAGATCGGCGAGACCGCTCACCTTCTGGCCCGCAGCCCCGTCTTTGGCCCTGCCCTGCTGACCACCGAGCGGGCCGGAGTACGCTCGACCCGCACCCTCACCATCGACGCTTATGAAACCGTGCTCGACATCCCCATCGAAGCGGGAGCGGCCCCAAATTTCTTCGCTTCATTGGTGATTTTCCGCGGCTCGACGGACAGCCCGCACGTGCACTCCACAGCGGACTACCGCCTCGGTTATACCCAGATTGACGTGGATGATCCGGCGACCCACCTGGCGGTGGCCATCGATGCCGGTGCGGCGGAATATTATCAGCCCGGCGAGAAAATCGAAATCGCCGCGACCGTGACCGACGCGACGGGAAAAGCGGTCAGCGACGCCGAGGTGACTTTCTATGCCGTCGATGAGGGCGTCCTCAGCCTCACTGGATACGAGACACCGGACCCACATGCCGTCTTCCACGCTCCCTTTGACCTCGCGGTCAACACCGGCCAAAGCCTCAGCGACCTGATGCCCGAGAATCCGCTTGAGCAGGACTTCGGCAACAAAGGCTACGTCATCGGCGGTGGCGGCGATGGGGTCATGATGGACCCGGATCGGATGCGGAAAGACTTCAAAGCCCTCGCCTTCTGGGAGCCAACCCTCGTGACCGATGCCAGCGGTCGGGCCACTGCCAACTTCATAGCCCCGGACAACCTGACCCGCTTCCGCATCATGGCTGTGGTGGGAGAAGGATCGCGCTTCGGCCAGGCGGAGACTCCTGTGGTCATCAACAAGCCTCTCACCATTGAGCCAGCTCTGCCCGGATTCAGCAATGTGACCGATCAGATCGATATCACCGCCGTGCTGCAAAACAACACAGACAAAGCCCAGGAAATCGAGGTGGCCGTCTCCCTTGATGATCACGCCCTTTTCCTGAGTCAAATCGGCGACGTCATCCCCACCAAGCTTGAGCCCGGCGCGGTCCCGTCCCGCGAGCGCAGCATCAAAGCTTTCCTTGATCCCGGAGCCACCGAGACGCTCAGCTTCCCGATAGCCCTGACGGCCACCGGCGATGCGAAATGGAAGTGGCAGGTCCGTTCCCTGACCGACGACAAATTGCGTGACGCCACTGAATCCACCCTCGCGGTAGGTTACCCGCTCCCTTTGCTGCGCGAAGCTCACACCTTCGCTTTGCGCGACAGCGCCGATCTTGCCAATGCACTCGCGAGCGTCTCGCCCAAGTTGCTGGCGGGTTCAGGAGAAATTCAGATCAGCCTCTCCAATTCCCGCCTCATTGAAGCGAGCGATGCCCTCGATTACCTGCTGACTTATCCCTACGGCTGTGTCGAACAGACTACCTCGTCACTGATCCCCTGGCTCAGCACCCAGAGTCTCCGTCAGGTGATGCCACAACTCAACAAATCCGAGACGGAAGTTGCCTCAGTCATCAAAAAGGGAGTCGCCCGACTGTTCACCATGCAGACTGACGACGGAGGACTGGCCTATTGGCCGGGGGGCACCGAGTCCGTGCTGTGGGGCAGTGCCTACGGTGGTGTCGGCATCGCCCAGGCGATCAAACAAGGAGCGGTCATCGCGTCACCCGCGACGGATTCGCTCTACGAATATCTTTCCAAGAGCCTCCGCGACTCAGCGGAGCGCAAGGATCCCTACGAGCTATCGCAGCGCTGCCTCGCCGCCTACGCGCTCGCTCTCGCCGGAGTCAATGAGACCCCCTACCACGAGGTGCTTTTTGAAAAGCGCAAACTACTCAGCTCCGAAGCGCGCGCCTTGCTGGCTCTCGCCATGATCGAATCCGGCAACTCCACTCCTGAGCGGGTCGCCCAACTCCTCGTCGCCGATGAGCGCATCCCGCTCGCCGAAGTGACCTGGTATAAGCAGCCCTACCTCGCCGCGACCCGTCTGCTGGCCCAGATCAAACACGATCCCACCAGCAACATGGTGGACCGCTACGTCGATGATCTCATGAAGCTGCGACTTCCACAACGCGGCTGGGGTAGCACCTACTCCAACGCCTGGCCCCTTCTGGCGCTCTCCTCCTACGCTGACCTCAGCGCCGCCAAACTGGCAGCCAACGAAGTCACTTTGACCCTTGGAGATCGCAGTTCCACGGTGAAGCTTCCGAATGAGCCCGGCAGTGGCACGGCAACGTTCACCTTCGACGGCGGGCTTGGGAGCACCCCGCTGAAAATCGCTCCGAAGGACGGATCGCCGGTCTATGCCAGCGTGCGCATCGCCGCGCGGCCGCCCCTCGGACCCACCGAGCAAACCAACGAAGGGTTCGCCATTGATCGCCGCTACAACAAAGTCGAGATCGACGGCACGATCGTGGCGGCCGAAAATCTGAAGGTCGGCGACCTCATTCTCGTGACTCTCAACCTGAACATTCCGCTGGAGCGGGAGTCCTACCTGGCGATCGACGACCCCCTTCCCGCCATCTTCGAGTCCGTCAATCCAGACTTCGAGACCCAGGCGACCCAGCAGGTCAATGCCGAGCGGAAGGCTCGCCGTCTCTACTGCAACTTCTCGGAGTTGCGCAAAGACCGGACCCTGTTCTTCGCCGACAACGTCTGGGGAGCCGGGGACTATTCCCTCCAGTATCTCGCCCGGGTCGTGGCCCCCGGGGAGGTCACCGCACCCCCCGCAAAAATCGAGGCCATGTATGAACCCCAACGCCACGGCCTGAGCGCATCCAGCCGAATCAGCGCCACCGCCCTGCCCTTGGCTTCGGGCAAAGTGGCGGGCAATTGATGTTCCACCCCGCTCCGCAAAATCCCACCATGGCCGCGTTTTTCCGCCACTGGCGAAAAGCCTTTGGAATCGCGGCCGTGGTGAGCCTGCTACTCTTTGGGCTGGCCTACTACGCCGTCCCGCTGTGTCTGCCGCTGCCGGACGGAATCACCAGCGGTCCTCCCGCCGGGCAGGTCTTTCTTGATCGCGACGGCGTGGTCTTACGCCGCCTGCTCGCCGATGACCTACGTGCCGAAGAACCAGCCCGCTACGAGGAGTTCCCCAGTTCCCTGATCGCCGCCACTCTCGCCGCCGAGGATGCCCGATTCTTCTCCCACGGCGGCGTGGATTTCCTCGGTCTCGCCCGAGCCGGACGGGATGCTCTCCTGCGGAAGCGAATCGTCTCCGGAGCTTCAACGATCACCCAACAAACCATCAAACTCTACCGCTCGGCGCAACCACGCTCGCTCCGCACCAAGCTGATGGAGATGGCGATGGCCCGCAGCCTGGAAATGAGCGCGAGCAAAGAGGAGATTCTGACTGCCTACCTAAACCATCTACCCTATGGCAATCAATACACCGGAGCGCGGGCGGCGGCGCGAGGCTACTTCGGCAAACCCCTCGCCGACCTTTCCGTGGCTGAGTCGGCCCTGCTGGCCGCCCTGCCCAACCAACCTTCGCGCCTCAATCCCTGGCGGAATGAAGAGGGAGCGATCCGTCGCCAGGAGTGGGTTCTGAGTCGGCTTGAGGAAACCAAAGCCCTCCCGCCCGATCTCATTGCGGCGGCCCGCCGCGAGTCCCTCGCCTTGTTGCCCGGGCCGAGCGGAGCCTTCGCCGCGCCCCATTTTATCGAGCTGACCCGCCATCAGGCCAGCGCCGAGATTGCGGCCCTCGCCGCCACCGGCCAGCCTGTTCGCACTACCCTCGACAGCGAACTCCAGTCATTCGTCGAGAGCACCCTCCTCGCGGAACTGGCCACCCTCCGCCACCGGGCCGGAGAACAGTATGATCTCCAAGCCGCCGTCGTCGTGCTCGACAATGCCAGCGGCGACATTCTGGCATTGACCGGCTCGCGCTCCTTCCTCGGTTCGGAAACCGGCCAAATCAACGGTGCCTGGCAACCGCGCTCGGCCGGCTCAACGTTAAAACCTTTCACCTATCTCCTCGTGCTCGAACGCGGAGAAACGGCCGCCACGGTCCTCGCCGATACCCCGATCGAATATGTCACCAGCACGGGCAACTACCAGCCGGTCAATTTTGATCGTCGTTTCAGGGGACCGGTCACCTTTCGTTATGCGCTCGCCAATTCGCTGAACGTGCCGGCGGTGAAGTTGCTGGACCGCATCGGCGGCCCGGCCCGCCTCCACGAAACGCTGAGCCGCGATCTACACTTCACCAGTCTGCGGCCAACCGCTGACGAGTATGGACTGGGCCTCACTCTCGGCAATGCCGAAGTCCGTCTGCTCGAGCTGACCAACGGCTATGCCTGCCTCGCTCGGCTGGGGGTGTGGAAGCCGGTTCGTTTCGTCCTCCCGAGCGAATCTTTGAGCACCGGGCCAGCAGAGGCCGGGCAACGCGTCTTTCAGGCGGATCGGACCTGGCTCATCAACGACATTCTTTCCGACTCCCGCGCTCGCGCCGACGCCTTCGGCCAACACTCGTCCCTCGATCTGCCTTTTCGCGCCGCCGCAAAAACCGGAACCTCGACGGACTTTCGCGATAGTTGGACCGTCGGCTTCACGCCCGAATATACGGTCGGTGTCTGGGTGGGACGCTTCAGCAATCGTCCCTTGCAACGAATCTCCGGTGCCATGGGAGCAGCCCCCGTCTTTCATCGAATCCTCGAGCGGCTTCATCGGGATCACCCGTCCACCTGGTATGCCGTTCCTGCCGGAGCCGTCCGCCGCGACTTCGATCCTCTCACCGGCAAACTCGTCACTCCCGAAGTCGTCAAACTCCCCGCCGAACGGACGCGCACGGAGTGGTTTATCGACGGCGGTGTCCCCGAATCCGCAAGCAGCGCCGACTACACCAGCGATGGCCGCAGCATCCTTCCTCTCACCTACGCTACCTGGTGGCGCAGCGAAGCAAACACCCTCCCCGCCCGCGCCGCTCTCGCCGAACTGAGTCCCAACGAAGCCCCTCCTCCGTTCCACATCGTCAGCCCTCTCCCGGGCACGGTCGCCTTTCTCGATCCCGATTTACCAAAAGAAGGAAGCCGATTTCCCCTCGCGATTTCAGGGAGCGGTCTTGAGGACATCCAGTGGACGAGCGAGAGCCTCCAGATCAAGCGTGAGGGCGATCGTGTCTGGGCCACTCTTCTGGCCGGTGAGCACGAGATCGTCGCTGAGGATATTCGCACGGGACGGAAAGTGAAAACGCGTTTCCGGGTGGAGCGGTTGTGAGGCCTGGTCACTCACCCCGGAAATCATAACAGAGCACTCGCGGTGCCTCTCCCCCCATTGCCGGCTCGTGCTGGGAGATGTAGAGCAGACCGTGACTCACCACCGGCGGGGACCAGGTGGCTTGGGCGACAAATAGCTGGCAACGCCCTACTTCGACAAATTCCTCCGGTTTGAGGTCAAAGATCCCCAAAGTTCCCAACTCGCTCAGGGCATAGGAGCGCTCCGGGTTATGCAGGAGACTCCCCCGGAAGTAGCGGAGACGGTATTCGCGTCCACTCTCCAGCGGCACGCTCCACTCGGGGTCGGCCCGCCAGTTTTCTTTTCCAGTGGCGATGTCGTAACTGGCGAACCACGCATCCGGTTCGTTGCGACCGCGAAAACCATAGAGCTGCCCGTCCACAATGAGAGGCACGGTCCAGTGCATCCCGAAGTCGGGAGCTTTCCACACTTCCTCCCACTTGAGTTCGGGAGTCAGGCGCAGGAGCACTCCACCTAACTCGTACGCGTCGGAGATATACACCTGGTCGTTGCCGACGGCGACGGGTGTCTGTCCGTTGACACTTTCGTATTTCTCCGCCCGCCAGGGAAAGGCATCGTGCAGGGCACCGGTCTTGGGATCGATGCACAGCAAACCTCCGGTGGCCGGCTTGCTTTCGCCTCCGCCGAGCACCAGGAGGCGTGGAGCGCCCTGAAGCTCCGCCACGATGGGAGAACCATAGCTCGCATTCCACTCATGACGCGTGCCCCAGAGAAGTGCGCCGCTGTCGGCATCGAAAGCGGCGACGCTCATTTTATCATCGGTTCCCAGTGGAACGATCACCTTGCCCTCGTAAACGAGCGGGGTGCAACCGTGTCCGAAAAAGTAGCTCGCCCGGGAAAACTCCTGATCCAGTCGGCGCTGCCAGAGTCGGGTGCCGGAGCGCAGATCGTGGCAGGTCAGGGTGCTGGTGACCCCCAGGGTATAGACTTTGCCTTGGGCGATCACTGCACTCGCCCGCGGTCCGGGATTGAACCCATATCGATCCTGATACTCCACCGGAAACCGATCTTCCCAGAAGCGCTGTCCCGTCTCGGGATCGTGGGCGGAGACAACTTCCTCTTCATCGTAGCGATCAAACAGCACCAGGCGTCCTTCGGCTATGATGGCGGACGTATAGCCGCCCCCTTTCTCGATCTCCCAGACGAGAGTGGGACCAGCATCGGGAAGAGATCCCAAGAGCGGGCGCTCTGAAGTGGTGCAATTGTCGGCAGGTCCGAGATAGCGAGGCCAATCCGCGACGACCGCGTCGGGCGAAAGGGCTTTGGGCGCTACATGAAACGTGAGCCGATCAAAGGGCTGCGCCACCAGATCAGGCGCGTCCGTCGGAACGGTGGCGACTTGCGGTGGGGCCGGATCGGCGAAGTCCTCGCTGAAGATGACGGAAGGTAAGGCAGCAAGACCAATCAGACCCAACAGGGTTAGGTGTCGGACCATACCCTGTCTACTGTGTAGCCGGTCTCTCTCTAGCAGAGCTGATTGGTGGCGGATCAAATTTGAATCGTCCATAAAATTATCCATTGCCCAGAGTCCGCTTTATCCCGTGGCTGCGAGCGTGAGCGAGTGGGCGACTGATGCTCCGAACCACTCGCTTACGTTCGCAGCTACGGACAATATGTCCATCAACCCTCTTTCCGTTTCAACTGAGGAAACAGCACCACGTCGCGAATCGACTCCGCTCCGGTCAGCATCATGATGAGACGGTCGATCCCAATGCCGATTCC
>Ga0163144_10005981_pt1 | contig 26975 bp, 29 predicted proteins | sample OliLak19BULKMAT1_FD_123175 | JGI IMG/M metagenome (GOLD analysis project Ga0163144, IMG submission 123175) | Freshwater microbial mat bacterial communities from Lake Vanda, McMurdo Dry Valleys, Antarctica - Oligotrophic Lake LV.19.BULKMAT1 | ecosystem: Environmental > Aquatic > Freshwater >...
GACCGACCATACCTATCTCTACCCGAAGGGGCGGACGGGCCTGATCGACGCGCAGATCGAGGCCGCGCGCTCGCTCGGCATCCGCTTCGCCCCGACGCGCGGCTCGATGTCGGTAGGCGTGTCGAACGGCGGCCTCCCCCCCGACGACTGCACCGAGCCCGAGGACGAGATCCTCCGGGACGGCGAGCGCCTGATCAAGGAGCATCACGACAAGGGGCCGTACGCGATGATCTCGATCGGCCTCGCGCCGTGCGCGCCGTTCTCGGTCTCGACGAACCTCATGAAGGAAACCGCGGCCCAGGCCAAGAAGTGGGGCGTGCGGATACATACTCATCTGTGCGAAACGCTCGACGAGGAAACGTACTGCCTCGAGAAGTACAAGCTGCGCCCGATCGACTTCCTGGAGTCGCTCGGCTGGATGGGCGATAACGTCTGGCTCGCGCACATGGTCCATGTGAACGACTCCGAGATCGCGCGTCTGGCCAAGGCGAAAGTGGGGATCGCGCACTGCCCCTCCTCGAATCTTCGGCTCGGCTCCGGCGTGCCGCCCGTGCGCAAGTATCTCGACGCCGGCGTCAACGTGGGCCTCGCGGTGGACGGCTCCGCGTCCAACGACACCTCCGACATGCTGGCCGAGGCGCGCCAGGCGATGCTCGTCCACCGCGTGAAGTCCGGCGTCGCGTCGATGCCCGCGCGCGAGGCGCTGCGCATGGCCACGCGCGGCGGCGCCGCGGTCCTGGGCCGCGAGGATCTCGGCCGCATCGCGCCGGGCATGGCCGCCGACCTCGCGATCTTCGACGTGAACCGCCTCGACTACGCGGGCTCGGCCGGGGACCCCGTCGCCTCGCTGCTGTTCTGCGGCGCGGGCCACCGGACGAAATGGACGATCGTGAACGGCCACGTCGTCGTCGAGAACGGTATTTTGAAGAACATCGACGAAGGGGATATCACGCGCAAGGCGAACGCGGCCTGCCTCGACCTGCTGCGCAAGGCCGGCGCGATCGCTTGAAGGAGGTCCGCGTCACCCCGGCCAAGTTCCGCCTGATGTGCGAAGCCGAGCTCGGCCGGATCCCGCCCGAGGTGCGCGCGCTCCTCGTCAACGTGACGATCGAGACGAAGGACTCGCCCGGGGAAGAGGCCGACGATCTCGAGGACGGAGACGAGGACGACGCGACGGATCTGCTGGGCTTATACTGCGGACCGGAGCGCGAGGACTTCCTGTCCGGCGCGGCGGCCGGCCAGCTGCCGTCGAAGGTCTATCTCTACCAGTGGAACCTCGAGGACTCGGTCGGAAGCATCGAGGAACTCCAGAAGGAGATCCGGCTCACGCTGCGCCATGAGCTCGCTCATCACTTCGGCTTCGACGACGAAGAGCTCGAGCGCGTCTGGCCGGAAGGGGCGTAAGCGGACCAAATTCGGATTGTTTACGATCGGGTGAATAAATTGGCCCGCCCATCCGAAGGCGCATAGGCCGTTTCGTTGCTGCCCCCGTTGACGCCCCGGCGGCAAAGAGTTATTCTCGTCGGAGCGCGTCGTTTATTCCCGGAGGATTTCGATATGGCCGCCCCCACCCCCGCCGTGCCGTCCGCGTCCGTCGTCAAAGCCGGCCTCGAGGGCGTCGTCGCCACCGAGACGAAGCTCTCGATGGTCGACGGCCAGAACGGCGTGCTCATCATCGCCGGCTATCCGATCGAGGAGATCGCGAACAAGGTCTCGATCGAGGAGCTCGCGATGCTGCTCTGGACGGGCCATCTTCCGTCGAAGGAAGAGGCCGAGGGCATCCAGCACGACCTCGCCGGCTATCGCGCGCTGCGCCCCGAGACGCTCGAGATCATAAAGACCGCGCGCAACGCCCCGCCGATCGACGCGCTGCGCATGGCGTGCGCCACGCTCTCGCTCGACGTGTCGAACCCCAACGACATCTCCCCCGCCGGGGACCTCGCGCTCGCGAAGCGCCTGCTCGCGCGCTTCCCCACCGTGATCGCGGCGCACTCCCGCATGCGCTCCGGCCTCGAGCCTATCGCGCCGCGCTCCGACCTGAGCCTCGCCGCGAACTTCCTGTACATGACGTTCGGCAAGGAGCCCGATCCCATGGCCGCCAAGGCGCTCGAGACCTACTGGGTCACCGTCTCCGACCACGGCATGAACGCGTCCACGTTCACCGCGCGCGTCATCGCGTCCACGCGCTCCGACATGGTGAGCGCCGTGACCGGCGCCGTCGGCGCGCTGAAGGGCCCGCTGCACGGCGGCGCGCCCGGCCCCGTGCTCGACATGCTCGTCGACATCAAGACCGCAGGCAAGGCCGAGGCCTGGCTGCGCAAGGAGATCGCCGAGGGCCGCCGCATCATGGGCTTCGGCCACCGCGTCTACAAGGTGCGCGACCCGCGCGCCGAGGTGCTCGCGAAGACGGCGTCCGAGATGGCGGGCGCCCATCTGCAGAACACGAAGCTCTACACGCTCGCCCGCTCCGTCGAGAAGACGGCGATCAAGGTGCTCGAGGAGCTCAAGCCCGGCCGGAACCTCAAGACGAACGTCGAGTTCTATACCGCCCTGGTTCTTCAATCCATCGGCCTTCAGCCCGATCAGTTCGTCTCGATGTTCGCCTGCGGCCGGGCCGCCGGCTGGTGCGCGCACGTGATGGAGCAGCACGTGCAGGACCGCCTGATCCGCCCGCAGTCGCTCTACGTCGGCCCGAAAGACCTGAAAGTCGGACGCTAGGCCGCTTCTAGTCGACGACGCGGCGCGCCTTCAGATAGCGCTTGCGCCAGTAATCGCTGTAAAGGCTTTCCTGCCGCACGCCCTCGCCCGGGTTCGCCTGGTGGATGAAGATCCCGTTGTTCACGTAGATCGCGACGTGGCCGATCTTCCGTCCGCCTTTCGAGCCCGCGAAGAATAGCAGGTCGCCCATGCGCAGGTCGCGCGAGGACTCGACCTCCTCGCCTTCGATCGCCATGGCGGACGAGCTCCGCGGAAGGTCCACCTTGCGGGCGGCGAACACCTTCTGGACGTAATCGGAGCAGTCCTTGGGCAGCGGGTGCTTCGTATCCTCTTCCGGCAGGTAGCTCTTCGCCTCGCGGATCAAGGCCTTCATGCCCGCGGTGGGCGGCGGCGGGGGCTCGCGCCGCGTCTTGCGGCCGCCGCAGCCGTAGGCGAAAAGAGACGCCGTTATAAGCATAATCGCGAACTTCATCGATGAGATGATACTAATTCCTAGGCCCATCGGCCCCGGGCTCCCTGGGCCGAACGATCCTATCTCGATTTCGGCTTCCTATATATACTCAGGCATGGTCCGCCAAGCCTTTCTCGCGGGATTAATCGCCCTGGGCGCCGCCGTCCCGGCATTCGCCGGCGGCGACCCGGCCGCGGTGGCCGCCGTCGAAGCCCTGCTGCGGGACGATGAGAAGGCGATCCTCGCCGCCGTGCTCTCCGACAGGGCCGCCGCCGCCGATTTCAACGCCGACGTGAAGCTCGCCGCGGGCGACGCGAAGGTCATGAAGTTCGTGCTGGACAAATGGCGCGGCCAGATCGTCGCGTTCGCCGAAAGAGACGTGAAGATCGCGACGCCCGATCTCGAAGGCACGTACAAGAACTACGGCGCGCTGATGACCCCGTCCACGCGCGCCTACATGCTGCGCCGCCTGAAGACGATGCTGGAGGACGACCGCAACAGCCTCATCGAGTATCTCGACTCGGTCGACGCGGCGCTCGCGTCGAACGGCGGTAAGCTGACCTGGTACACGAAGAAGGTCGTCAGCGGGATCTTCGACAAGTATCGCCAGGACCTGGGCGCCTATCTGCCCGTGCCGCTCGCGAAGAGCGCCAAGGCCGCAGCGCCCGCCGCCGCGCGCGCGCTCGCCGACCTGCGCCGCGCCAAGGAAGCGCCGCCGGCCGTCGTCGTCGCCCCGCCGGCGAACAGGGCTCCCGTCGCGCCCCCGGTCGCGACGCCGCCCGTGAAGAAGCCCGCCGTCGTGGTCCCGCCCTCGGGCTCCGCGCTCGAGGACGCGAAGCGCGCGGCCGAGGCCGCCGAGCGCAGCGGCGGGAACTTCGACGGCGGCACCGCGACGCCTCCCGCCGACGCCGGCGTCGTCGCGGGAGGCGACGGCCGGCCCCGCGCCCCGCTCGAGCCGTCCACGCGCGAGGGCGGCATCCCCAATCTCACGGCCGACGTCCCCTCTCCGGTCGATCCGGACGAGGACTTCATGTCGAGCGTGAAGAAGATGAAGACGGGCTCGCCCAAGATGAAGCTCCGCCAGTACATCCCCGGCGGCCTCGGGGCGCTGCTCGGCGGCATCCTCGGATTCCTGCTCGGCGGCCCGGTGGGCGCCCTGATCGGCGCGGGCATAGGCGTCATCGCGGGCGACGCGCTCGCGGGCAAGCTCCTCAAGTAACGGGTATAATCCCCTCGTGACGCTCGTCGACGGCTTCGGCCGCTCCTTCCACTATCTGCGCCTCTCCGTCGAGGACGCATGCAATTTCCGCTGCCAATATTGCCTTCCGCACGGCTATCACAAGACGGAGGCCGACTCGCCGCTGAGCGTCGCGGAGATCGGAAGGCTGACGCGGGCCTTCGCGGAGCTGGGGTTCTGGAAAGTGAGGCTCACGGGCGGGGAGCCGACCGTGCGGCAGGACATCGTCGAGATCGCGCGCGCGGTCGCGGGCACGCCGGGGGTCCGGCGGGTGGCGCTGTCGACGAACGGGTACAGGCTCGCGGAGCTCGCGCCGGAGCTGCGGGCGGCGGGGGTCGCGGCGGTGAACGTCAGCGTCGACAGCCTGAACGCCTCGAGGTTCGCCGAGCTGACGGGGAAGGACAGCCTCGGGGACGTGCTGAAAGGGATCGAGCGCAGCCTGGAGCTCGGGCTCGAGACGAAAATTAATGCCGTGCTGATGAAAGGGCTCAACGACAACGAATTTGGGGAGTTCGTGGGACTGGCCAAGACGAGACCGCTCTCGGTGAGGTTTATCGAGCTGATGCCGGTCGCGGATAACAAGGAATTCTTCGCCGAGCGGCATTTGAAGGCAGAGCATCTGGTGAACTGGCTTTCGGAGAACGGGTGGGTGGAGAGGGCGCGGCACGAGGGAGACGGCCCGGCCAGAAACTTTCTGAAGGACGGCTACAACGGATCCGTCGGAGTGATCGCGCCTTATGCCAAGGATTTCTGCGGATCGTGCAACAGATTGAGGGTCACGAGCCGGGGCCGTCTACGGCTTTGTCTTTTTTCCGAAGCGGACCACTCGCTTCGCGGATTTTTACAGGACGACGCGCAAGCGTCGCAGCTCCAAGAACGCGTCAAGTCGCTGCTGGGGCTCAAGGAAGTCTCCCACCATCTTCCCGAAGGGAAATTGGGGAATACGAAGCACTTCGCGATGATGGGCGGCTGATGGGTGTAAGCATGGCCGATGTCTCGGGCAAGATTGTGGCGCAGCGTAAGGCCGCGGCGATTGGAACGCTCATAATGGACCGTCGAGCGTACGCCCTCTTGAAATCCGGGCGTCTCCCGAAGGGAGACGCAATGTCGTTAGCCCAGGCGGCCGGTATAATGGCCGCCAAACGCACTCCCGATCTTTTGCCGTTGTGCCATCCATTACAATTGGATTCGGTCGACGTTGAGATCTCTCTCGACGATAAACAGCACGCGGCGCACGTCCGCTGCACCGCCGCGATAGCGGCGAAGACCGGGGTGGAGATGGAGGCGCTCATGGGAGCGTCCGTGGCTCTGCTCTGTCTTTATGATCTGTTGAAGCCCGTCGATCCGAATCTCGAAATCGTTGCCGTACGGCTTGAATATAAATCGGGCGGCAAGAAGGGGTATTGGAAGCACCCGAAGACGAAGAGTCCGCCGAAGGCGGCGAGGAGCAAGCGCATCGGCTCCGCGGCGGTCATCACGGTCTCGGATCGGGCGTACAATCGCGTTTACAGCGACACGTCGGGGCCGGCTTTGGCCTCCGGCCTTGAACGAATTGGGTTCTCGATTAAAAAGCGCATTATAAGCCCCGACGATCAAAAAACGATCGAAGCTCATATTCGCCGCGCTGCGCGCGGCGTAAACGTAGTCGTGCTTACCGGCGGCACCGGAATATCTCCGCGCGATGTTACTCCCGAAGCGGTTTTGGCGGTCTGCGACCGCATAATTCCTGGAATAGGAGAAACCTTGCGGTCGTCAGGAGGGCCGGCCACCGCGGCCCTTTCGCGATCCGTTGCAGGTCAGCTAGGCGCCTGCATCATCGTCGCTCTGCCGGGAAGCGGGGGTGGAGTTCGCGACGGTTTGAACGTCCTGGAAACTTTGCTTCCGCATGCGATTCATATCGCCTCCGGCGGAAACCACAAGTGATCTCGTACGCGGAAGCGCGGCGCCTCATCTCCGAGGCGGCACTCGCGCGTCCCGCGCTCTCCGAAGAGACGATCCCTCTTTCCGCGGCGCTTGGACGCGTATGCGCCGCCGAGCTTTTCGGACGTGAAGCCATCCCCCCGTTCGACAACTCCTCCATGGACGGCTACGCCTTGGCCTCCGCCAGGGCTTTTGGCGCCTCCGGCGCCCCTCTAACCCTTCCGGTGCTCGGCGTGGTGCTTGCCGGAGATGCTCCCCGATGCCAGGCCGAGTCGGGAGCATGGAAGATCATGACGGGAGCCCCCATCCCCGCCGGCTGCGACGCCGTTATTCCCATCGAACAGGTGAAGGAGCTGGACGGCGGCCGTGCGGTTGAAATTTCCACCACCCCGCATGAGGGCGACTTCATCCGTCGTACCGGTCACGACTTCAGCGCCGGCGCCCAGATCTGCCCCGCGGGCACTCTCCTCACCTCCCGCCACGTGATGGCCCTCGCCGCGGTCGGTATCTCGTCGTTGTCCGTCCGGCGTAAACCCCGCGTCGCGCTTCTCTCCACCGGCCGCGAGCTCGTCCCCCCGGATCAGCGCCTCGCTCCCGGGAAAATCCGCGACGCGTCGTCGTCATACCTCGCGGCGGAGTGCGCTCGCCTGGGCTTCGACCTCGACTTCCACGGCGTCATCGCGGACGATCCCGTCGCCTTCAATGTGCGCATGGACAAGATTTTGTCCGGCGGGTACGACGTCGTGCTGACGACGGGCGCCGTCTCGATGGGCGACGCGGACTTCATTCCGCTCACGCTCAAGGACATGGGCGCCAAATCGATCTTCCACAAGGTCGCCATAAAACCCGGCCGCCCCATCCTCTTCGCGGAATTCGCGGAAGGTCCGTTCGTCTTCGGTTTGCCCGGGAACCCGGTATCGACGGTGGTCGGCATGAGATTTTTCGTGCAGCCGTGCCTCCGTGACATGCTTGGGCAGTCCGAAGAATCCCCCATCCGTTGCCGTTTGTCTTCAGCCGTTGATAAGCCTGAAAAACTCCGTTGCTTCTATAAAGCCAGGCGTCGTCAATTCGGTTCCGTGGAGATCCTCCCCGCCCAGGGCTCGTTCCAGATCCACTCGCTGCTCGAGTCCGATTGCTGGGCCGTTCTAGAGGAAGGCCCGGCCCACCTGAACGCCGGCGCCGAGATCGACGTCTATGAAGCGTAAGATCGAGCTCTACGGCCGTCTCCGCGACGCCGGCCTCGGGTCATCGCTCGTCCTCGACCTGCCGGCGCATACGTCGGCTCGCGAGGCCCTCTCCGCCTTGAAGCCGTCGTTCGGCCCCCTCCTGACCGGCTGCGTCCTCGCGTCCGACGACGCCGTATTGTCCCCGAACGACGTCCTCCCAAGAACCGGCCGCCTCGCCCTCCTCCCCCCCGTATGCGGCGGATGACCTTCGTGACGAAGTCGGCGCTGAACATCACCTCGCTGGAACGCGCCGTTTCCTCCCCGCGCCGCGGCGCCGTATGCTCCTTCGTCGGCACGGTCCGTTCCCTGCACGCGGGCCGCCGCGTCAACGCCGTCAGCTACGACTGCTTCGTGCCGTTGGCCGAGAAGGAGCTGTCCCGCATCGCGAAGCGCGCGCAATCCCGCTTCCCCGTCCGCGTCGCGATCTCCCATCGCATCGGCCGCCTCAAGGTCGGCGCCGCGAGCGTCGCGATCGCCGCGGGCTCGGTCCACCGCGCCGAGGCCTTCGAGGCCTGCCGCTTCGTCATCGAGGAGATCAAGCGCACCGTGCCCGTCTGGAAGAAGGAGCACTACGCGGGGGGCGACGGCCGCTGGCTTCCCGGCTGCGCGCTGCACAAGAAGCTATGAACAACTTCGCCAAGCTCCGCCTCGCGATCTTCGTCGGGATGCTCCTCGTCTGCGCGGCCTCGGAGCGCCTGTTCCCGCGCCGCGCGCGCGCCGTCTCCCCGGGGCCGCGCACGCTCGCGAACCTGGGCCTGGGCGCGCTCGGAGCGCTCGCGACCCGCTTCCTGATGCCGTTCGCCGCCGTCGAGACCGCCTACTGGGCCGAAGGGCGCGGGTTCGGCCTGCTGAACCTCGTCCCGCTGCCCTTCGCCGCGAGGTTCGTCCTGTCCCTGGCGCTGCTCGACGCGCTCATCTGGGGGCAGCACCTCCTGTTCCATAAGTCTCCCGCGCTGTGGCGCCTGCACGCGGTGCACCACACCGACCTCGACCTCGACGCGAGCTCGGGCGTGCGCTTCCACCCGGCCGAGATCCTGCTCTCCGGCGCGCTGAAGGCGGCCGGCGCCGCCCTGCTCGGCGCGCACTTCCTCGCGGTCGCGGTCTTCGAGGTGGTCCTGTTCTCCTCTTCGATCTTCAACCACTCGAACCTCGCCCTGCCGCCCGCGCTCGACCGCGTGCTGCGCTTGGTCCTCGTCACGCCGGACATGCACCGCGTCCACCACAGCCCGAGCCTCGACGAACGCGATTCCAATTTCGGCTTCACGCTGCCGTGGTGGGACCGCCTCTTCGGCACCTATCGCGCCCAGCCGCGGGAGCCTCACGAGACGATGACGCTCGGGCTCGAGGCGCGCGGCGACCTGAGCCTGGCCGCCCTGCTCGGCCGGCCGTTCCGGAGGCCCGCGTGAAGATCCGCTGCGACCTCACGTTCAACTCCGAGACGCGCAAGCCCTACCTGGTCTCCGGTCCGAGCGAGCCCGACGATCACCTCGCGCACCGCATCGCGGCCTTCATCCTGTTCTGGAAGGACCAGGCGATGGTGGACGCGTCGACGAAGACGCCCGCGCTGGCCAACTTCGAATTCCTGCCCGATCTACTCGCCGTGAACGACGCGGGCGAGGCGACGGTCTGGATCGAGTGCGGCACCGTGACGCTCAACAAGCTGACCAAGGTCACGAGGCGCATGCCGCGCTGCCGCATCGTGATCATGAAGGAGAATGAACGCTCGGCCGCGGATCTGCGCAGGGACCTTCTCCACCAGTTCGATCGTCCCGAGCGCATCGAGATCCTCGCTTGGCCCGGCGATTCGTATAAAAAATGGGCGATAACCGTCGGCGACTCGATCGAGGCCTTCGGCGAGGCCGACGGATCGTCGATAAATGGCGTCGTGAACGGAGAGATGGTCGTCGTCGAGTTCAAGCCGTTTTGAAGTAAAATCCGTCATGGACCTCCCCGCGCTGGCCCTGGCGTTCGGCGTCGCTTTCGCGCCCGTGCAGGTCCCGGTCCCCGCCGCCGTGCCGGCCGCTCCCGCAGCCGTTCCGTCCGCCGTCTACGATTCGTCCGGCGCGCCGCGCACGTGGGATGAAGCGCTGGCGGACCTCGCGACGGCGAAGATCATCGCGGTCGGCGAATCGCATGATGAAATATCTCATCACATGCTCCAGGCCGAAGCGCTCACGGCCTTGGCCGCCCGCGTCCCTTTGGCGGTGGCGTTCGAGATGGTGTGCTATGAAGACCAAGCCGTTCTGGATTCTTTCATGGCGGGCACGATGTCCGAGCCCGACTTCGCCGTTTGGTGGAAGAAAAGCTGGGGCTATGACTACTCCCTCTATCAGCCTATTTTCGCCGCCGCGAAAGCGGCGAATATCCGCGCATACGGGATCAATGCCCCGATCGACGTTATCCGTCTGGTGAGCAAGCAGGGGCTCGGGGGCTTATCGCTGCAGGACCGCGCGCGTCTTCCTATCTTCATCCAAGAAAGCGGCGACAGCCGCTACCGCGACTACGTCCGCGACGCGGTCTCCGGCCATGGCGCCCCGCCCGCCGCGGTCAACCGCATGATCGAGGCGATGTCGGCCTGGAACGAGACCATGGGGGAGAAAATCTCGGAGATCGCGGCCGAAGGCCGAACGGTGCTCGTGATCGCCGGCCAAGGCCATGTGTTGTACAAGGCCGGCCTCGTTGAAAGCGCCGCGCGTCGCGGCGCCGCGTCCGCGAAGGTGCTCCTTCCCATGTCGGACGCGCCGACACCCGAGGAGTTGGCGTTGGGCGATTGGTTTAGAATCCCGTGAAGATGATTCTTTTGTCGTTGATATCCGTCGCCGCCAACGCGGGCGTGATCGCCGTCCCGCCGCTGAAAGCTCCTTCCGTCTCCGTTCCTCTCGTGAACACCGGTCTTTCGGCGAGCACTCCACTGTTGCCGTTCAATTCCGTTCCCGCCTTGTCGCCGCTGCCGTCTCTCCTCGCCGCCCCCTCGATCCCCGATTTCCAGGAGCCCGTCTCCGCCGTTCGTTCTCTTAATAATTTCTGGGACGGCCTCGCCCCATTACTTCCGGAAGTCCTCGAACCCGCGTCGACGCTGCAGCCCCTCGCGGGCGTCGAAGACTCGATCGGCGCCCCCGACCGCCTCGCTCCTTGGCTTGAAGCCTCGAACCCCCGCGTCGCCGCCGCTCTCGACAACGCCGTCGAGCTCGCCCGCTCCACGCTCTCCGGCCGCCGCGCGATGGACGCGGCCGAGCGTACGCTTTCCTCCGAGGGCCGCCGGCTCCCGGTCGTCGTTCTTCCGTTGGGCCGCAATCACGGAGAGTACGATTACCTGAACCTCACGATGCGCCTGAACTCCAAGCTGTTCCAACCCGGCCGCGAAGCCGAGCTCGCCGGCACGCTCGTCCATGAGCTGATGCACGTGACCCAGCACGGCGCCGGCATCCCCTCTAACGCCCTCGAGATGGAGATCGAGGCGCATCTTCAGGATCTAGAAATGCTCTCCGAGCTGGGCGTCAAACCCCCGAAGGGCACCTTCGCGCGCCAGGCTCTCGACCTGCTCGCGAAAGGCCCGGAGCGCTTCATCGAGCTGATCCAGGCGGCGGTCCCGGCGACGATCTTCCTGGGGGGGTCCGCGCTCGACGACATTCTCGACCAGCTGGAGGATGACCTCAAGGAGCAGCGCAAGCTCTCCAAGCGCTCGAAGACGGCCGCCGGCCTGATCCCCGTGATCGAGCGCGACCTCGCCCGCCTTCGCACCTCGGAAGGCGCCGCGATCTACCGCGCGTTCTCGAAGCGCGTCCTGACGCTTCTCAAGCGCCGCTCCGCCGAACTGCGCTGACGATTTTTGGTGTCAGGCCCGCAAATCCGTCGATTTCTTTAAAAAATATTTCAACGGATTTGCGGGCCTGTCACCCGATTTTTGAGCACGAGCCACAGCGCGCGCTCGGGCCCGCCCAGCGTCGCGTCCTTCCCGTCGTAGCCGTACACCGCCTCGATCTTCAGCGGCGACTTCCCGATGAGGTCCGCGATCTCCGCCGCGCTGTAGGAGCGCAGGTCGTAGGATGACTCGAGCACGTCCTCTCCGGCCCTTCCCTTGGCCGGCGTCATCACGAAGTTGATGATCCGCTCGCGCCGCGTCCCGGGCTCGGCCGGGATGCTCATCACGACGTGCTTCGCGCGCCGCCCGCCCTGCCTGCACTCCCAGACCTCTTCATCGGGCTCGTCTTCCCCATAGATCGACAGATCGAGCCCCAGCACGAAGATGCCGTCCGGCTCGAGCGCCCCCGCCATGAGCTTCAGGTGCGCGAGCGCCTCCTTCTCCGTCATCAGGTGCCGGAAGGTCGAGAGCACGTTGATGATGAGCCCGAACTTCCTCGTCGGGCGGTATGTCGTCATCTCGCCGCGCGCGATCCGCGCGCGCTTGCCCCAGCCGGCGAGGCGTTTCCGCGTGAACGCGAGCATCCCGGGCGCCGAGTCGTAGCCCTCGACGGTCCAGCTTCGACGCAGCAGCCCGGCCAGGTAGCGCCCGGTGCCGCACGCGGGCTCCAAAGCGGTCTTGACGCCGCAGCCGTGGAGCTCGACCAGGTGCGTCCACAGCCAGACCTCGTCGTCGGTGCCCTCCGCGTGGACCAGATCGTACAGCGACGGATCGGCGTAGATCGAGGGTAAGCGGCTCAATTAACCGCGGGAGAGGACGTCAAGCGCCGCGCGGGGCCCGTGATCGCGACGCCCTCTACCTTCAAGCTCTCGAGCAGGTCGAGCAGCACGGCCTCCTGCGCATCCATGAAGGCGTTGTAATCGGTCCCGCGAACGTAGAACACCAGTTCGAACTGGAGCGTCCCGTCCGACACGCCGCTCAAATGCGACCGGTCGAGCCGCGCGTCCTTCGCCTTGCCCACCGCCGAGCGTCCGTGCCCGGGCACCTTCTTGAGGATCGAGGGCGAGGTGTCGCCCGGCAGCGAGAACGCGAGGAGCGCGCGCCGCTCGGTCAGCTGCTTGAAGTTCTGGATGCGCGAGCTCGTGAGCGTCGAGTTCGGGAAGACGAGCAGCTCGCCGTTCACCGAGCGCACGCGCGTCGTCTTCACGCCGATGTGCTCGACGGTGCCGGCGAGATCGCCCACCTTGATCCCGTCGCCGACGACGAACGGCTTGTCGAGATAGATCGCGACGGCCGAGAACAGGTCCCCCAGCACGGCCTGCGCCGCGAGCGCGACGGCGATCCCCGAGATCCCGAGGCCGGCCACCATCGACGTGACGTTGAAGCCGAGGTTGCTCAGCACGAACAGGAACGCGCCGATCCAGATGAAGCCCTGCGCGGCGAACGTGACCGTCTGCGCCGTGTCGCGGTGCGCGACGTCGACGTCCGTCTCGCCCGCCAGGATCATCCGCTCGACGAGGTACTTCGCCGCGACCTGCATCATCGTCACGAGCCGGTACGCGACCAGCGCGACGACGACGATATGCAGCGCGCGATCGAAGCGATAGTGGATGCCCAGCGGCCGGAGCGCGACGTAGAACGCGACGACGTAGCACTCCGGCGTCTTCACCTTCTCGAGCATCTCGACCATCAGGTCGTCGAGATGGGTCGAGGTCATCCGCGCGAGCGCGTGGAGCCTGTTGATGAAGACGCGCCGCGCGAGCAGGAAGCCCCACAGCACGCCCAGGAAGGTCGCGACCGCGAGCAGGTACGCGGCCACGGTGTTGCCGAAGTACGCCCGCGACAAGAAATCGAACTGAGGCATCGGCCTATTCTGCCATACGCGCGGGCCGCTCGTCAGGGCCCAAGCCGTCCCTGGGCAATAGGGCCTATTGAGCGCGGGTAACCCCCGGCTATGACGGGGCGCATAGGAGTCTCCCCGCCCTTGACGCTACAATAGCTCCATGATGACCTTAGTTTCCTTAGACGGTTCGCGCCGCAAGCTCGTCTCCGCCGTGATCGCCCAGGTGCTCACGCCGTGCCAGATCACGATGGCCCATGAGCTCATGGCCGCCGAAAACCCCGGCATGCCCAATCCCGAGGATCTCCTGTTCTGGGTTCGGCTGAACATGCCCGTCGCCGCCGCCCGCATCGACGCGATCCTCCACCCCGACGATTAAACCGCTCTTTTCGCTATAATCGGGCCGATGTTCATCTTCATCGGCCTGATCGTGGTCGCCTTCATCATCCTCTACAAGCGCTCCACCGAGATCATCGTGGTCAACCCGATGCGCGCGCAGCGGCCGGCGCCGGACCTTCGGGGCCCGGAAGACGCCGCGGACGAAGACAACAACGAATCCGTCGATTTCGGGCGCCTCCTCAACACGATACAGCAGGCGGTGACGCAGCCCGATCAAGCCTCCGGGCAGGGCGACGAGGCGATCCGGCGCCTGATCCGTTCCGACAAATTCATAGAAGCGATGCAGCTGTACCGAAAGGTCCACGGCGTGGACCTCAGAACCGCGAAGAAGGCCGTCGACCGCCTCATGCTGGAGCCCTAGAGCTCTCGTCGACGATCGTGCTATAATATAGGCCGTTCAACCGTCGAACAAGGAGATCAGATGCCCACCGCCACCGCCATGAAAACCGACTACAAAGTTAAAGACATCACGCTCGCCGATTGGGGCCGCAAGGAAATCACCATCGCCGAGAACGAGATGCCGGGCCTCATGGCGCTTCGCGCTGAGTACAAGGGCAAGCTTCCGCTGAAGGGCGCCAGGATCGCGGGCTGCCTGCACATGACGATCCAGACGGCCGTGCTGATCGAGACGCTCCTCGAGCTCGGCGCCGAGGTCCGCTGGTCCTCGTGCAACATCTTCTCGACGCAGGATCACGCCGCCGCGGCGATCGCCAAGGCCGGCAAGTGCGCCGTGTTCGCGTGGAAGGGCCTCTCCGAGAAGGACTTCGACTGGTGCATCGAGCAGACCCTGAACTTCCCCTCGGGTGAGCCGCTCAACATGATCCTCGACGACGGCGGCGACCTGACGAACATGGTGTTCGACAAGTACCCCAAGCTCGCCAAGGGCATCGTCGGCCTCTCCGAAGAGACGACCACGGGCGTCCACCGCCTGATCCAGCGCATGGCGGCCGGCACGCTCCTGACGCCCGCGATCAACATCAACGACTCGTGCACCAAGTCCAAGTTCGACAACCTGTACGGCTGCCGTGAGTCGCTGCTCGACGGCATCAAGCGCGCGACCGACGTCATGATCGCCGGCAAGATCGCGGTCGTGGCGGGCTACGGCGACGTGGGCAAGGGCTGCGCGCAGTCCATGCGCGGCCAGGGCGCCCGCGTCCTGATCACCGAGATCGACCCCATCAACGCGCTCCAGGCGTGCATGGAAGGCTACGAGGTCGTCACGATGGACGACGCGGCCTCGATCGGCGACATCTTCGTCACGGCGACCGGCTGCAAGGACATCATCCTGCGCAAGCACCTGGACGCGATGAAGAACCAGGCGATCGTCTGCAACATCGGCCACTTCGACCTCGAGATCGACATCGCGTCGATGACGTCCGACAAGAAGCTCAAGAAGGTCGAGATCAAGCCCCAGGTGGACCAGTTCGTGTGGCCCAACGGCAAGGTCGTGACCGTGCTCGCCGAAGGCCGGCTCGTGAACCTCGGCTGCGCGACGGGCCACCCGTCGTTCGTGATGAGCTGCTCGTTCACCAACCAGGTCATGGCGCAGCTCGAGCTGTGGAACAACAAGGCGACGGGCAAGTACAAGAAGCAGGTGTACCTGCTCCCGAAGGAGCTCGACGAGAAGGTCGCGATGCTCCACCTCGGCAAGCTCGGCGCGAAGCTCACCAAGCTGACGAAGGGTCAGGCCGAGTACCTCGGGATCCCCGTGGAGGGGCCGTTCAAGCCCGACAACTACCGCTACTAGGACTTAGGACGTTCGCAAAGATAGGCCCCGGCGGGGATTCTCGCCGGGGCCTTTTTCGCTCAACGGGCTGTTGGCGAGGCCGGACGTCACCCCCACGCAGATCGCCGCCGCGCGGCTCATCCTCGAGGCCGTCGAGCATCCCGCCGCCGCGACCTCCGCGCGAAACATCCTGAAGGCCGATCCGATAGGCAAGAACGTCGGCGCGGATCTCATCGATTTTGCGCGGCGCGTCCGGAAGAGCCCCGAAGGAGCCGCCCCTTTTCACTCCGTCCTCGCTCGGATGCCCGAGCTCGAGCGCGCCTCTGGAATCGCCTGGCCGGGGTCCGACGCCGGAAGCCTGCGGGAGCGGCTCGACGCGTTCTTCACGGGAAGCCTCAGGAGCGGCGCCGTCGACGAGGCGCCCGCCGTCGATGGGTCCGGCGAAGGCAAGCGCAACCCCTCACCTCTCAAGAAGGCCGCCGATCCCATGAAGGAGGCCTATCACGTCACGGTCGGCGACAAGGCCCTCGAGACGACCGTTTCCCTCGGCGAGCTGTTCGCCGCGCTCGACCAGAACGAATCGACCTTCCTGGACAAGTATCTGCCGACGGCCGCGGACAAGCCGCGCGATCGGATCGTGCGCCTGGAGAACAAGAGCAGCCGCGTGTCGGTGACGATGGCGCCGAGCGACGCGGCGGACAAGCGCCTGCTGTGGGCCGATTTCCATCAGAGCGACCGGCATCCGCTGCTGCTCAAGCTCGCGGAGAAGTTCACGTTCGCCACCTTCGAAAGCAGCGCGCGCACGGGCGAGATCGAGTACGAGGCGCCGCACATCGACTCCGACAACATGCAGCTCACGACGTACGGCCTGAGGCTCTCCGAGGGCGACGAGGTGCTCGCCGACGAGACGATGCACATCTACATCGGCAAGAATCTGCTCGTGACGACCCATGATAAGGAGCGGCCCAGCGTCAGCAAGGCGCAGCGGCTGCTCGCGGAGACGGGCCGCAATAAAGCGCCCACGGAGATGATGGCCTTCCTCATGGGCGACACGATCAACCGCTACAGCACGGTGATCGACTCGCTGTCGGGAGATTTCAGCCGGATCGCGGAGAAGGTCGGCCGCAAGGAGCGCGACGAGTCGATCCTGCAGGACGCGGTGAAGGCCGGAAGGAAGATCGATCAGATCCACGAGACGATCCTGCGCCAGCGGCAGGTGCTGAAGGATCTGCTCATCATCAACGAATTTCACCAGTCGGAGTACGTTCCCGCGGCCGCCATCGAGAAGCATCTCCAGGCCCTCGATCATCATTTGACCGTGCTGGATCACTATCAGGAGCGCAAGAACGGCCTGATCGAGCTGTACCGCGCCAAGGTGAGCAACGAGCTCGACGAGGCGATGAAGCGGCTCGCGGCCATCAGCGCGATGATAGCGCCGGCGGCCATCGTCGGCGGGTTGATGGGGATGAACGTGGCCCTTCCCGGAGCCGAGCTGCCCTACGCGTTCGCGATCGTCGTCGCCGTCATCGCCGCCATCACGACGGGGCTGTTCCTCACCTTCAAGCGCAGCGGCTGGCTTTAGCCGCCCCGGCTGGAAGCCTCGATGCAACTTTTTCGTCCCCTCGATCGTATGATTAGGACCAAGGACCCTTGTGGGCCGAGGAGGGGCGGGATACAATGTCTAACGATATGAGACGCGATATCAGCGAATTGACGCGGGCGGTCGAGAGCACGAACGCCGCCCTCAGACAGGCGGTCGAGGGCCTCAACGCCACGAACGCAAAGCTCGACAACACGAACGCCGAGCTCGGCGCCACGAACTCCAAACTCAACCGTACCATGATAACCGTCGCCCAGCTCGTCGGCGGCATGGCGGACATGAAGCAATATTTGTCGGAGAACATGGCCACGAAGAAGGATATGTCCGATCTTAACTCGCGCATGGACGGCTTCTCCGGCTTGCTTCTAGACTCCCGCCACCGCTGGTCCATCCACGCCGAAACGCTCACCCAGCACGACGAGCGCCTCAAGACGCTCGAAACGCCCTCGGCATAGCCGGTCCCGGGGCCGCAGGGCCCAGGGATTTCGGTCCTATCGGCCCTTCTCCTCATAGCTTTAGGCGGTTAAACTGACGGGGACGATGAATCGACCCGCCAGCCGCCCCTCAACTCTGATTTTACGCGCGCTGCTCGCGGCCTTCCTTGCGTCGATTCCGGGACCCGGCTGGTCCCAGGTCGTGAAGCAGGCCGTGGTCACGGCCCCGTCGGTGATCACCGGTCCGATGACGCTCGGCGGCGTCACCGCCGCCCCCGGACTCTCCGCGCCTCTCTCGCCGCTGAATTTGTCGCTGTCCGCGCCCGCGATCGGCGTGCTCGCGCCCGCGCCGGCGCTCGCCTCCGCGCTTGCCTTGACGCCGCCGCCCTCCGCGGCGTCCGTCGCGCCCAAGGCCGCCGTCCCCGTTTCCGCCAAGAGCTCCCTGACCGCCGCCGCGAAAGGCGTCCAGCACATCGCCGCGCCGGCGCTGAGCGGAGGCGAGCTCAAGTCCGCCGCCGCGAAGGCGTTCGACGGCTTCGAGGCGAAAGGCGGGAACGATTCGTCCGTCCTCGCCCCCGCGGACTCCTCGCACGAATCGGGCCTCAAGTCCTCGTCGCTGTGGGCGCCCCGGACGATCGCCTCGCCGCTCGATAGCGATGCGATGGGCGTCACGATCCACCGGTTGTCGAACGGGATGACGGCGTACCTGAGCCCCAATCGCCTGCAGCCGCAGGTGACCGCCCACCTCGCGGTGCGCGCGGGCTCGCGCCATGATCCCGCGGACTCGACCGGCATGGCGCACTACCTCGAGCACATGCTGTTCAAGGGCACCGAGCGCCTGGGAACGACGGATTACGAGAAGGAGAAGCCGCACCTCGACCGGATCTCGGCCATGTACGAGGACCTGTTCAAGGAGCGCGATCCCGCGCGCCGCAAGACGCTCTACGCGGAGATCGACGCCGAGAACCAGAAGGCGTCCGCCTACGCCGTGCCCAACGAATACGACCGCGTCCAGGCGGCGCTCGGGTTCACGAACGCCAACGCCTACACCTATATCGAGCAGACGGTCTATGAGACCACGTTCCCGTCGAACCGGGCCGAGGCGTGGGCTAAGCTCGAGACCGAGCGCTTCAGCCGGCCGGTCTTCCGGCTGTTCCAGTCCGAGCTCGAGACCGTGTTCGAGGAGCACAACACGGGCCTCGACGACGGGGACTCCGCGATGTCGGACGCGACCCAGGAGGGATCCTACAAAGGACACCCGATCGGCCGTTCCACGATGGGCCTGGCCGAGCACCTGAAGAACCCCTCGCTCGCCAAGATGCACGCCTTTTACGACGCCTGGTACCGCCCCGACAACATGGCCGTCGTGCTCTCCGGCGACTTCGACCGCGCCGAGATGCTGGCCGTGCTCGAGCGGAATTTAGGCACGCTCAAGGCTCGCGCGCCGTCCGCGCCGGTCAAGCCCGCCGGGACCTTCGAGCCGCTCAAGGGCGCCGTGCGCACGGAGATCGTGCACCCCGGCGAGGAGGAGGCGAGCGTCTCGTGGCGGACCCCCAAGCATGGCCACGCCGACGGCGACGCGCTGTACGTCCTCGAGAAGCTGCTCGTCGACCGGCAGTCGGGCCTGCTCGCGCTGCACCTGACGCAGACGCAGAAGGTGAAGAACGCGAGCGGAGGCCTCTGGCAGGTGAGCGAGGCCGGAGCGTTCCAGCTCAGCGTCTCGCCCAAGGCCGGGCAGACCCTGGAGCAGGCCGAGGAGCTTCTGCTGAAGGAGATCGAGACGGTCAAGGCCGGGCGCTTCACGGATCGGGACCTGAAAGCCGTCGTCGTGAACGCCGAGGTCGCCCAGAAGCGGACGCTCGAGTCCGACGGCGCGCGCGTCGAGGCCATGGTCTCTTCGTATATCATCGGCGAGGAATGGCGCGACAACGTCTCGGATATGGACCGCATGCGCCGCGTCACGAAGGCCGACGTCGTGCGCGTCGCGCGCGCCTACCTGGGCGGCGATCGCTCGGTCGTCTACCGGCGCGACGGCGAGGCCGAGCACCCGCATATCGAGAAGCCGGGCTTCACCCCGATCGAGATCGACCCCAAGCGCGGCTCGGCTCTCGGAGCCGAGCTCGCCGCGACGCAGGCGGCGGCGGCCAAGTCCAACGCGCTCGTGAAGGGCGACTATGCCGTGCGCAAGCACGGCTGGGGCAAGCTGTTCTGGGCGAGGAATCCGGTCAGCGATCTTTTCACGCTCGAGCTCGTGATCCCCGGAGGCTTTAGGGCCGACCCCCGCATGAGCATGGCGGCCGAGCTGCTCTCCGCGTCCGGCGCCGGCGACATGAGCCCGGAGCGGTTCGAGCAGGCGCTGGCGAGGCTGGGCTCGAGGATGCAGTTCAGCTGCGGCGAGGACGAATGCTCGGTCAAGGTCACGGGGCTCGAGGCGAATTTCAAGGAGTCGCTGCGGCTGATGGAGCTGCGCTTTACCAGCCCCAACATCCCGCGCGGGACGCTGGGGCAGCTCGTGAAGATCGAGCTCGGGCAGCGCGCGGACCAGCGCAGCGATCCCGAGGCGGTCGGCCACGCCCTGCGCGAATACGCCGAGCACGGGAAGGACAGCGCGGTGCTGGCCGACCTGAGCGCAAAGAAGCTTCGGGCCCTGCGCACGGACGAGCTGCGCCGGCTGCTGGCCCGCGCGCTCGAGACGCGCCGCGACGTCCTGTTCACCGGGACGTCGTCCCCCGAGGCCGTCGCGCGGCTCTCGACTTTGGGGCGCCGGAAATGGAAGGACGCGCCGCCGCGCGCTCCGAAGCGCGTCGCCGCGCCCGTCCGGCCGCTGGTCCTCTTCGCGCAGCAGCCCGGGATGGTCCAGGCTCACGTGGGCATGGTCGCCTCCGACGGGCCGAGCGACCCGGCCAAGGCCAAGGAGACGGCGGTGGCCCGGCGCTTTTACAACACCGTGATCGGCGGCACGAGCGGCGTCGTCTTCCAGGAGATGCGCGAGGCGCGCTCGCTCGCGTACACGGCCCAGGCCGAATATCAGGAAGGCTCCCAGCCCGGCGACGACGCCGAGCTCATCGGCTGGGTCGGAACGCAATCCGACAAGGCGGCGCCGGCCGCAGCGCTGATGCAGGAGATCCTGCGGCGCCCGTCTTTCGGAGCCGAGCGCTTCGACGCGGCCCTGCTGGAGGTCCTGTCCTTCTACCGGTCCAACGCGATCCCCTTCCGGAAGGTCCCCGCCACGCTGCTCCTTTGGGACCGCTTGGGGCTCGGAACGGAAGATCCGCGCGCCGCGCTGGCGCGGATGGCCGAAGGCTTCCGGCCCGCCGATCTCGAGCGGCTCGGGCGCAGGCTCTCGGGCCGGACGCTGACGACCTACGTGGTCGGCGATCGCGACAAGCTCGACCTCGCCGGGCTCAAGAAGCTCGGCAAGTTCAAGGAAGTGCCGCTCGACGCGATCTTTCCCCGCTAGAGCTTCTTCAGGGTGAAGGCGCGATTCTCCATAGGGGCTTTCTTTCGGGAGCGCCCGGGGCTATACTGCAGCCATGAAGACGACCGCCCTCGCCCTCCTGCTCGCGGCTCCGGTTTACGCTTTCGAGATGCCGAAGATCGCGCCGAACAACGCCGCCGCGGCGGCCGAGCTCAAGCTCGCGCTCGAGGCGCACATGGATGGGAGCGACGCGAAGGCGCGCCGCCATCTCGCCGCCTGCGTCAAGAAGGCGGCGCCCGACAGCCCGGATCTGTCGGGCTGCCGGATCTACTTGGAATGGTGGGCGAAGGGGGTGAAGCAGGTCGACAAGCCGAGCAATCCCCAGTCGCGCCTGGCCTACAGCATCGGAGTCGACGCGTACAAGAAGGGGGATCTCGGGCTCGCGGATTTCGCCTGGCATGAATGCCTTGGCCTGTCCGTGACCGGCACGGCCGTGCGCAACGACTGCATGGCCATGATCGACCTCATCCCGAGGCGCCCTCTGTCGACGGCGGCGGCGAAGCTCCGCGAGACCTACATGGAAGGCTTCGTGGCCTACGGCGTGGGCGATTTCGCCAAGGCCCGCGCCAAATGGACGGCCTGCGTCGCCGCCACGCCGATGAACGACCCGACGTGGTCCGACTGCCAAGCCGGGCTCCGCAAGCTCGACGCGGACAAGCCGAAGCCGTAGGCGAGATTGAGGCGATTTATTATCCCCTTGACAGAAACTAGACTATAGTCTATCCTATAGCCTAGGCATGAATCCCAAAGAGATCGCCGCCGTCAGGCAGCAGCTAAGGCTCGGCCAGACCGAGCTCGCGAGCCTCATGGGCGTGCACCCGATGACGGTGAGCCGCTGGGAGCGGGGCCTCGTTCCCCCCACCGGCTACCAGAGCGCGATGCTGACGGAGTTCAAGAGCGCGGCCCGGGACAAGGCGTTTCGTGACACATTTTCGGCCGCGTTGATCGCGACGGGCATCATGTCCGGACTCTATCTCCTCCTCGGCGCCGCCCGCAAGGAGAAACGCAGATGATCCACAATGAGTTCGCGCCCGACATCCCGGTCGGAACCGTCCTGTCGCGCCCCAAGGGGCTCTCCCTGCACCGCGGCATCTACCTCGGGAACGGGCTCGTCTACGAGAACACCTGGAAATTCGGCGCGCGCCTCGCCACCTTCAGCCAGTTCGCCGCGAAAAGAAAGGTGAAAGCGGAGAAGGTGCTGAAGATTTCCGCGAGGCTGATCTTCCGCCGCGTGAAGGCTTCCCTCGGGACGCCTTACAACCCTCTCACCAACAACGCGGACCACGCGATCGCGCGCATCGAAGGCGCGGAATCGCGCGGGGCGGGCGCCGCCTACGCGTATGCCGCCCTCGGGCTGTTCGTCATCGCGCTCCTCGCCGTCGCGCGGCGTCCGCGCTTCGCCTAGAACCACATGGCCCAGGCCGGACCCGGAGCCAAAGACCTTTGGACTTCGGGGAGGACGATGCACTAACATCCCCATCCGCCGAGGAATGCTTGGCCGCGTCATTGCGGCCGGTCTGGAGTTGCACATATGCGAACCTCCGCGTACCTCGCCGCAGCGCTCGTCTTCGCCGTTCCCACCAACGCGATCACCAATCCGCCCGAGATCCTGCTCACGCTAAATGCCGTTCCCCTCTACGGCTTGGCCGGCGCCGAATTCGGCCGCTTCTTCGATGGACGGCGCCCCCCGTCCATGCCGCCCGAGGTTCCCGGCGGCATGGAGCCGCCGCGCGTCCTGCCGAAGCCCTCGCCGATGCCCTTCGTGCTCGAGATCCCGCCCGTGCCGCCGCTTCCTTTCGAGCGGACGTTCAACCGGCTCATCGGCCGCCCGGAGACCGGCGGCTACGACGAGCTGATCAGGAGCTACTCGGAGCGCTGCGGCCTGGATCCGCGCCTGATCAAGTCCGTGATCGCCGCCGAGTCCGAGTTCACGCCGCGGGCGAAGTCCCCCGCCGGCGCGCTCGGGCTCATGCAGGTGATGCCCGCCACCGCCGGCTTCATGGGCATCTCCGGGAAGGCGCTGTTCGAGCCGGAGGCGAACATCCGGGCGGGCACGCTGTACATGACCTATCTGTTCGAGCGCGCCTGGAAGCGTTATCACCTGAGGGGCGTCTCCTACCGGGACGCGCCCAAGTGGCTCGTGCAGCGGATCGTGGCCGCGTACAACGCGGGGCCGCGGTTTCTCGCGCACCGGAAGCTGTACGCGCAGACGCGCGACTACGTGAGGAAGGTCCTGCTGTTCTACCGGTCGCGGGTCAGCGAGCTGCGCGCCTAGAGGCCGTACAGCTTGCGGATCTCGACGCACTGCTCGTCGAGCAGGTCTCCGGACTTCGCCTTGGGCGTCGCCGCGTCGGTCATGAGGTTGGGGCTCGCGGGCGTGTGCGGCAGGTTGCCGAAGAGATGCGTGAGCTCGTGGGCGAACATGCTGTAGCTCTCCGCGAAGTCGGGAGGGCGCCGCGTCTGCTGGTCATACGTGATCCAGGCGGTGTTCAGCAGCGACCTCACCCCCGGATACGAGCCGCTCATGCGCGTGACCGACGTCAGATTGTAGGCGGAGGCCGTGGAGGGCACGCTCTTGGCGCCGAAGAGGAAGCCCGCGGGGCGAAGGGCGGGAAGGCTCGGCTCGCCCATGACGGTCGTCTGCGCGGGGCCTTTGTAGGGGTCCTCGACGTTGAGGCGGCGCAGGCCCTCGGGCGACCAGCGCACGAGCGAGACCTCCGTCGCGCCGAGCGAGACGCCGCATTTCCCGAAGATCGCCGAAGCCTTGCCGAGCACGCCCTCGAGGACGCCGGGCGCGTCCCAGCCCGAGCCCGCTTCGACCACGAGCGCGATCGGCACGGCGACGGGCGCGTTCGAGACCGGTATGAACGCCGCCGGAGCGATCACGCGGCGGCTCAAAACCTCGAGCAAGGGAAGCTCGGCGGCGCGGACGGGCGCGGCCAGCAGAATGATCGAGGCGAGGGTCGAGAGGAGCATCGGTCTTATTGTACACCGACCCCATCTAAAATAGACACGGCCGTTACGCGTACGCCAAGGCGCGACCGGGGACCGCGTGATATCTTCTGGGCGTGAGCTTCCTTCCTCCGCTGGGCCAGCGCTTCGACGAGCCCGAGCTCATGGACTCGGGCCAGGTGACCGCCGGCGAGCTGAACGACGCGCTGAACTTCCTGGCCGCCTCGAACTCGTTTCTCGGCGGCTGGGCCGTGATCCGCGACCGGCTCGAGATCTGGAGCCGCGCGTGGGACAAGCGGAAGCTCGTCACGATCCTCGACGTCGGCACGGGCGCCGCGGACCTTCCCATCCGGATGCTCCAGTGGGGGCGCCAGCGCCGCTTCAACCTCAAGATCGTCGGCATCGACGCCGACGAGAAGGTGCTGGCCCTCGCGAGGGCGCGCACGGAGGACGAGCGGAACCTGAGCCTGATCCATTCCGACCTTCGGACGTTCGCGGCCGCGGGCGGGCGGTTCGACTACGTGACGGGCTCGCTGTTCCTGCATCACGTCCGTCCCGGGGAGCTCGAGCCGGCGCTGAGGCTGTGCGACGGCCTCGCGGTGAAGGGGCTGCTGTTCAGCGACCTCCGCCGGTGCGCGGCGGCGTACGCCGGGGTGAAGGCGCTCACCTGCATGACGGGGCGCGTAACGCGCAACGACGGGCCGCTGTCCGTGAGGCGCGCGTTCCTTCCCGAGGAGCTCGAGGCCGCGGCGGAGCGCGCGGGGCTGCGCTACCTCCGGGTGCGCCGCGGTCCGTTCTTCCGCCTGAGCCTGGCCGGGGAGAAGCATTGATGGCGCGCATCCTCTCGGTCGGGACCGCGACGCCGGACGGCCGGCATACCCAGGCGTCGATCCGCGCGCATTGCGAGACGGCGTTCGCGGGGACTGCCGCCGGGGGCCGCGAGGACGTGTTCGAGCGGGCGGGGGTCGAGACGCGCGCGCTGGTCGAGCGCCCCGCGTATTATTTCGCGGACCTTCCGTTCAAGCGGCGCAACGCCGACTTCTTCCGGCACGCGGAGAGCCTCGCCCGCCGCGCGCTCGAGTCGGCGCTCGCGAAGGCGGGAATCGACGCCGCGGACCTCTCGCACCTCTTCAGCGTGACGACGACGGGGCTGATGACCCCGAGCCTCGACGCGCATCTCGCGCAGGCGATGCCCTTTAGGCGCACGATCAAGCGCACGCCGCTGTTCGGCGTCGGCTGCGCGGGCGGAGCCGTCGCGCTGTCGCGCGCCTTTGAATATCTGAAGGGCCATCCCGACGAGACGGTCGCCGTGCTATCGGTCGAGCTCTGTAGCCTGACGTTCCTCCCCAAGGACGGCACGATGACGCAGCTCGTCGCGGCCGCGCTTTTCGGCGACGGCGCGGCCTGCGCGATCCTGTGCGGCGAGAAGGCGCCGCGGGCCGGGCGCGCCGCGTTCGCGTTCGCGGACAACGAGAGCTCCCTGATCCCGGACTCACTGCACGTGATGGGCTGGGACTTCGGCGACGACGGCATGCGGCTCGTGCTGTCGAACGACGCTCCCGTGATCGTCGAGCGCAGCCTCGAGGACGCGCTGAGCCCGCTGCTCGCGCGCCACGCGGTCAACGTCGACGAGCTGGATCCTCTCGTGCTGCACCCGGGAAGCGCGCGGATCCTCGACGCCTGCGAGCGCGCGATGGGCCTTCCGGACGGCGCCGCGCGCCTTTCACGCGCGTTCCTCAAGCGCCACGGGAACCTGTCGTCCGCTTCCGTGCTGTTCATCCTCGCGGACGCGCTGGACGAGCGCGCCGCGTCCTCGCCCTGGGGGCTCCTCGCGGCGCTGGGCCCGGGCTTCGCGTGCGAGGCGCTGCTCATGAAACGGCTGTGATCTACGACTGCGCGATCGTCGGGGCCGGCCCCGCCGGCAGCGCGGCGGCCCTGTTCCTCTCGCGCGCGGGCCGCTCGGTCGCGCTGCTCGATCGCGCCGTGTTCCCGCGGCGCAAGGCGTGCGGCGAGGGGATCCTCCCCGCGGGCGTCTCGGTCCTGCACGAGCTCGGCGCCTACGATGAGGCCTCGGCCTACGGGCGCGCGTTCCGCGGTGTGAGCTACACGACGCGCGAGGGCCGGGAGGCGCGCTCGCGCTTCCCCTGCGGGGACGGGCTCGCGGTGCCGCGCGAGCAGCTCGACCACCTGCTGCTGCGGCGGGCGGCGAAGGCGCCGGGCGTGCGCGTGCTGGAGGCGAGCGCGATGCACGCGATCGAGCCGTCGCACGACCGCGTGCGCGTGCGCCTCGAGGACGAGGTGATCACCGCGCGGCGGCTGATCGCCGCCGACGGGATGACCTCGCCCGCGCTCCGGTCGCTCGGGGTCGCGCGCCGCGGCCCCGACCTCAGGCGCTACGGCCTCGCCGCGCGCATGACGGGCGTCGGCGCGAGCGACTTCGTGGAGGTCTTCCTGCTCGACGGCGGCGAGCTCTACCTCACGCCTCTTCCGGGGACCGGCCGCGCCTCGATCGCGCTGCTGCTCGAGCATCGCACGCTCGCGGCCGCTCGCGGCCGGGAGGCCGCGTTCTGGGCGCTCGCGTTGTCCCATCCGGCGCTCGCGCCTCGTCTCGCGCGCGCGAAGCTTGACGGCCCGATCGCGGGCCTGGGGCCGCTCGCCGCCGCGCCCGCGTTCTGCGAGGACGGCGCCTGGCTCGCGGCCGGCGACGCCGCGGGCGCCGTGGATCCGCTCGTCGGAGACGGCATCGGGCTCGCGCTCCGGTCCGCGCGGCTCGCGGCGGCGGAGACCGACGCGGCGCTCGCGGGCGCCGGGACGCCCGGCGGCTACACGCGCGCGCGGTCGCGCCTCATCCGGCCGAAGGAGCGCCTCGCGCGCTTCGCCCTCGCGATGAGCCGCAGCCCCGCGCTCGCCCGGGTCGCGATCTGGGCGCTGCGCCTGTTCCCGAGCGCGTTCGCGGCCCTGCTCTCCCACTAGCTTTCGTAGAATGACGCTGATGAAGCCCCCCCTCCGCCGCCTCCTAGGAGTTTGTCCGAGTAATCATCGTCGGTAAGCAGTAAAATTCTCTTCGACGCCCGAGGAGAGAATGAGCAAAACCTACCGCCCCTACGAGCCAGATCAGATTCTTCTTCTGCC
>Ga0163144_10005982_pt1 | contig 26974 bp, 26 predicted proteins | sample OliLak19BULKMAT1_FD_123175 | JGI IMG/M metagenome (GOLD analysis project Ga0163144, IMG submission 123175) | Freshwater microbial mat bacterial communities from Lake Vanda, McMurdo Dry Valleys, Antarctica - Oligotrophic Lake LV.19.BULKMAT1 | ecosystem: Environmental > Aquatic > Freshwater >...
AAACGGGACCGCCCTCGAGAGTTCTCGAACTATTGGCGGATCTCAAGGCGGATCCCTTTGCGCTTCTGACGAACTCGCGCAAAACGGGACCGCCCTCGAGAGTTCTCGAACTATTGGCGGATCCCTTTGCGCTTCTAAGTATTGTCGACAAACTCAATAGGGCCAGTGTGGTTTGCTGAAGAGGCCGCCGTCGACCCACAGCGTTTGCCCTGTGACAAAGTCGGACTGGTCGCCTGAGAAAAACACAACCGACTTACCGATATCCGCAGGGACTCCGACGCGACCAAGCGGAGTCACCTTAGCCCAAGTGCCCGCGTAGTCTCCCGCTTCGAGCTTGGTGCGCTCAATCTCCACCGCTCCCGGGGCCACACAGTTCACCGTGATGCCGTACTGGCCAAGCTCCGCGGCGGAGACTTTCGTGAACATTTCGATGCCGCCCTTGCTTGCCGTATAGTCAACCAGATTGGGAAACGCAAGCTTGTTGCTGCCGGATCCGATGTTGACGATACGGCCGCTTTTGTTCTCCTTCATGTGCCAGGCGGCTCGCTGCGTGCAGAGAAAGCAGCCCTTCAAATTAGTGTCGATCACACGATCCCACTCCGCTTCGGTGAGTTCGATGAGCGTCTTCCAGGTTTGCACGCCAGCGTTGTTGACGAGTATATCCAGACGCGGAAACGCCGCTGTCACTTCGGCGAACATGCGATCGACATCCTTCGAAACACCCACGTTTGCCTGGATGACGATCGCCTCCCGACCTAGCGAGCGAATCTCCGACGCGGTCGCCTCGGCACCCGCCTTGTCGGAGTTGTAGTTGATGGCGACATTGCATCCGGCGCGTGCAAGTTCGAGCGCGATACCCTTGCCGATACCCTTGCTGGCACCCGTTACCAGTGCGTGTTTGTTTTCGAGATTGGCCATTCTGTCTCTATTCTATGGTCTGTGGTCTATGGTCCGCGGCGACCGTAGGTCTAGCCTAGGGAACTGCGATCTCGACAACAGCAGATCGCGGACCCTCATTCCCAGCCGTATCGAACGCCGTCACCGCATAGGCGCACTTCTTGTCGGCTGGGGCGGACTTATCGCTAAAACTGGGGACCTCCGCGCGCTCGGTCAACCGTTCGAATGCCCCACCCCCTACCGAACGATACACACGATAACCACGCAAATCGGCGACATCGGCGACGCGTTCCCACGCGAGCTCAACCGTATTCACACCCGCAATCGCCTGCAATCCAGTGGGAGCTGGAGGTGCAAAGGTATCGATCGGGACGATGGTCACGGTATCGGAAGACTCGCTGCGGGCCGTTCCATTCCAGGCCGTCACCGAATACTCGTAAGGCTTGCCATACTCGGCGTTGCGATCCACATAATCGGATGCATTCTGTACTTCGGTCAGTTGCACTGGCTCTTTGTCAGCGGGAGTCTTGCGAAAAACGCGCGCTAAGGGCGAGGCTACGTTCCAACTCAGTTTCGCGCCGTTCGCATCGGATTCGGCCTTGAGAACCGGCTTCGCGAGAGGCTCCACAACAGTCAGCGAGACGAAGTTCGACCAGCCGGAGGTGCGCCCACGCGCGTTGAGTGCACGCACGGCAATCACAATTTCGCGATTCGCCCATTCCTTGGCTTTCAGCGTCTTTTTCACGCGGCCCGGCTGTTCCGACGACGTCTCGATAACCTTGGCGGATTCGGCCCATTGGTCCGCATTGAAAGGCTTGCCCACCGACGCACCCGCGCGCAGATCGACGCCACCCAATGCCTTCACTGCGATGCCTTCTGTGGTGAGCAGCGGTAGCGTGAACTCGATTTCCACGCGGTCACCAATCTGCACGGCGGTGACATCGGCAATGCGCTGCGGGATGTTCAACGCCGGCGGCAGCGGATCTCCGACATAGCCACAGCCCGCCGTGAGCACGAGAGCGAGAAATAGAAAAAGTCTCACAGAATATACTTGCTCAGGTCCTGATCTTTGACGATCGCCGCAAGTTGTTTACGGACGTAGGCTCCATCGATCTTGACCACTTTCTTCTTCAGATCGGGGCCCTCGAACGAGATCTCTTCGAGTACCTTTTCCATGATCGTATGCAGGCGCCGCGCGCCGATGTTCTCATGGCTCTGGTTCAACTGGGTGGCGATGCGGGCCATTTCCACCAGCGAATCCTCAGTGAATGTCAGCTTAATGCCTTCTGTATCCATGAGCGCGATGTATTGCACCACGAGCGCGCTCTTCGGCTCTTTCATGATGCGGATCAGGTCTTCTTCTGTGAGCGCCTTGAGTTCCACACGGATCGGGAAGCGGCCCTGTAGTTCGGGGATCAAATCGCTCGGCTTCGAGACATGAAACGCGCCTGCGGCGATGAAGAGTATATGATCGGTTCGCACAAAGCCGTAGCGCGTGTTGACGGTGGTGCCTTCGACAATCGGCAGGATGTCGCGTTGCACACCTTCGCGGCTGACATCGGGACCATGGCCGCCTTCGCGTCCCGCGATCTTGTCGATTTCATCGAGAAAGATGATGCCATTGCGTTCCACGCGTTCGAGCGCGACGCGAGTCACCTGATCCATGTCGACGAGTTTCTGCTCTTCTTCTTGAATGAGGTAATCGAGCGCATCGGCGACGCGCATTTTCTTGCGTCGTGAACGTCCGCCAAAGAGCGCGGGAAGCATCTCTTTAAGGCTCGAATCCATATCGTTCATGTTGTCACCGCCGCCGAAGTTGGCGGTGATTTCAAATTGCGGTCCCCGGTCTTTGACGTCGATCTCGACCATACGGTCATCGAGTTTGCCTGCACGCAGGCGTTCGCGCAGCTTCTCGCGAGTGCGTTCCTGCGATTCACTGGCTTCGGGTTGCGCGGGCATGAGCAGTTCGAGAAGCCGGTCTTCGGCGTTCTTTTCGGCGCGATCGGCGACCTCGTCCAGGCGCTCTTCGCGCACCATCTCGATGGCGATCTCGACCAGATCGCGAATCATCGATTCCACGTCGCGCCCGACGTAGCCGACCTCAGTGAACTTGCTCGCTTCCACTTTGAGAAACGGCGAGTTCGCCAGCTTCGCCAAGCGGCGCGCCAGTTCGGTCTTCCCAACGCCTGTCGGCCCGATCATGAGGATGTTCTTGGGCATAACATCTTCCGCAAGATCCGGATCGAGCTTCTGGCGGCGAACACGGTTTCGCAAAGCCACCGCGATCGCGCGTTTGGCTTCGGCTTGTCCGATCACGTGTTTGTCTAGTTCGCGAACAACCTCGCGGGGCGTCAATTCATCGAGCAACGGACGGTCGTCATTGCCCTGCGCAGGCAGGTAAATCACCATAATGAGTGCTGGATTCAGGGTAGCAGGCAGCAGCAAGGGGGAAGCATCCACGCTGCCTCGACATCGCAACATGAATCCAAGAATCCACTCATTCACCGGCGGATCCGCGGGACTCTGGACTGTCACCGGCATTCGTGCGGCAAAGGGCGAAAGCCTGCCCAATGTCGACCGCCTCGACGTTGTCAATGGCGCATCGAAGGGCGCGGGCGCATGGGTTTTGAACGGCGTTGATCCCGATCCGCAAGAGTGCCGCCTGGTGGGCGATGCCTCAAGACGAACGGCGCCGGATCTTCGAAGAGACTTCGCAGCACATCCGCATTGGCATCGAGTACCTGCCGGGCATCTCACGCATACTGCACCACTGCCGCGATCTCGAAACCGCCGAGCCATTCGATTTCCTCACGTGGTTCGACTTTGCCCCGCAGCACGCGCAGGCATTCGAAGAGATGGTGGGACAACTGCGCGCGACGGAAGAATGGAACTACGTCGAACGCGAGGTGGATGTCCGACTGAACCGATAGCGTAGTCCCACTCTGACCACGATTGCGAATGGACCCAACTATCTGGCCGCCTCGGCTTGGATCTACACCAGCGGCTGGCAAGTACTATGTTGTTGTTCTCTGGTTCGATGACGGGGCGTCTGAAAGTCCAAACGGTGGTATACTCTTCCGATGGCAACGTCGACGAAATCCAGTTCAACCTGCGGCAAGTCTCCATGAACCTCGCCGGAGAAGTCACCGTCGGCGAAGTCAAGATCTGCGCGGCCTGTACTGTCAAGCCCTCTCTTCCCAGCCTTTATGGATTTCCTCCGCCAAGCCCATTTCGCAGGCATTCGCTTGCAGTTCTAGAAAGGACCCTCCCCTCATGCATCCTCAAGCCGAACCGTTTCCCCCTCCAGCAGCGCAGGTCTTCGGACCCCGCCGCAACCCAATTCTCTTTCTCTACCCTGTGCTCGATTCGCTCAACAGCGGTGGATTCATTCGCAAAGTGGTCGCCACGGCGATTCAAATCGCAGGTGGGTTCTTTCTGCTTACGGGGCTGATCGCCTGTTTTGGAGTCATCTCGATGGCATTCAAAGGAGAGGCGAAAGCCGCCTTTGGCCTCATTGTCTTTGCCGTAATCCTGCTTGCAGGGCTCGCGGCAATCGCGCAAATCTTTTGGTATCGCGCGGCGGCCATCAAGGCGATCGACAACTCCAGCGGATTTGTGATCATGCCCATTGTGTCGCAACTCTTCCGGCTGACCGGTGAAGTTTATGCGAGCCTCGCCGTTTGCATGGGCATCGGCGGAGGCCTCGCCATGTGGCTCGCGGACATCAATCCAATGGGCGCTCTCGACGGTTTCGGACCTACGCTTCCGATGATGGGCAGCTCATTCTTCGGTGCAAGCGCCGGCGGATTTATGGGCGGTTTGACGCTGATGGCGATGGGCTGCCTTGGCGGCTTTGCGATGCTGGTTTTCTTTTACTTCCTCGCGGAACTGAGCGTTGTCACCGCGTCGATTGCCCGCGATATGCGAGCCCTAGCCGCGAAGGTCGGCGCCTAGATCTCATGGAGATGGCAGAACAGCGGTGACTTCGGTCACCGCACTGCCATTGTTGTCTACGCCGATTTCCATCGTCATCGTCTGCTCGCCCTTCGAGATCGTGAGGCGATGTTTCCCGAGAAATACCCGACTCTCCCAAGTACCCTCTTCGCCCGAAACGCCTTCGGCCCGAGTCCACCAATCCTGAAAACGAAGCCTTTCGTAGACGTTCAACATAGGGCGCGCGGACCAGTCCCTGCGGTACATTCCAGCACCCTGATTCGCCAACCAATGCGCGCCATCCCAGAATCCCCAGAGCAGAAACGACTTAATATTGGGATGCGAGTAGGCAGCGGTGATATAGTCTTCGACATAACGCGCCTGCGCGGCCTCATCCCGAGGACCTCCGAAGGTCACATCGAACTCCGTGATCTCCAGCGGAAGCCCGAATTGCGACAACTCATCCCACGTTTCCAACACACGAGGAATCGGCGTGAGGGGAACATTCATGTGTCCCTGATCGCCGATGCCCGTGATGGGCGCGCCGTTTTCTATGAGTTCCTTCAGAATGGCGATCACCGCGTTCCGATGGGCGTCGTTTGCGCCTCCGCGGACGTTCGAGATGTTGTAGTCGTTGTAAAAAAGATCGATGTCCGGATTCGATTCTCTCGCCCATTTGAAGCTCTGCCAGAGCAAGTCGCGTCCTCCATCTCGCAAAACTTCTGTGTTGGTGTAGGCTTCGTTGACGACATCCCAGGCGACGACGCGCCCCTGTGTTTTCACGACATAATCTTTGACGTGTGCCTCTATGGCGTTGCGAAGTTCCTGGCCGCGCAGATTGCGGACGGATGTCGGCAGGTGTTGATAGCTTGGCCACAGCAGCACGTGTCCGCGGGCGGTGAGATTGTTATTGGCGAACCACTGCAGCATCCGGTCAGCGGTGGGAAATGCTCCGTTGTTGAAACTCCACTTCAGTGCGTTCTCTGTCACAACGTAGTTGAATAGGCGCTTCAGTTCCGTGCGGTAGCGTTCACCATCCGCTGTGTTGGCGAAGAGCGGTCCGTCGGCCACCGCTGTTCCAAAACGGAAGGCTTGTTCAGTCTGTTCGAGCTTAATTGTTACGTCCGATAACGGACTTCCGTTACTGTCGGTAACGTTGACCCGCACACCGCCCATGCGATGATTCCGGATCCGCTCTTGCGCAGCCTCGCGCCAGGAATCGTCTATCGTTTGTCCGCCAAAGATATCGAGGTTGATGCTTTGCGGTGGATCGCCCGAAGGCCCGAAGTCTTCGAGTCGAATATTGGCCAACTCGACCACGCCAACGTCGAATCCTGTTTGGATCCGCAACGACGATGCCGCCGCGGCGTAACTCGCCGTCTGGTAAGCGATCGCGTACTCTTTCCAATCCACAGTTAGCGCCAGAACACTGGAAAGCGACTTGCTGTTGGGAGGTGCGCTGAGTTCGTGGATCAACCCGATACGGCTTTTGGTCTCCGATCGTGCCCACAGCCGAAAGCGCAGCCAGCGGCCTTGCTGTAATTCCATAGGCAAAGTGCGGGACATCTGCGAACTCCAAGGCGTGGACGGCGTCGCCGCGGCTGTGGAAACCCGCAGGGCGCTTGTCGATCCGTCTGGGACGCCGGTGACGGCGACGGTTTGCATCGCACCCGCGCGACTGTACGACCAGGTTCCACCGTCGATGATGGATTGCGCAGTCAGCTGTAACAACATGCTCAATCCAAGCAAAAGAGTTCTCACGCTCTTAGTTTAACCGACGCGCAGGACCGACTGCGTCATGAGCTGATAAGGACCCTCTTCAAACGGCTTATCGCCAACCGTGCTGCACAGGAAATTTGCACATCCCCCCACCGATCCCGCTATAATGGAAAGGCTGCCCTTTCAGCAGAAGTGCGCCTGTACTCCCTCAAGTAACAGCTAGCCAACCATTCGTTAAGGACATGTTCGACAACCTCTCAGAGAAGCTGCAGCGGGTCTTTAAAAACCTGCGTGGCGAAGGGAAATTGACCGCGGAAAATATGGAAGCCGCGCTGCGGGAGATCCGCGTCGCTCTTCTCGAAGCCGACGTCCACTTCCGCGTTGTCAAGCAAGTCATTGAAGGCATTCGAGAAAAGGCGCTTGGCGAAGAGGTCATGCAGGCCCTCTCGCCCACGCAGCAGGTCGTCAAGATCGTCCGCGACGAACTGGTCAAAATGCTTGGCACCCACCAGTCGAAGCTCCGTTTCCACAACGAGGCTCCGTCGCCGCTGCTGATCGTTGGCCTACAGGGATCCGGCAAAACCACCTCCACCGGCAAGCTCGCCAGGTATCTCGTCAAGCAGGGCCAGAAGCCGCTGCTTGTCTCTGTGGATATCTACCGCCCCGCAGCGCGCCAGCAGTTGGCCGTCGTCGCCAAGAGCATCGGGGTTCCGATCTACCAGGGCACGCCCGAAGAAGCGAACGATCCGGTGGCGCTCGCTCGCAGTGCGCGGAAAGAAGCCGTCCAAACGGGACGCGATGTCCTGCTGGTCGACACCGCCGGACGTCTGCATATCGATGATGACCTAATGGCCGAGTTGAAGCAGTTGAGAGACCTGCTTAACCCCTCCGAGATCCTGTTCGTCGCCGATGCGATGACGGGTCAGGACGCGGTGAAATCGGCCGAAGAGTTCCACAAGCAGCTTGGTATTTCTGGAATTATCCTCACCAAGATGGACGGCGACGCCCGCGGTGGCGCGGCGCTTTCGATCCGTTCGGTGACGGGCCAGCCGCTAAAGTTCGTCGGCGTTGGCGAAAAGAGCGAGGCGCTTGAGCCGTTTCATCCCGATCGCGTGGCGGAACGCATTCTTGGCATGGGCGATGTGCTCAGTTTGATCGAAAGAGTCCAGGATGGAATCGATCACAAGCAGGCTGAGGAGATGCAGCGCAAGCTGCTCGAAAACGAATTTTCGTTGGGTGATTTTCGCGATCAGATGAAGCAGTTGAGCAAGCTCGGCGGTTTGGAATCGCTGATGGGCATGATGCCGGACATCGGCCCGATGAAGCAGCTCAAACAGGCAAAGGTCGATCCGAAAGAGATTTCGCGCGTGGTCGCGATCGTCGATTCGATGACGGTCGAGGAGCGCAACAACCACCTGCTCATCAATGGAGCGCGCCGGAGGCGAATCGCCAAAGGCAGCGGCACCAGCGTGCAGGACGTGAACAATTTACTCAAGCAGTACGGCGAAGCTAAGAAGATGATGAAGATGCTCACCGGTGGTGGCGGCTTCCTTGGCAAGCGCATGGCAGGCAAGATGAAGCTGCCGGGTGGATTTCCCGGTATGTTCGGGCGATAGCCGAACCAGAAGATTTAGGAGAGAAGTAAAGAATATGTTGATGATTCGTCTGGCGCGGTTTGGCGCGAAGAAGCGTCCCACCTACCGCGTGGTGGTGATCGATAAGGAACGTGCCCGCGATTCGCGCGCGCTCGAGATCGTGGGAACCTACAATCCGGTGGCGCAGCCGACCGAAGTGAAGCTTGTGCATGACCGCATTGAGCATTGGATGAAGCATGGCGCGCAGCCATCGACGACCGTTGCTCGCTTGCTGAAGAACAATCCGGTCGTGGTCGCCCCCGTCGTCGCCTAGTTGTTATAATCAGGCGTTATGGCGAACGTCAAAGGATTGGTCGAAGAGATCGCGAAGGCTCTGGTGGATTCGCCGGACGAGGTCGCGGTGCGTGAAATTGAGGGCACTCATGGTCCGGGCATCGTGACCGTTGAGCTCAAGGTCGCCGCTGCGGATGTCGGTAAAGTGATCGGCAAGCAAGGCCGGACCGCGCGATCCATGAGAACGTTATTGGGTGCGGCTGGCATGAAAGCCAATCGCCAATTCAACCTGGAAATCCTTGAGTAGTGAGTTCGTCGTCATCGCCTATCTCAGGCGCGCCCGCGGCATCAAAGGCGAGGTGATTGGCGATTCGCTCAGCAGCCATTCGGAACGATTCCAAAAGTTGGGCCGGGTGTTTCTGCGAAAAGCGGAAGCTGTTCGTGAAGAGAAAGTCCAATCGGTTTGGATGTTCCGCGGTGACCCGGTGTTCAAGTTCGTGGGCATCGATTCGATGACGGCCGCCGAACCGCTGACGGGATTCGAAGTCTGCATCCCGGTGTCCGAAAGGGCATCGCTTGCAGAAGGCGAGTTCTACTTCAGCGATATCGTGGAATGCGATGCGTACGAAGGCGAAACCTACGAAAGTGGGACAAAGATCGGCAAGTTTGCGGACTGGCACGAAAACGGTGCTGGACAGACTTGGTTCGAAATTGTCGATGAGAGTGGAAAGTCGTTTCTGGTTCCCTTTCATCGGGCGATTTTCGTGGAAATCGACGTGGCGGCAAAGCGGGTCCGGTTGGAATTGCCGGAAGGGTTGCGGGACTTGAATTGAGTTCGATGCAGTTCGACGTTGTTACCATCTTCCCGGAATTCTTTCGCGGTCCGTTTGAGTTCGGTGTCGTCGCGCAGGCCGCAAAGGCTGGCTTGTTGGCACTGGCGGTGCACGATTTGCGGCGGTGGACTCACGATGTCCACAAGACCGTGGATGACAGGCCGTTTGGCGGAGGCGAAGGGATGCTGCTCAAATGCGAGCCGCTCTTTTCGGCGGTGGAAGAAATTCTTCCCGATCGCACTCCGCGAACGAAGGTAGTGTTGGTGTCGGCTTCGGGCCGACCTTACAACCAGCAGGTTGCGCGAGAATGGAGTGGTGAGGGAGTCGACCGGTTGTTGCTCCTCTGCGGACGCTACGAAGGCGTAGACGCGAGAGTTTCCGAGCACCTGGTGGACGACGAGGTCTCCATCGGTGATTTTGTGCTGAGCGGCGGCGAATTGGCCGCCGCAGTGATCGTCGATAGCGTCGCCAGGCTGGTGCCCGGCGTAGTCGGCAACCGGGATTCGACAGTGAACGAATCCTATAGCGTCCTCGAGGTCGAGGATAAGATTTGGAAGAAGGGCCGCGATGCCCGGGGCAAACGCTTCAAAGGATCGCGCGAGCTGGAACTGCTCGATTGCCCGCAGTATACAAGGCCAGCGGAATTCCGCGGCTGGAAGGTTCCCGAGATCCTATTGGGCGGGAACCATGAAGAGATTCGCAAGTGGCGTCTCGAAAGCGCGCTGAGAAAGACGGCGCAGACGAGGCCCGATCTGCTTCCGGCGGGCTTGCTAGAGGAATTAGAAGGACAACGAGGTAACGACAAGTCATGATGAATGCGCTCCTGCAGAAGGTATACGACGACAACAAGCGGAAGATTCCCACGATCCGCATCGGGGACACCATCAAGGTCCAGGTGAAGATCAAGGAAGGTGAAAAGGAACGTTTGCAGGCTTTTGAAGGCTTGCTGATCGCCCGCAAGAACACGGCGATGGGCGAAACCATCACCGTCCGTAAGATTTCCTTCGGCACGGGCGTGGAACGTATCTTCCCGATCAATGCTCCCGTCGTGGACAGCATCGCGGTGGTGCGTACCGGTCAGGTTCGCCAGTCCAAGCTGTACTACATCCGCGGACTCAAGGGCAAGGCGGCCCGCCTGCGCGAGCGCGACAACCTGCGCCAGCCCAAGGCTCGTTAGTTTCTAGTGAAGTAGCGCCAATTGCGCCGGAAAACGTCGACATGCCGCAGCACGTTCGAACGCCTGGCCCGAAGTGCAGGTGCGCTTCAGGTTGCAGGTGTCGATGAAGTGGGACGCGGTTGCTTGTTCGGTCCGGTGTTTGCCGGAGCAGTGATTTTGGATCCCGACAAGCCAATCCGTGGGCTGAATGATTCCAAGGCACTCGATGCCACACAGCGCGAGGCGTTAGACGTGAAAATCCGGGAGCGAGCGCTCGCATGGGCCATCGGCGCAGCCGATTGTTTCGAGATCGACGCAATCAATATCTTGCAAGCATCGAGGCTCGCTATGAAACGGGCCGTGGAAAAACTTTCCATTCGGCCCGATTATCTTTTGGTGGATGCCTGCACCGTCGATTTACCCATCGATCAGAAATCGTTGATCAAAGGCGATGCACGATCCGTGTCGATCGCCGCGGCGTCGATTGTCGCCAAAGTCGCACGCGATCGAGTTCTGGTGGAATGGGATCGTGTGTTTCCGCATTATGGACTCGCACGGCACAAAGGTTACTACACGGCGGAACATGTGGCCGCGATCCACCAACATGGTCCGACATGGCTGCATCGCTATAGTTTCGCGCCCGTGCGCCAGGCTGGGCTTTTCGATGGGATGGTGGCTTCATGACGCCGTTTGAAGAGATTCCACCGCCTTTGACCCCTGTGCCGCCAACGCGCAGCACGACATCGAAACTTCTCGGCTTGCTGCTGGTGGTGGTTTGCTTCGAAGTCGGAGTGTTTCTGATGGTGTTTCCCTGGATGGATTCCTGGGCTGCCAACTGGTTCCCGACTTTGCATGTCCAGTTGCTCGACCTCTGGGAGAGCAACTACTTTCGGGGCGCGCTCACCGGACTCGGTGCCATCAATATCTACATTTCTTTTCAGGAAATGATGCGGCTTTTGCGAGGAGAGTAATAGGGTTTCGAACGCACGTTTTGGTGGCACGTCCAGCCCTGCGACTCAAGGTCCACCAGAAGCATCAGCAGAAGCTGTGAAAGCTGTGAAAGTCGTTGATTAAAAAAGCTACTTGGCACCGTAAAGAGTCCAAGTCCAATCCGGTACAAATGTCTTGCGTGTGCCCAGAATCGCGTCGCGAGTGACTTCGATCCGCTGGCGTTCGTCAGTTCCTCGCCAAGCGACCCGCCGCGCATGGCACTCGTTGCAGCCGCCCTTGCCAAAGTAGATCTCGCGGCCCTTGGCTTCATCGCCGTCGAGAATCAGATCGTAGGCGGCTCAACTGCCAGACCTTTTCATCGGGCAAAGGTGTCGGAGGCATGTCCGTTCCCGGCAGGCCCTTCCGGATCGATTGAAAAAAAACGTCGTCGCCAAAGCGTTTCACTTGACGCCCGGTCATGAGGTTGGGTCCGCGCCCGCCTTCACCCGTGGGTCCGTGGCAGTCAGAGAGCTTGCGTCCGGCTTCGATGCTGGCCGGGTCTTTGCTGAGTGGGGACTTGGTGAAGTCCGCCGCACCGATCTGTGCGAAAACCGCCGGTGCTGCAATCATTAGAAAAAAAGATACATCGATTTCTGTTTTCCGATTCTACAAGAAGCCGTTGATCATTCCCTGCTAGCCAGCCCGCGCAAAACGCTGCTGATGTACTCACGGGCTCGGCGTGCCAGCGCATCAACCCCCTCCGCTGTGGACGGGCGCGGCACCAACGGCTCGAAGATGTTTTCGAACGTGAGTGGAATCGTCAACCCGGTTCGCATCACGGGGCTGAAGAGCTTGTAGTGATCGATCTCGCCAAATCCCGGGCCACAATCCTCGTCCTTCGGCGTGTCGCGATGATCTTTGATGTTGAAGGCCCGTATGTCACGCCAGCAGGTGAGAATATCCTGGATCGGATCGTGACTTTCGTAGTCGAGCACATTGCCCGCGTCGTAGCAGATTCTGACCGAGGCGTGGCCAACTTCACTGACGATGCGTGCGCAGGCTTGTCCGGTGGCCGTGTTGCCTCCATGCTGCTTGATCAACACCATCACGCCGGCTTGCTGCGCCGCTGGGGCCATCCGCCGTAGGTTGTCAACGAAGCGCGGATACTCACCCACGGTAGTTTTGCCGAAGGTCAGCAGAAACGGAATCTTGGCGGCGGCGGCCTGTTCGATGCGGCGCAGGTGTGCGTCGAGCGCGGTTGGTGCTTCCAGGTTCACCGTGGAAAACATCATCACCGGCTCAAGACCCAGACCGCGGCAACGCGCGGCGAGTGCTGCGGATTGAGAAGCCGGCGCATCCACGGGCATCACTGGCCGGTTAACGCCGGCCGCGTCGCGATGCGAGGTGCCCCAAGCCACAAAGTCATATCCGCTCGCCTTGATGCCGGTCAAAGCCCGATCCAAGGGGAACGCGGAGTAAGGCAGCGTCATGCAGGCCAACGGAAAGACCGTGGATGCCGGCTGGGCAACGGCGGCGAGCAGTGGAGACCCGAGCAAAACGCGGCGAGAAATCATGATTTCGATGTTGCGATCATAGTCCGGTCAGCCTTCCGATTGCAAATGGCCATGACCCTCCACCAGTGAACGCAGTGGATGGGCTTGAGGTCGAATGCCGCTATCGTGCCCGCCAGTGCGAACGGCGTCCTTCAAATCTACGGTAATCACTTCCAGGCTACCTTTGATTCGCTGGAAGTCCAACTACGTAGGACTTCTTGAAGACGAGAGCATCCGTCCGGGGACGGCGGGGTCTTCAACAGCCGGGAGTAACCACCCGTGATGCGGATCGCCGCTAGGAGAGGGACCAAAGCTTTCGTGGTGAGGCTGAGCGCGGGCCTCCGTTTCACCCTGGCGGATCGAGTCGAGCCTGCGACGAGTCCGTGGAGTGCCGCGGGAGTGGCTGTCCTCTTGGGGGAGAATATCCAACTGAGAAAGATCGGCGGTCATTGTTGCTAATTTGCGCCTCGGTCACGTAGAGTCAGTGCTACCAGAGCGCCAGCCTAGAGGCCGGAATGCTTGGGCGGCGTGGAAGCTAGCATGACCGATATCGAAGCAGAAACCAGCCTTGGGCAGCCGTTCAAAAACTTCTCTTAACTCCTTGACGTTCCGTCCAATCGGTTTGCGTTTGTCCATATTTTCAATCGCCAGACTGGAACCAGGTTCTTTCCAGCGATCAGGATTCGCTATAGCATCCGGGTGAACGATTATAGGGAATTATAGGGAAATGATGGAAATGACGCGCGGCCACGGTCTTCAAATGTCCCAGCACCCACTCTTCCGATTCTGGCGGAAACCAGCTCGGCGCGTGGAACGACACGTACGAGAACCGATGTGGATCCAGACAAGGAAGGGCGTCGATGAGCGGCTGGAGTTCTTCTAAGCGCAGCGCTGAAAGTTCCACGGCATCCACGTTGTGGCAGCGTAGTGCCGAAAGAGCTGCCTGAAAGTCTCCCCCGTGCAATTGCGCCTGTCGAGAATCCGATCGGTCTCATCTAAAACACACCATATTCCTCGTGAGTTTTTTCAGTCGAGGATCTTCGTCGAGAAAGAGCTTCACCAACCCTTGATGGAACGGCCTGCTCAATTCCCGAACGGCCCGCCACGCGCCCGAACTGCGGAGGTCATCGTGAGTCCTCGCTCTTTCGAGTTCTCCGCGCTTTTCACCATCGTCGAGTAGTGAGAGAAACCGATCGTAGTTGTCGAAGATGTCGCGCTTGGTCCTATCGCTGACTTCGAGATCCACACAAGATTTCGCGATAATTTCCAGTGGCGTCAGCATGAGTTGCTGTTCGACAAAAGCAGTCAACAAAGAAGAGTCCTTCTCTTTCAAAGCTTGGCGGGCTTCTGCAGCGGCGGGATCGAGGTGGCAAGAGAACACCAGTGCCAGCCCTGCAGCAAAGATAAGCTTTCGGGACATTCGAAGTTTCGCGTTCCGCAGCGCCCATTTCTTGTCATTGTCCGCTCGTTGTTTGTAGACGAAGTCAACTGTTACGGTACGCCAGTAGCGTGTCAGGTCATTCAGCAGGAATCTGGGGATGCGAACATCTCCGCTTGCATGAGTGAGTCCGCGATCATCGCCGATATACCGGCGCACAACTTGTCGGCGAACCCTGTCGTAGACTTCGCTTCGCCCTACAGGGTGGGATTCCAGTAACAAGAGTACACGGCGCGTCGTTTTTGAATTCAGATCGTCCTCGCCGCCGATATCTCATGACTGCCGATCGTCTTTCCGAAGATGCCACTGCTACCCGGTTCTTATGAAGCCTCCGGCAGTCAACAACGCTGCCGTCTTTTGCTCTTGTTCTTTGTGTTCTGGAATGGACTGTCCGTCGATCGACAGGATCCAATCGAGATCGCTCTTCGAGGTGACTTCTTGCCGTGCTTTGGAGAGCGTGGTCCAGGAACATCCCAGTAGCCTCTCAAGGAGTTGAATGTTCGATGAAATGCCTCACTCTTCGGGCATGGTAAGGCTCCATGTTAGACCATCAAATGCAATTGGTGCAGTGCAAACCCATGGATTCCCCGGTCGAATCCATGGGTTCTTGAAGGAACCGATCTACGACCCAGACTTCGCCCGCGAAGACCGCGGAGCAGCCTCCTCCGGGGCCGGCACCGTCGGAGCCTGCACCGTTTGCGGCGCGGCACCGAAGCCCAGCACCGCGCGAAGTTGCGAGTCGATCGTCTTGAAAGTATCGGGATGATCGCGCAAGAACTGGCGGGCGCTCTCACGGCCCTGTCCGAGGCGTTCGCCACCGTAGCTATACCAGGATCCACTCTTTTCCACGATGTTGTGGAGCACGCCGAGGTCGATCAGATCGCCCTCTTTCGAGATACCTTCGCCGTAGATGATGTCGAATTCGGCCTCGCGGAACGGCGCCGCCACCTTGTTCTTCACGATCTTGACCTTGGTGCGATTGCCGGTCACGACATCTCCGTCCTTAATCGCAGCGATGCGGCGGATATCCACACGCACCGATGAGTAGAACTTCAGCGCGCGTCCACCGGTTGTGGTTTCGGGGCTTCCAAACATGACGCCGATCTTTTCGCGGATTTGATTGATGAAAATCAGACAGGTGTTCGAACGCGCCACCACGCCGGTCAGTTTGCGCATGGCCTGCGACATCAGGCGGGCCTGCACGCCCATGTGAGAATCGCCCATTTCGCCGTCCAATTCAGCCTTGGGCACGAGAGCAGCCACGGAGTCGAGCACCAGAACATCGATGGATCCCGAAGCGATCAACGCGCCGGTGATCTCAAGGGCCTGTTCGGCGAAGTCGGGTTGCGAAACGAGAAGATTGTCGACATCGACGCCGAGCGCTTTGGCATAGAGCGGATCGAGCGCGTGTTCCACGTCAATGTAAGCGGCCATGCCGCCGGTTCGCTGGGCCTGGGCGACTACTTGAAGTGCAAGGGTCGTCTTGCCGGAGGATTCGGGTCCGAAGACTTCGCAGATGCGTCCACGGGGAAATCCACCTACGCCGAGCGCCCAATCCACAGAGATCGATCCGGTGGAAATCGCGGAAACGGGTATGGCTTCGTTGGAGCCGAGGCGCAGGACTGTACCTTTGCCGAACTGCTTTTCAATCTGACCCAACGTGACACTGAGCGCGCGCGCCCGGTCTTTGTCTTCGGAAACTGGCATGGAGATACCTCAGGAAACCTGGATTTCTCGGGGGGGTGTTGTTTACAGTATAGCGCGGGGTCGCGGGCCGCTTCAGCGCCCTGCCAATCTCGGCAAGCTAGCATCGAATGGAAGATTCCGCCGTGCATCAATGCGCTTCAATTCCAAATATGCTAAGTCGAGAAGGTAGTCGTACATGCGGCCGTCGGGCACGCGATCCCAATCCACGCCGGACTCGACGAGCACATGATTGTGGCCGTCAGATTGTTTTTTCCAGACATGAACCGATCGGGAGTTATGTGCCTGTTTCGAAGAGCAGCGGGTCAGAATGCGGGCGGCGGCACGACGGTACTTCCGTCCATCGGCGGATAAGGCTCATCGGCACTTTCTACGTAGATGGCGGGAACAGCAGCTCCCATTCCGCGCATATACGTTGAGAGTTGGCCTCGATGATGCACCGTGTGGCGAATTGCGATGTTCAAATAGGCGACCGCTGGGTCGTTACGAAGACCGATGTAATCCACCTCTTTTGCAAGGTCTTCGGCGGAAAGCTGTTCCAGCAGCGGAATTCGGCGGGTGGTGTTTTTGGTATACCAAGCGGCGAGGTCTTGGCACGTCGGCATCACCGAACTGCCCTTTTATTACCGCGTCTAAGAACACAACTCACACACGGCGATATGGCACCGCTGCCAGGATCTTCAGCGTGACCGCTTGCTCTGACATGACTTGCGGCAAAAGAAAATCGAGATGGAACTTGGCATCGGTCGGTCGCATTCGGATCATAGGCAATGTCCCTCAGAATAGCTGAAGCCCGTCAGGGCGTTCGGAGCCGGAATCAGGCCTTGGCGCTTGCTGCCTTCACGAACGTGAATTGATCGACGGGCTGGTAGGATCCGTCGGTGAGGCGCTCTTCGTTTTGCACGCTAAATCCACCGGCAGGCCTTTGACGCTTCCAGGTTTGTCGCAATTGCAACGACAATCCCGCAAAGGTCATGTTGCCTTCGAAAACGAGGCGGTCTCCGCGCCAGCCATTTGAGGTCATCGATCCGAAGCTGCGCGGTTCCAGCATCGACAGCACGAATTGATGGTTGAAGTCATCCCAGATGATGTACGGCATCGGTTCTTCGCCGGGCAACAGAAGCTGAATCGCCGTGCCGTTCTTCGACAAGCGGTATTCGAGAGAACCGGAAGCCTTTCTTTTCGGCGCATCCCCGCTCGCCGCGATGAGCATGGTGTAATTCCATTCGCCAACGAGCCAGCAAAACCCGGTCAGTTCGCGCGGTTTCCACGCGGCGCGCGTGAGGTAGCCAGGATCTTTTTTCAAGACAGAGGCGAGTCGCTGATTGTAAGGGACGGACTGGGTGGCATGCCAAGGCGAATTAAGTAGACAATATCACGTATATGCTGCTCTCGAATTTGCGCTATGGAGTTCGGATGTTAGGGAAGCATCCGGGTTCGACAATCGTGGCGCTGCTTGCGCTGGCGCTGGGTATTGGGGCCAATACGGCGATTTTCAGCGTCGTCAATGCGGTTTTGCTGCGTCCTCTTCCGTATCGGGATGCGGAGCGGGTGGTCGTGGTGTGGGAAGCACATCCGCAGCGTGCGATCAGGAATTTCCTGGCTTCGGGACCGAATGTCCGTGATTGGACGGCGCGCAATCGCACGCTTTCGCTCACCTCATTTGACGCAAAGTCGTCGATCTTGACCGGTGAGGATCTACCCGAGAGACTCGACACAGCTTTCGCGTCCACCAATCTTTTCGACCTTCTCGGAGTGAAAGCAGCACATGGCCGTACCTTCATTGCGGGTGACGAAAGGAACAATGTCGTTGTGCTGAGCGACGCACTGTGGCGGCGCAAGTTCGGGGCCGACAAGAACGTGATGGGCCGCAAGCTCACCGTCGACGGTATGGTCTACGAAGTCGTTGGAATTATGCCACCGGACTTCCGTTTGCTCGACGGCACATCCGAAGCTTGGTTCAGCGCCGATCTCAACCAAGGGGATCTGGTCAAGCGGGGCCTGCATACGCTACGTGTGATTGGACGCCTCAACGACGGAGTAACCGTCGAGCAAGCCAGCGCCGATCTCGCGTCGGTCGCATCCAAGTTGGCCGAAGAATTTCCCGACATGAACGGCGGTTGGACGACACAGATCATCCCATTGAATGAGCATATGATCGGAGATGTTCGTTCAACTTTGCTGACTCTACTGGGAGCTGTCTGCTTCGTGCTCCTGATCGCCTGCGCCAATGTCGCGAACCTGATGCTGGCCCGAGCGGGCACGCGGCAGAGAGAGGTCGCGGTGCGGTCCGCGTTGGGCGCGAGTCCGGGCACCATCGCAACGCAACTGCTGACGGAGAGCGTCGTGCTGGCAATCGCCGGAGGCCTGCTGGGTTTGGCGTTGGCGTTCGCGGCGATCCAAGCTCTAACGGTTTTAGGAACCGCATCCCTCCCCCGCTTGCAGGAAGTGGCGATCGATTGGCGGGTGCTGGCGTTCACCCTCGGTGCGTCTGTTTTGACGGGCATCCTCTTTGGACTCGCACCCGCTTGGGCTGCTCTAAAACTGGACCTCAGCATCGCATTGCGACAAAGCGGACGCGGCACCGTCAGTAGCGGCAGCAAATATTTGAGGATGAGTTTGGTGGTGGCGGAGGTCGCCCTAAGCGTCGTGCTTCTCGCCGGTGCCGGATTGCTTTTGCGCAGCTTTTTGACGCTGCAGGAAGTGAATCCCGGATTTCGGCCCGCTGGCGTAACGACCTTTCGTGTGAGCCTTCCCAAAGTCGGTTACGACGGCTTGCCTGTTGCCCAATTCTACAAGCGTTTGTTGGAACGTGTGCAGCAACTTCCGGGCGTGGAACATGCCGGTCTTACGCGCGATGTTCCTCTCAGCGGAACGAATCCCAGCCTCAATTTCATCGTCGAGAATCGCCCTGTTTTGCCAGTGAATCAGCAGCCGCGGGCGAGATTCCGCGCGCCCAGTGCCGGGTACTTTCAGGCCATTGGATTGCCCTTGGTGAAGGGGCGCTATTTCACGGACGCCGACAACGAAGCTGCACCTGCCGTGGCCATCGTGAATGAAGCGTTGGGCAAGCGTGACTTTCCCGGTGAAGATCCCATGGGCAAGAAAATACGAACTGGTTTCGAGCCGCCGAAGTGGTGCACCATCGTCGGCATCGTGGCGGAAACCAAACACATTGGTTTGGATTCGGAAACCGGACCAGAAATGTACTTTCCCTATTTACAGGTTCATGAAGACCGCATGAGCTTCATCCTGGGCACCGGTACGCTCGTGCTGCGCACACGCAATATCGATGCGGCGTCGCTGGCGAACGCGGTGCGAAGCGAGGTGAGGCAATTGGATCCTTCACTGGCTGTGTTCCAGATCCGCACGATGGAAGAGCTCATCAGCACGTCAATGGCGCTGCCGCGGTTCCGTACGATGCTGTTGTTGGCGTTTGCCGTCGCGGCGCTGGCGCTGGCCGGCGTTGGGCTTTACGGCGTCATTTCCTATTCGGTGGCACAGCGGACGCAAGAGATCGGAATGCGGATGGCGTTGGGTGCGGAACCTCGACATGTGTTGAACATGGTGGTCGGCGAGGGAATGCGAATGGCTGTGTATGGCGTTGTCCTCGGCATCGTGGCATCGGTTGCGATGGCGGGATTGCTGGAGAAATTCGTATTTGGAGTGAAGGTTCGCGATGTCTGGACATTCCTCGCCGCACCGTTGTTCTTGCTTGCGGTCGCGTTGCTTGCGAGTTATCTTCCAGCCCGCCGCGCCACTCAGGTGGATTCACTGGTGGCGCTTCGCGGGGAATGAGTGAATCTACTGGCCTTGGCCGAGTGAGTATCCAGGTTCGCCATCGAAGGTGCAGAGATTCTCTGTCTTGATGACATCGACCTGGGTATCGCAAAGCCGCAGGAGCAGGGTGGCCACATCGCGATGCGTGATTGCGGCTCCGTTGGGTGTTTGGAAACGGCAGCGCCAGTGGTCGGTACAGAATGTTTCCGGAAAGCCCTGGGGCCAGACCTTGACCCCGCGATTGGTGATCATCTTCAGTTCGAGCGGACCTTGTTGCACGGCAGCGAGTTGTTGCGCGATTTCCGCGGCTGTATTCGATGCTGAGTGGACAAAAACGTCGACGCCGACGATTTCCTTGGTTGCAGGCGTGCGCCGCGTGATGCGAATTGTCGGCGGTGCGTCCTGTTGGTGGAATGCAACCGGCTTGAAGTGCTCTGGCTGTTTGCCAAGGCGTTCGATGACGGCATCCGCGAATTCGGAGGTTCCCGTTGCGCGTGAGCCAACAGCGGCGCTGTCGAGAATATCCGCCGTGTGGACGCCATCTTCGATTGTCTTCAATAGCGCGTTCTGCACTTTCGCGGCAGTTTCGTTTTGGCCGATATGCACCAGCATCATCACAGCCGCCTGCAGCAATCCCGACGGATTCGCGATGTTGCGGCCAGCGATGTCCGGCGCGGAGCCATGAATCGCTTCGAACATTGCGATCGTGTCGCCGATGTTCGCAGAACCCGCCAAGCCCACTGAGCCGGCGATCTCCGCGGCGACGTCCGAAAGGATGTCTCCGTAGAGGTTGGGCATCACGATGACATCGAAGCGCTCTGGATTGTTGGCCAACCGTGCCGCACCGATGTCCACGATCATGTGCTCTTTGGCGAGTTCCGGGTATTCCACAGAGATCTCATCGAAGACTTTGTGAAAAAGTCCGTCGGTGAGCTTCATGATGTTGTCTTTGGTGAAGCACGAAACCTTCTTGCGCCCATTGCGGCGTGCGTACTCGAAGGCGAACCGCACGATCTTTTCGCAACCGGGACGCGTGATGAGCTTGAGGCACTGAAAGACTTCGTCGGTCTGGCGATGTTCGATGCCGGCGTACAGATCCTCTTCGTTCTCGCGAACGATGACAACATCCATGCGCGGATGTCGCGTCTGCACAAAAGGATGATAGGCGACGCATGGTCGGATGTTGCCGTATAAACCAAGCGTCTTGCGGATCGTGACGTTGAGGCTCTTGAATCCTCCGCCTTGCGGCGTGGTGATGGGCGCTTTGAGAAAAACGCCCGTGCGGCGCAGCGAATCCCAGGCATGGCTCTCGATTCCCGAGGTGTATCCACGGCGATAGACGGGCTCGCCAATCTCGATCTCTTCGATGTCGAGCTCCGCGCCTGCGGCGTTGAGGATCCGCAGGACGGCTTGCATGATTTCCGGGCCGATACCGTCGCCGTGTGCGACAGTGATGGGCGTACTGTGTTGGGTTGAAGCCAAGTGGTGTGGCGTCCTTTCCTTTCTAATATACGACATACATGTCAGGAATTGCAATACGTGTCTTCTGTGTCGTAGGCTAGATAGGTGGCAACCGACTGGACGTTTCTCACCAATCACAGCCATGTGCTGCTTTCGATCGGCGCGGAACCGGAACTGACGATTCGCGAAATGGCACTGCGCGTGGGCATCACCGAACGCGCAGCGCAGCGCATTGTTGCCGATCTCATCGATGCGGGATATCTGGAGGCCGAAAAGGTCGGGCGTAGGAATCGGTACACGGTCAATGGCGATCTGCCGTTGCGGCATCCGCTAGAGGCGCGGAACCCTGTGCGAGCGCTGTTAGCTCTGACTGCGCCCCCGGCCAAGAAAAAAGCCGCGCGGACTTAAGGTCCTCGCGGCTTTTGTGCTTGGCGAAAGAGCTACAACAGTCTCCAGTTGACCTCGATGTTCGCGATCACCGTGACGGGTTGTCCGTTTTGAGTCGCCGGTTGAAAGCGCCAATTGCTCACCGCTTCAATAGCGCGGTCATCGAGCCCTAGTCCGAGGGGGCGCACAACCCGCATGTTGTGGGCGCGTCCGTCTGGATGCACTTCCACCGATAAGATCGTGGCACCGGTGAGTTTCGCGGCGCGCGCTTCTTCGCTGTACACTGGCTCCACTTTTTCGAGCAGTTTCGGCGAGGTCACACCGCCGCCGACCTTGAGGACATTTGGCGCAGTTGGCTTTATGGTCAGCCGTGTTTCCGTTCGAATCATTGCGACACGGGCATTGATGTCCGCGGCTTCTTGATTGCGGCCCTGCGCAAGCAGGAACTGCCCGTAGACTTGACCAATCACTGCGGCATCGGACCACTTGGGATCTTCACGAGCAAAGGCATCCCGGAAGTGGAGTTCTGCTTGTGCCGGGTTATTCTCAGAACGCCGTACGACACCCATCCAGAAGAGGGCCTGCCCTGAGGAGGATGGATCGATCGCCATGGTTTTTTCAAAGAGTCCGAATGCATGGCTGAACTCCTTTTCGTTGATTGCGGCGACACCGAGCTTGATGAGGACACGCGCAGCTTGCGGCCTGCTTCCCAACACCTCCAAAGCTCGGGTGAAATAGGATGCCGCCTCTTGCTTGTGATCGCGCCGGGATTCCAGCACGCCAAGCCGATAAAGGGACAGCCCTTGATCGACTGGATTCTTGCTCAATGCGAGCGAGGCATCCAGCAGTTTCTTTGCGGCGTCAAAGTTGCGGCCAGCCAAAGCAGCATCCGCCGCATCCTCTAGAATGACGCGATTGCCTTGAGATGTCGCGGCGCGAATGAGTGTTTCCACTTCTGGTTGGACGGCTTGGAATGCAGCCAGAGGCACAGCGAACAACAGTGCGCCGAAGACCCAGGATCGCGCCGGTGCGGTGCGCCGGATTTCCGAATCGAGGATAGCAGCAAGGCGATCTTCGAACTGATGAGGACGCGCCATAGCAACGGCGGTTGAGGCTGGGGCAGGAAGTCGCAGCATCATGCGAGCGATCTCCAGCAGGTGGCCAGCATAGTCCGAACCGCGTGCCCCGGCGGTGATCACGAGATCGTCCGCGGCGCGCTCGCGCTCTTTAACGAAGTCGTGCCAAGCCTTCCATGCCAAAGGATTCCACCAATGCATGGCGAGCGCCACTCGAGCGATGAGTTGGGTCAAGACATCGGCGCGCCTGACGTGGGCCAGTTCATGCTGCAACACCAGACTGAGACACTCGGCGCTCCATTCGGCGGCATCCTCGGGAAGAAACACGACGGGGTTGAAAACGCCGAAAGCCATCGGCATTGAACCGGCCTCCGCTCGCAACAGGCGCGCGGAAGAGGAGAGTCCATCGAAGGGCACTGCGGTCTTCCGGCGTCTTGCCATCCCAATGTAGGAAACGACAATGGACAGCAACATGAGCGCAGTTCCCGCAGCCCAGATTCCAGTGAGGGGAAGCTCTATTTGCGCCGCGGCCACTGGCACACTGGTGGCAACAGCGGGCTTCGAAAACACTTCGGGAGCAGTACGGCCGGTTGCCTGGAACACAAGCCCTGTCGGTTCCAAAGGGGGGTACCACGCGGGCAGCGAAAGAGACAGAAGCGGAAGCACCACAACCGATGCCATGCCACCAGTCCAAACCATATGCCTCGCCGCGGCCGAGTGTCGCCGCAGGATCGCGGTCAACAACCAGGCGGTTGCCAAAATCACGGTGCTCTTCAGAGCATATGCTACGAGCATGTTACTTCCCCTCCTTCTTCGCTTTCTCGATCATTGCCGCCATGCGATTCAGATCTTCACGCTTCAATTGCGCCGAAGAGACATCCAACAGCGCCGCTACTGCCCGTTCGGGTGAACCGCCAAAATAGGTCTCCATCATGTGCTTCATCACGGAGCGCCACGCTTTCTCTTTGGCAACCGTAGGGCTATAAATGTACTTCAAGCCATTCAATTCGTGCTGTATATGGCCTTTTTCCTCGAGAACGCCGAGCAGTGTTCGCACAGCCGAGTAGCTTGGCGGATCTTCCATCGCCTCGCGGACGTCCGAAGCAGACGCCTTCTCGCGCTGGTAGAGGATGTCCAGAATCTGCCGTTCCCGACGGCTGAGCTTTACCTGCGTGTTTTTTGGCACCTGTCAAAATATTGGCACCTTCACACCGTCATGTCAAGCGAATTCGACCCGCTCGCTTGTTATCATTGAATTTCCCGCATGATCCCTGACAATCTGCTAGAAGGTCTTACATTCGACGATGTTCTGCTGGTGCCGGCCCGTTCAGGCGTGCTACCTGCGGACGCCGACACGAGAACCCGTTTTTCGCGCAACGTTGCTCTCAACATCCCCATCACGTCCGCAGCCATGGATACGGTCACAGAGTCCCACTTGGCGATCGCTCTTGCGCAGCAGGGCGGTATCGGTGTGATCCATCGCAACATGAGCATCGAGCGGCAGGCGGAAGAAGTGGATCGCGTGAAGCGTTCGGAAAGCGGCATGATTGTCGATCCGGTGACCATGCGTCCGGATCAGAAAATCTCCGAAGCCCTCGAAGTGATGCGGCGGTTCCGCATCTCCGGCGTCCCCATCACCAAAGACGGCAAGCTCGTCGGTATTCTCACCAATCGCGATCTGCGCTTTGAAACGCGCTTCGATGACCCCATCGAATCGCGCATGACCAAAGACAAACTGATCACGGTTGCGGTTGGCACCACCTTGGATGAAGCGCAGCGGATCTTGCACCACAACCGCGTGGAAAAGCTGCTCGTGGTCGACGATGAGTTCAAGCTCAAAGGCCTGATCACAGTCAAGGACATTCAGAAGCGGCTTAAGTATCCCAACGCGGCCAAAGATCCGCAAGGGCGGTTGCGTTGCGCGGCCAGCGTCGGCTCTTCGGGCGACTATCTTGAACGAGCGCAGGAACTGGTGCGCCGCAAGGTGGATGTGCTCGTGCTCGATTCCGCTCATGGGCACAGTGAACGCGTGCTGAAAGCCGCGGAATCACTCAAGAAGCTGCTTCCCCATATCGATCTCGTCGCCGGCAATGTCGCGACGTTCGAAGCTGCGCGCGATCTTGTGGCCCTGGGTGTGGATGGCGTAAAGGTCGGTATCGGACCCGGATCCATCTGCACGACGCGCATCGTTTCGGGCGCAGGCGTCCCGCAGATCACCGCGATCACCGAAACCTACAAGGCGCTAATGGGCACCGACGTTCCGCTCATCGCCGATGGCGGCATTAAGTATTCTGGCGACATCACCAAGGCGATCGCCGCAGGAGCCGATTGCATCATGATCGGATCGTTGTTCGCCGGCACCGATGAGAGCCCCGGTGAGACCATTCTCTATCAGGGGCGTACGTTCAAGAGCTATCGCGGTATGGGATCCACTGGTGCGATGGCGCAGGGCGCCGCTGACCGTTACTCGCAGGATGCATCCACCGGCAAGCTTGTTCCAGAGGGCATCGAGGGCCGCGTGCCTTATAAGGGACCGCTGGCGGACATGGTTTATCAGCTTGTCGGCGGGTTGCGCGCTGGCATGGGATACAGCGGCTGCGCGACGATTACAGAGCTGCAACAGAATTCCAAGTTCTATAAGATTTCGCCCGCAGGGCTGCGTGAAAGCCACGTCCATGACGTGATCATCACCAAAGAAGCTCCAAACTATAGACTGGAGTAGTGGCGTTGCGATCCACCCGCGTACTTCGCGATTCGCGGATTGCTTGCGATCATGTCCGGGCAGGGCGGTCCAACCAAACCGCGATCCGGTGATTGCATCGCGGCGGCGGAGGCCACCGTTCTCTGGCAAAAAAGATCCGAGCCGTGACGGTCACCTTTTCGATCGCCTGAGTTGGGGACCTGTCCAATCTGTTACGTTGAAGCACGTGTGGTGGAAGCGCGGCTCGGCTCATTGCTCCCCGTTTGTGCTGAGCGGGTTACGCAGCTCTTCTCTTTTAATAACGATGGTGCCATCCCTCACCGAACATACGTCCTGCCGACTCCGGCGGGATGGCTTCAGCGGCATTGTCTGATCGATGCGAGTTTCATCGCCGGAACGAATAATCAGTCCCGGCCGCCCCACGTCTTCGAACGACGCGTGAGACGTCAACACCTGGTACGTACCGGAGCGCAGCCCCGGCAGCCCCGTTGGTTATGGCTCTTCGAACGACATCTGAGCCGGCTTCGCGGCCTTCCACGAGAGTGCCTTGGATGACTCCGCCGCTGGCCACAAGAGTCTCCTCGCTGAACTCTTGCCGTACGTTCCCGCTACATCTATTCCTGCCTATCGAGTTCTCCGATCAATTGTCTTCGGACATCGGTAACCCGCCACATCCCACTCCGGCTCAGCCGCCACTCTGTGATCGAAGGGAACTTCCGCCGGCGGCGCGTTCCGTCATCCCTGAAAGTGTGTGTAACAAGTTTCTGAAATCTTACACTTAAAGAGTATGAAGCTGACGGCGCGAACAACGACGAGAAGAATGCTGGGGCTATTGGCCTGCCTCGCCATTGGCATTTCGGTCCAAGGCCAGGATATCGACCATGCAAAGTGGACTGGCCTCCTTCAGCAGTATCTAACCCCGCAGTCGCGCGTTAACTACGCACAGATGAAATCGGACGGAATCGGCGACCTCGATCAATACCTCAATGAGATCGCCAAGCCGTGGCCAGAGAGAATGGACGCCGGCGCCACCAATGCGGCATTGATCAACGCCTACAACGCCCTGACTGTACGTTGGATCCTGTCGAATTTCCCAGTCGCGAGCATCTGGAGAACTCAAGATCCATTTCGCGGCCAGCGCCACAGGGTGGACGGGAGACTCGAGTCTCTCGACAGCATCGAAACCCGCCTCCGGAATATGGGCGACCCTCGCATTCATGTCGCGCTGGTCTGTGCCGCTCGAAGCTGCCCGCCTCTCCGGCGGGAGGCCTACACGAAGCTGGCATTGAATGATCAACTTGACGACAACCTCCGTGCGTGGCTGGCCGAGCCATCTCGTAATCAGTTTCTGCCGGACAAACAATTGGCAAAGGTGAGCAAGATATTCCAATGGTATGCGGGGGACTTCCAGAAGCTCGGCGGCGTGCCGGCGGTTCTCGAAAGATTTGCGCCGCCAAACTCCTTCGCGATCTCGAACAAACTGGAATACCAGAAATACAACTGGGGCCTGAACGACAGTGGTTCGGTGGGGGCTGCGT
>Ga0163144_10005983_pt1 | contig 26973 bp, 21 predicted proteins | sample OliLak19BULKMAT1_FD_123175 | JGI IMG/M metagenome (GOLD analysis project Ga0163144, IMG submission 123175) | Freshwater microbial mat bacterial communities from Lake Vanda, McMurdo Dry Valleys, Antarctica - Oligotrophic Lake LV.19.BULKMAT1 | ecosystem: Environmental > Aquatic > Freshwater >...
CAGAAGCAGAAATACCTGCCCAAGCTGGCCACCGCAGAGTGGATTGCCGCGTACGCCCTGACCGAATCCGGCAGCGGCTCCGACGCCATGGCCGCCAAGTGCACCGCCACACTGGACGGTGATCACTACACGCTCAACGGGGTGAAGCAGTGGATCACCAACGCCGGCTTTGCAGACGTCTTCACCGTCTTTGCCAAGGTGGGTGGTGAGGCGTTCACCGCATTCATCGTTGAGCGGACGGACAAGGGCGTCCGCATTGGCCCGAAAGAAAAGAAGATGGGCATCCGCGGCAGCTCCACGTGTGAGCTCATTCTGGAAGACGTGCGCATCCCCAAGGACCGCTTGCTGGGTGATGTTGGCAAGGGCCACCGCATTGCGTTTGGCATCCTCAACGTGGGCCGCCTGAAGCTGGGCAGCGGCGCCACCGGCGGCTCCAAGAACGCGCTGCGGCTGTGCGTGGAGTACGCCAACACGCGCAAACAATTTGGAAAGCCCATCAGCAGCTTTGGGATGATCCGCCACAAGCTGGGCAACATGGCGACGAAGATCTACGCCGCCGAGTCCATGGCCTACCGCACGTCCGGGATGATTGACGCGTACATCTCCACCGTTGAGAAGAGCAGCGCCGCGTATGACATGCAGCAGCAGAAGGCTCCGGAGGAGTACGCCATTGAATGCAGCATTCTGAAGGTCTTTGGCAGTGAGACGCTGGCGTATGTGACGGATGAGGGCCTGCAGATTTTTGGCGGCTACGGCTTCACGGAACACTTCCCCATGGAGCGAGTCTACCGGGACGCCCGCATCAACCGCATCTTTGAAGGCACCAATGAGATCAACCGCCTGCTGATCCCGGCAACAATGCTCAAGCGCGCCGTCAAAGGACAGCTCCCGCTTATGCAGTTTGTGGAGCTGGTGATGGCGGAGCTGAAGGACCCGGACCTCATTCCCACGCAGACGGACGGCACCCGCCTGGGCCGGGAGCGCCGCAGCGTGGAGCTGTGCAAGCGGATCATTGCGTACGTCAGCAGCGTGGCGGTCCAGAAGTTCATGACGCAGCTGGAAGAACGCCAGGACCTGATGGCCGGCATGGCGGACATGATGATTGACCTCTACGCCATGGACAGCATGGTCCAGCGCACCGCGCAGAACATGGCCGGTTTTGGCCAGGGCAAAACGCGCGTGCAGCTGGCCATGACGCAGATCTTCGTCGTGGATGCGTTCAACCGGATCCTGCAGAACGCCAACCGGCTGGCCTGCTCCATGGCCGAGCATGACGAGCTGCAGATGATGTTGGACAACATTGAGCGCTTTGCCATCATCCGGCCGGTCAATTATTTCCAGTTGCTGGAAACCATTGCGCAGCAGGTGTTGGCGGATGGTGGGTACAAGTACCCGGTCTGACGGCGTTCACTCCAGGGTGGGCGCGGGCAGAACATGGAGTTCTGCGCACATCCTGGTGAGCAGCTCCACCAGCGCCGCCCGGTCTATCCGCTTGGAGGTGTTTTTCAGGATCAGCTCGCAGGTTTCCGTGACGCTGCCGGCCACGCGGTGGCGGTCCCCCTGGGCACCCATCAGGAACATGCCGCGCAGGAACGTCCGCCCCAGGCTGACGCGTAGCGAATCCCCCATCAGGAAGTGCACTCCCAGCAGCAGCCGTTCATTGGCCTGGCGGAACGCGTCCTGAAGCTGGGCGCGTGCGTGCTGATCAGGCGGCTCCGAGGTTGGCAGGATGGCGCTGAGCAGAACGAACCCGCCCGGATACATCTGCGTGGCGTCCTTGATGGAGGTCCGCATCCAGTCAACGCGTTCTTGTCCACCGCCGGAATCCCGCCAGAGCACAACCACCAGCGGCGCAAGGTGCGCTGTGGCAATTCCCGGTCCAACGCGAACCGCCCCCGAAGCCGTTGTCGACGTCATGTCTTGGGCGTACCGGGGACGGATTGCGCCGTCAATCCGGGGCGTCTGCTTGGGCCGCCGTCATAAAAATGCGTGCGCGTGACGTCTGCAGCACAAGGTGGCATCACCGCCTGGTGATCACCCCCGCTGATGCCCCCGCGTGTTGTCCGTCCGCCATCCAGGTCCCGGAAGCCACGCCGCTGCGTGATGATGACGTGGACGCGCCCCGTGAAGCGCGGCGCCGGGCCGCGGGCATGTTGGACGCCGTGGTGGACGCACACACCCACCTCTTCCCGCAGTCCATCTACGCCGCGCTCTGGCGCTGGTTTGACGCGCACGCATGGAGCATCCGGTTCCGGGGCGGCGCAGAGCAGGTCCTTGAGGAACTGGCGCGCGTTGGTGTCCGCACGCCGGTGGCGCTCATCTACGCGCACAAGGAGGGTGTTGCGGAATCGCTCAACCGTTTTCTGGGTGAGATGTGCCGCGCGCATCCCGGCGTGGTGGGCGTGGGCAGCGTGCTGCCGGGTGAACCGGGCGCGGTTCAGATCATCCGTGACGCCGTGGACAGGCACGGGCTGCGCGGTGTGAAGCTGCATTGCCACGTGCAGAAGCTGGCCATTGATGATCCCCGCGTGCTGGAAGTCCTGCGCACCTGTGGGGAGCTGGACGTGCCCGCGGTGGTGCACTGCGGACGTGAACCCGCCACCCAGGCGTACGGCATCAATCCGTATGACATTTGTAATGTGGAGCGTGCCCGCACCGTGCTGCGTGCCCTGCCCCGTCTGAAGCTGGTGGTGCCGCATGTGGGCGCGGATGAATTCAGCGGATATCTGGGCCTGCTGAAGGAGCATGAGGGGCTGCACCTGGACACCGCCATGAGCTGCGCGGAGTTCTTTGAGGTGCGCCCGGTGTGGAGTGACGTGGAGAAGCACTCGGACCGCGTGATGTACGGGAGTGACTTCCCCATCACTCCGTATGAATCAGACCGTGAGTTGCGGCTGCTGGCCCGGCGGATTGTGGATGATGGCGCGTTGGAGAACCTGCTGCGCAAGACGGCGCAGCGGTTGTGGCGCCTCAGTTGACGGCGTGCGGGAACGCCAGGCGGAACGGCGCAATCACCGCGTCAAACTCTTCACCTTCCGTGGAGCGCATCTGGTAGGTGCCGTGCATGGTGCCAAATTCCGTCGTCAGCGGGCATCCGCTGGTGTACTCAAAAGACGCGCCGGGACGCAGCACCGGCTGCTCCCCCACCACACCCGCACCCTTCACTTCTTCCTGCTTGCCGTTGGAATCCGTGATGATCCAGTGACGGGAGATGAGCTGCACGGTGCGCGCACTCTCATTGGTGAGACGCACCGTGTACGCAAAAAAGAACTGCTTGCGCGCGGGATTGGACCGCTCCGGGCGGTATTCGCTCCGGACACGGATCTTGACTCCCTGGGTCGTGGCCTCGGACACGGCGATTTCCGGCTCCCTCATGGTGGACACTGTCTAACCCGCGCGCCGCGGACCGCAAAGCCCGGCGTTGGCAGCTCAACCCGGAGGCCATCCCAGCGCACGTCCACCCATCACGTGCACGTGGATATGGAACACGGTCTGCCCCGCGTTGGCGCCGGTGTTGACCACGGTGCGGTACCCGTCATCCGCAACGTTGAGCTCTTTGGCCACCTGCGCCGCCTTGCGCATCAGCGCACCCATCAGCGCGTCATCCGCCGCACTGAGCTCATCCAGACTGCCAATGTGACGCCGAGGTACCACCAGCACATGCACCGGCGCCTGGCCGTTGATGTCATGGAACGCCACGCACTGGTCATCCTCCAGCAGCTTCCTTGCGGGAATTTTCCCTTCAACAATCTTGCAGAACAGGCAATCAGCCATGGCGGTTCTCCCCTCTCATGATTGTTTGAACACCTGGCGCGGGTCCAACGCATCCCGCAGTCCGTCTCCCAGGAAGTTGAACGCAGACACCGTGATGAAGATGAGGAGGCCGGGCCAGAGCGCAAGCAACGGCGCGCGGTACATGTAGTCCTGCGCATTGGTCAGCATGTTTCCCCAGGACGGCATGGGCGGTTTCACACCCAATCCCAGGAAGCTGAGCGAGGCCTCATACAGAATGTTGGACCCCACCTCCAACGTGGCCGCCACAACAATGGGCGGGAGCGCACCGGGCAGGATGTGCACCAACAGGATACGCGCGTTGGTTGCGCCCAGCGCGCGCGCCGCCGTCACGTAGTCCAGCGTCTTGAGCTGCAGGGCGGCCGCCCGCGCCAGGCGCGCCACGGTCATCCAGCCAAACATCACAATCAGCACAATAAGCTGGATGACGCTGGACAGGTGGGAATCCTCCACCAGCCGCACACCCAGCAGCTTCTGCATATCCACGGCGGAGAGCACAATCAACAATGGTAACACTGGAATGGACAGCATGGCATCCGCCAGGCGCATCAGCAGCGTGTCCAGCCAACCGCCGTGGTAACCCGCCAGGAGTCCCAGCGTGGTTCCAATGAGTGCACTGGAGAGCGCAGCAATCACGCCCACCGCCAATGAGATTCTCCCGCCGTGGAGCAGCCGAGCAAACACGTCCCGTCCCAGCTCATCTGTGCCCAGCAGGTGCGCTCCGGTGAAGGGCGCCAGCATGGTGGATTGCAGGTCCACCAGCGTGGAGGACACGCCCAGCACCACCTCAACCAGGGAGGCCAGCAGCGCCATCACCACCAGGGCGGCCACCGTGAGCGCACCTCCCACCGCCAGCCGGTGACGGCGGAAACGGGTCCACAACATGCCGCGCAGGGTTGTCATGCGCGTTTCCTCATGCGCGGGTCCACCAGCACGTACAACACGTCCGCCAGGATGTTGCTCAGCATCACCAGGGCCGCGGAGATGAGGAACGCCACCATGGCCACGTAGGAATCACTGTTCATCACGCTCTCAAAGATGAGGCGTCCTACACCTGGCCAGGAGAAGACCGTCTCGGTCAGCACCGCTCCGCTGAACAGCGACGGAATGGACAGTGCCAGCACGGTGACAATGGGAATGAGCGCATTGCGGAATGCGTGTTTCCAGATGACCACCGTTTCACTCAGTCCCTTGGCGCGCGCCGTGCGGATGTAGTCCTGGCCCAACACCTCCAACATGGCTGTACGCACGTAGCGCAACCAGCGGCCGGCGTAGGCCAGGCCCAGCACCAGCACGGGCAGAATGGCGTGCTCCACCTTGTCTACAACGTCGTCAACACCGGGCGTGGCCATGCCGCCGGGCGGAAGCACGCGGAGCACCACAGAGAACAGGATGATCAGCATGATGCCCAGCCAGAAGACGGGGACGCTGATGCCCGCAAACGCCAGCGAACTGAAGAAGTAATCCCAACGTGTGTACTGGCGCCGCGCGGTGAACACGCCCAACGGCACGGCCAGCAGCAACGCCAGGAGGAATGCCGGCACCATCAGGCGCAGCGTGTTGGCAACACGCCCAAAGAGGATGTCCGCCACGGGGCGTTTGTACGTGTTGGAGAATCCCAGGTTTCCAAAGAGGAAGCCGCGGTGGAAGCGGCTGGGGTCCGGCACCGGTCCGTGGTCCAGCGTCAACAGCGCCAGCGTGCGTTGCCCGTCAGGTGCGCTGGCTTCCACCACGGCCACACTCTGCCCCGGTTGCGCAAAATGGTGTGTGTACACGCCGTCCGTCAGCAGACCCTCACCACGCACCAGCCGCAATGTGGTTCCCTCCGGAGCAAACTGCAGCGCCGGTTTGAGGTCCGCGGTGATGGCCTGGTTCTCGTCGACACTCTTGGTTCCCGGATCATTGAGCCGGAAGTTGTTCTTCACCGGCTGCCGGTCCGCGGTGCGCACCTCCACATCAATCCGGATGGCGGTCTGCAGGCCGTCTGCGTCCGTAGCAATGAGGAGGACGGGGTTGATGCCCACGCTGCCAAACGTGGCGTGAACCGATCCGCCCTCCAGCCGCACGCCGTCAGAAACCACCGTCAGCGTGGGCGGTGCGGAAGCATCCGGATCCTGGAGATGGGTGGTGACGTCAGCAGACCAGGGTTCATGGATGGTGGCCACGCCAAGGCGGACGCCTCGGTAGATGGGTGGTTGCCGCGCTTCATGGTGGCCCCAGACCCAGCGCACGTATTGGACGTACCAGGGTTGGTCCAGACCGCGCAGCCGCTTGAGACGCGCCACGTCCTCAGGGCGCACGCCGGGATTGCTGGTGATGAGCAGCTCCACCGGATTGCCGGGCATGGCTGTGAGCACGCGGAAGAGCAGCACACTCAACACGGCCAGCGTGGCCAGCAGTTGTCCCACGCGCTTGAGAATGCTCACGCGGGGCAGCTCCGTGGACGTGGCTTGTTGGATTGCACGGTTCCCCCAGGGCTGGACCAGCGGAGCTCATACCACGGGGTGAATCTCCGCCGCCCGCGCCTACTCAATGAACCACTCATGGGCGTTCCACGTCACCGGAGCCAGCGTGCCGGTGGGTTTCCAGTTGCGGAAGCCCTTGCGCGTAATGCTCACATCAGAGCGGAAATACAGCGGCAGCGCCGGAAGATCCTCCGCCCACACCCGCTGCATTTCACGGGACATGGCGTTGCGTTTTCCGTCATCAAGGGTGGCCGCGGCGTCTTTGAGGAGCGCGGTTGCGCGTTCATTGCACCAGCCGCCGTAGTTCTGCCCCTGCCACGAATTCTGCGCACGCGGGATGTAGTCACAACGCCACAGTGTGTCTGACACCTTCAAAGGATCCATGGTCCAGGCAAACAGGATCAGGTGCTTGAACTTCCGCCGGCGGGTGACCTCGCCAAAGAGCACCTTGGCGGGGACATTCTCCACGGAGAGGTCCACGCCCACCTTGCGGAAGTCACTCTGGATGATCTGCTCCACACGCTCCCGGGTGCTGACGCCGGACGTGGTCACAATGGTGAGGCGCAGCTTCTCACCGCCGCGCTGCCGGATGCCATCCTCCCCCATCATCCAGCCCATCTCCTCCAGCAGCCGCACCGCTTCCACCGGGTCATGCCCATAACGCCGGATGTCCTCCGCCACGTCCACGCGGCGCGGCGGGACAAAATTGTCACTCAATTGTTGGCGTCCATGGAAGAGAGATTCCACCAGGTTCTTGCGGTTCACCGCGTGGGTGAGTGCGCGGCGCATGCGCACATCCTTGAGCCAGGGATCATCCAGGTTGAAGTCAATGTGCTCCCACGCCAGACCCTCCGTGTAGTGGAAATCAAACGTGTCTCCTCGGCGCCGCTGCAGCTCCAACGCCTGGTCCACCTGCAGGCCAATGGGACTGATGGCGTCCACGGCGCCGCTCACCAGGTTGGCCTCCAGCGCGCTGGCCATGGGAATGAACTTGAAGATGATCTTGTCCACGCGCGGCGTCAGGCGCGGCGGTGCGTACGGATTGCGCACCATGCTGATGAATTGCCCGTCTTCCCAGTGCTCCGTGGTGAATGCGCCGGACAGAAGCGGCTTGCGGCCCCACGGATGTTGCTTCAACCCGCTGCCCGCCTGACGGTACAGCGGCTCCACAATGTGCCTCGGGAGCGCTTCAAAGTTCCGGTAGTTGGCGTGGTACGCGTACGGCTCCTTCCACGTGATGATCAGCGTCCTGCGGTCCGCGCCCGCCGCCTCCATCCGTTCCACCTTCTCCGCATACGTCCGGTCCAGAATCTCCTGGGAGGGGTCCTGGTAGATGCCCAGCCCAAACACAAAATCATCTGCCGTCAGTGGGACGCCGTCCGCCCACCGCAGGTCCGGATGCAGGCGCCACGTGGTCCGCATCCTCCCATCCGGCAGCAGCTCCACGCCCCCGTTCTGCAACGTGGGAATGGACTGCGCCGCCAGCGGAACCAGCTCCCAGGCGTCGTTGAAAATGCTCAGTGTCAGCTTGCCGGTAACCAGGACCTCGTCGCTGGCCAGCATTTCCCGGAACGCGGGCCACAGCGTGTCAACCTCTTGCTGCAGGCCAACCGTGATCATGTTGCGCGGCGCGCGCTGGCGTGGGCAGCCCCCGGAAAGGAAGACCACCAGCACCACCAGCACCAGAGGAACAAGCTTTGGCGCACGCATGCACACATGCACGGCGTACCATGACGCATCAGACCGTGGCCATATGGCGGTTGAGGGTCCACATCCACGGTGTTACCTGATCACCTCATGGGCATGGATCATCCCGTCACCTCGGTGGCAACCTCGTCCCTGGAGCGCGTGAAGCTCTTCCCTCTCCCGGACACGGTGTTGTTTCCGGGCACCATGCTGCCCCTGCACGTGTTTGAGCCGCGCTACCGGACCATGGTTGCAGACGCCATGGGCGGTGACCGGCTGGTGGCCATTGCCCTGCTCAAGCCCGGCTATGAAACACAGTATGAAGGCAACCCCGCCATCCATGACGTGGTTGGCATTGGCCAGATTGTCCACGTGCAGCGCGTGCAGGATGGACGGTATTACCTGGCCCTGCAGGGCCTCTGCCGCGCACGCATCCACGCTGAAGTGTCCACGGAAAAGCCCTACCGCGTGGCGCGCACCCAGCTCATGCCGGACGTCTTCCCGGACGGCGGCGAGCACGCATTGCAGGACCGCCTCCTGGTGCTGCGCGGTTGCCTGGTGCGGCTGGTTGCCAACATGCCCCAGCGTGCACAGGCCCTGACGGAAATCCTGGAGAACCTCAGGAGCCCCGCCCTGCTGGCGGACGTGCTCTGCGCCGTGGCGTTGGAGGATCCGGTGGACCGCCAGCGCGCCCTGGCCATCACCGGCGTGGAAGACCGGCTTGACCTTGCCACGGAGGCAGTGGCGGAGCTGCTGCTGCGGACGGACGGGGAGCAGGGTCCCTCGCTGCCCATGTGATCAGACGGTGCGCTCATAGAGCCGCAACCACTGTTCAACCACGGCCGGATGAGAAAAGTATTTCACTACCCGCGCGTGTCCTGCCCGCGCCAGCCGCTTGCGCAATGGCGCGTCTCCCTGCAGCCTTTCCACGGCGTCCCGCAATGCAATGGCGTCCCCGGCAGGAACCAGCAACCCGGTCCCTCCGTCCACAACCACCTCATCCGTGCCGGGAATCCGCGTGGCCACCACCGCACGCGCTGCCGCCATGGCCTCCAAGGCAACGTTGGGCATACCCTCCGCCCGTGACGGCAGAACCAGCAGGCTGGCGCGGTCCAGCGCACGGCGGGGGTCCCGGGTCACGCCGTGAAAATGCGCGTCCACATCCAACATCTCCGCCAGCGTGCGCAGCTCATCATCCTGGTCACCACTGCCGTAGACGTCCACGCCAACGGACATGCCGGTCATGGCGCGCAGCAGCACGTCCACACCCTTCTGGTGGCTGAGACGGCCCAGGAAGACGGGACGGGCGCCGGGATTCTCATCAACGGGCGGGGCATCAAAAGTCATACCATTTGGAATCACATCCATGGATGGCAGACCCAGCACCCGGGACCAGGACTGCGCGGCCCCCTGGCTGACGGCAACCCAGCGGATGCGCGCCCCGCGTGAAGCACGCAGCAGCAGCGTCACGGCGGGCGGCGGCACATCCGTGACCCGGACGCCGTAGATGCAGGCAATGGAGGGAGGCGCGCACAGGTGCACCGCCGCACACGCGCTGGTCAGCCAGGCGTGGATGAGGTCCGGCTTGCGGCTGCGGATGAATGCCCCCAGCTCCACCGTGGTTGACAGGAGCTTGAGGCCCGGCCGTTCTGACGCGTGGAGCGCATGGCACGCCACACCCGCGCCTTGCAGCGGCTCCGCAGCCAGGCCCAGCTCCTTGAGTGCAACCACTTCCACGTGATGGCCCGCCTCCCGCGTGGCCAGCGCCAGGCGGACCAGTGCGCGCTCAGCGCCGCCCATGCGGAGGTCCGTGATGACGTGGAGGATGTTCACCGTGAACGTCCCTGCAACCACATCTCCAGTGAGCACATGGCGTACAGCAGCGGCGCATGATCCTCACCGCGGTCATGCACATCCTGCAGCGTGCGGATGCCGTCGGCTGAGACCAGCTTTCTGGTTGCAAGTGACGCCAGCGTGTCCTCACGCCAGGCCTTCAGCGGCCCGGCCAGCCACGCCTGCATGGGAAGGCCAAAGCCCCGCTTGCGGGCCTTGGACAACACATCCCCAAAACGGTCTGCCATCACGGCCCGCAGAACACGTTTTCCCTCGCCACCGCGGCGCAGCGCGTCCAGTGGAAGGGATGCCGCGTGCGCCGCAAAAGACGGGCTGATGAGCGGGACGCGCGCCTCCAACCCCACCGCCATGCTGGCGCGGTCCACCTTGGTGAGAATGTCTGAGGGCAGCCACGTGCGCAGATCCATCACCTGCGCCAGGGACAACGCGTCCGCCTGCTCATAACCACGCGCCGCGTCCATCAGGTGCGCCTGGGTGGTTTCCGTTGCCACGCCAAGCTGATCAAGCTCCGCGGGGAACCCCACCCGGAACATGCGGCCGTAGGACAGTGCCCGTGCATCCGTGAGGGATTGGGCCGCAGCCACAAGCTTGCGCGCAGGTGACTTGAGCACCGGCAGTCCCAGCAACGGCGCCAGGCGAGCGTACGCAGCGTTGATGGGCGCCTCACCCAGCGTCCGTCCCAGCGTTGCCGCCGCGGTGGAGCCCACAATGCCCAGAACCCGCCACCGGTCCAGAAGGCCGGTCAGGTGGTGGCGTGTGTAGCCGCCAAGGAGCTCGTCGCCTCCGTCGCCACTCAGCACCACTTTGACGTGCTCACGTGCCAGCTCGGCAACCAGGCGCGTGGGAAGAATGGACGCATCCGCCAGCGGTTCATCCAGCGCCTGCAGGATGGCGGGAAGGCGCGCCAACACATCCGCCGGCGTGACGCGGCGGGTGTGGTGACGGACACCCAGCTTGATGGCGGCGCGGGATGCCTGCTCGCTCTCATCCAGATCCGGGTCATCCACGGCAATGGTGAACGCGCGCACCGGCGCGTCATGCAGCTCCACCATGGCGGCGGAGACCACGCTGCTGTCCACACCACCACTGAGCAGTGTGCCCACCTCCACGTCTGACATCAGGTGCGCGCGGACACTTTCCCGGAGCACCTCCCGGGTGGTCTTCACATCCTTGGCCGTCATGGGCCGCGTCTCCCGGTGCAGCGGCGGAAGGGGCGGAACTCGGACGTGCAGCGTCTCCAGCCCGCTGGATGAGAAACGCAGGCAGGCGCCGGGCATCACCTTGCGCGCACGCTGCACCATGGAATGCGGCGCAGGCAGGTACCCAAGCCCCAAAAAGAGCGCCACGGAGTCTGGGTCCACGTCACCCGTGAACCCACTGTTCTCGACGCCACGGAGCTCGCTTGCAAACGCCAGCGCACCATCCTGCTCCGAGTAATACAGCGGCTTGATGCCAAACATGTCCCGGCACAGCAGCAGTGCGCGGGCCTTCACATCCAGCAGCGCAAACGCGTACATGCCTTCCAGGCGCTGAAAGAACTGCGGGCCGGATTCCGCATAGCCGTGCAGCAGAACTTCCGCGTCACAGCGGCTCTTGAAGGTGTGGCCTCGGCGCTGCAGCTCCAGACGGAGCGTTTCAAAATTGTAGATCTCCCCGTTGAACGTCAGCCACAGCGAGCCGTCCGCATTGGACATGGGCTCATTCCCGTCCGCACTGAGGTCCATGATGGCCAGGCGCGCGTGCCCCAACGCGGCGTGCGCGGGTCCCTGCTCCACCGGGCGCAGGCCACCGTCACCATCCCGCAGCAGCAGGCTGCCCAGCCCATCCGGGCCACGGTGCGCAATGGCACCCAGCATGCGCTGCAGCACCGCCGGATCCACCGGCCGCAGGAGCGAGAACCATCCGGCTATTCCACACATGCGTCAGACCCGTACCGCGGCCGCGGTCACGAGGAGAAATGGCTGTTCCAGGACACCCAGGCATTGCCACGCGTGGAGCATGGGCGCAAGCGGTTGCAAAACAGAAGGGAACCTTCCGGCCCCGGAACTTGTTGAGACCGCATGGCACATGCACCGCAGCCCGGGATGTGGGCAGCGCCCCAGGAAAGGATCCCGCCCACGCCGCGCTTCAAGCTGCCCAACGCGCTGGCTTTTGGCTCGTTGGCGCTGGTGCTTTCCCTGGCCACACCGGTGGGCCTGTGGGTGTTGTGGCTGGCGCTTGCGGACCAGGCCAGCCAGGAGTCCGTGATGCGGATGACGCTGTTCTACGTCACGTTTTCCACCGCGGTGGTCTTCTGTGTTTTTGGTTTTCTGGTGGGCCGGCTGGTGGATCAGCTGGTGGCCACGCGTGAGCAGCTTGCACTGGACGCCCGTGAAGACGCGCTCACGCTCCTGCCCAACCGCCGGGAATTCAACCGCCGCCTCCATGAGGAGATCCTCCGCCGCCAGCGCAGCACCGAACCGCTCAGCCTGATCATGCTGGACGTGGATCACTTCAAGCTCATCAATGACCAGCACGGACACCGCGCCGGTGACGCCGTCCTCAAGGAAGTGGCGCGCCAGATCCGCGCGTGCTGCCGCGTGGTGGACCTTCCCGCCCGCTACGGCGGTGAGGAATTTGCCGTCATTGCACCAGGCCTTGGCGCAGACGCCGCATTGCAGGTTGCCGAGCGCATCCGGACCCAGATTGAACGTTGCATCACCACCTTTGGCGGTGCCCCCCTGCAGGTCACGGTGAGCGCCGGCGTGGCCACGCATGGCGAGGGCGCACCCACATTGGAAGCGTTGATTCAACGCTCAGATGAGGAGCTGCTGCGCGCCAAGCGCGGCGGACGCAACACGGTGTGCAGCCCGCGCCGTTGACAGGCGGGCTGGCCGGTGGAATTCGCAGCCGCAGACCAGCCAAGGGGAGCCCGCATGGCCAGCCGTCAACTCTGGGACCGCTACCGTTCACAGCTCATCAGTGATGCCTCATTGGGCTTCCTGCTGGACGTCAGCCGCATGGATCTGGATGACACTTTCCTTGCCGGGATGAAGGCCTCCGCCGCGCGCGCGTTAAAAGACATGGACGCGCTTGAAAAGGGCGCGGTGGCCAACCCGGATGAGGGGCGGATGGTGGGCCATTATTGGATCCGCACGCCGTCATTCTCGCCGTCACCGGAAATCCGGACGGCCATTGAGCAGGCGCTGCACCACATCCGCGCATTCACCGCTGATGTGCACCAGGGACGGGTGGCGCCGCCGAGCGGCGGGCGGTTTGAGAATGTGCTCATTGTGGGAATTGGCGGCTCAGCACTGGGTCCGCAATTTGTGGCGGATGCGCTGGGATCCTCCGCGGACCGCCTGCATCCGTTCTTCCTGGACAACACGGATCCGGACGGCATGGACCGCGTCTTTGAAATGCTGGGATCCTCCTTGGCCAACACGCTGACCGTCGTCATTTCCAAAAGCGGCGGCACCAAGGAAACGCGCAACGGCATGCTGGAAGCCGCGCGCCGGTACACACAGGCCGGGCTGGACTTCCCTCGCCACGCTGTTGCGGTCACCGGTGACGGGAGCGAGTTGGACAAGGTGGCGCTGGCCCAGAAATGGCTGGACCGCTTCCCCATGTGGGACTGGGTTGGCGGACGCACCAGCGAGCTTGCCGCCGTGGGTCTCCTCCCCGCCGCCCTGCAAGGGATTGACATCGACAGCATGCTGTCCGGTGCGCGTCACATGGATGCGCTCACGCGCGTGCAGGACGTGGCGGCGAACCCTGCCATGATGCTGGCGCTGGCCTGGCACAAGGCCACCGGCGGCAAGGCCCAGAAGGACATGGTGGTGCTGCCGTACAAGGACCGTTTGCTGCTCCTCTCGCGTTACCTGCAGCAGCTGGTCATGGAGTCTCTGGGCAAGGAGAAGGACCTGGATGGGAACACCGTGCACCAGGGCCTGGCGGTGTACGGGAACAAGGGGTCCACGGATCAGCACGCGTATGTGCAACAGCTCCGTGACGGCGTGCCCAACTTCTTTGCCGCGTTCATTGAGGTGCTCAAGGACCGCAGCGGGAGCGCGTTTGAGGTGGAGCCGGGCGTGACGTCCGGTGATTTCCTTTTTGGCTTTCTGCAGGGCACGCGCCGCGCATTGTATGAGGGCGGGCGCATGTCACTGACCATCACCATTGACGCTGTCACGCCGCAGACGGTGGGCGCGCTGATTGCGCTGTTTGAGCGCGCCGTGGGCTTCTACGCGTCCCTGGTGCACATCAACGCGTACCACCAGCCCGGCGTGGAAGCGGGCAAGAAGGCCGCGCAGGCGGTCATCACGCTGCAGCACAAAGTGGTGGAATCCCTCAAGGGGAAACGCGGCGTGACGGCGGAAGAAGCGGCCCAGCTCTGCGGCCAGCCGGATGATGTGGAGACCGTGTTCAAGATCCTGGAACACCTTGCCGCCAACAGCCGCCTGGTGCGGCGCGAGCCCGGCCGGACCCCAGTGGACGCCCGCTACTTTGCGCTCTGAGCCCAGCGCAGGTTGGGCATACACAACCCGCGGATGCCGGCCAGTGCGTGGCGGGTCCGCTCCGGCGGCAGCCCTTCCACCCCAAGGGCAATCAGCAGCGTGAGCGCGTTGTTGTGCTCCCCGCGGCAGAACTCCTGAAAGTCCCCAAGAACCACCGCCTGCGGCATCTGCGCAAAGTACGCGCGCGCGTCCGCCGAGGGGTTCAGCTGGCGCAGCAGCATGCCCTCAAGCTGGTAGAACGTGAATGGATAAAATTGTAATACAGGCCACTCCAGCCAGGCGCCTGCGCAGAGCACCAGCAGTGAGGTGGCTTTGAACAGGCGGCGGGTGACATGGGTGACGCGCAGCGCGGAGATACCCTCAAGACCCAAGGCAAGCGCAGCGGCCAACGGCGGAACACCGGGGAGCAGCCAGCGCGGGCCATGGGACCATTCACCCAGGCAGTTCAACGTTGAGCCCGCCACCAGCACCAGCAACCCCAGCGTCATGAGCAGGCAGGCAAACATGGAACGGTCACGCCGCCACAACAGCAGCAGGCCCGGCATGCTGAGAACAAGAAACGGCGCGTGCAGCACCAGGCTCCCGCGTGGGCCCGCCACGTACTTTGTCAGGCAATGCGGATAGTGATGTACCCCCGCAAAGTCCCCTGGGTTCTCAGGATTCTCCGGCCCCACACCCAGGGCAAAGAAGTCTCCAAACTCGTGCAGATTGAGGAGGCCGCGCAGCAGGCCAACCACAGCAATGACCACGGTGGCCAACACCACCAGGCGGGTGGCGTCCGGGTTCCCACGCAGGGTCCGCACCGTCAGCACCAGCAGCCCCACAAGCAGAGGAAAGAAATACAGTTTGAGCGCAAAGAGCAGGGACGCGCAGGCCAGTGACAACAGCAGCCAGCCCGCGCGCGGCCGCTTCCGGAAGAGCTGCATGGACGCCACCATCCACACCGCCGCAGTCATCTGCGGGAGCTCGGTGGTGTGGGCTCGGATGTAGAAGAGCGCGTAGCTCCCCAGCACCACAGATCCGGTAGCCAGCAGTGACGAGGGAAATCCGGCACCAACGGCCAGGCAGAGGATCAGCAGCCCCAGCACCAGCAACCCACCCCAGAGCACATTCCACGCGTTGAGAAACGGCAGCTCAGAAGTGGGCACTCCGGGCTCTGAGAGCGCCAGCGGGACCAGAAAGTACAGAGTGGCCCAGCCGCCCCACCTGGACATGAGCCGGCCACGCGCCGCGTTCAACGTGAAGTACTGCCCGGGTTGCGCATGCGGCGGCATCAACGCACGGGGCGCGTCCGGGGCATCCACGGGAATCCCCAGCTCACCGGTGCGCAGCAGATGCCGCGCCTCCATCTTCACCGCCGCAGCATCCGCCGGGACGGTGAAGGCGGGTTGAAAGGCCCACAGCAGCAGCGCCGCAACCAACGCCACCAGGACGGCCAGACCCCATTCACGGGTGGTTGGCGTCCGCGCTGCCGGGATCATTGCGCGGTTGCCGCCACCTGCTGGACCTCACCCGCGGGCGCAAACTGCACATCCACTTTCTCAATCCGCGCCTTCTCCACGTCCTCAGCGGAGATGCCAAACACGCCGCGCAGCACCTCACCCGGACGTGGCGCCTTGCCCTCCAGCAGGCGGATGGTGAACGCCACGGTGGCGTGCCCAACCTGCAGCACCGCCTCCGTACACGTGGACAAATCCATGATCTTGGTGGACCCGTCCTTCTGTTCCCGCGGTACCAGCGTGCGCTCTCCGGCGTGGAATCCGCGAATACACTCCTGGACGTGTGCGTCCGTCCAGGTTCCCGGAACCTCAGAAAGGTCTGACTCATATTTCATGGACAGGATGCCGCTCTGGATGTTGGGCGCTTTGCGGTCCACCTCAGCAACACTGAGCACTTCCACACCTTTGGGGAGATGCCGCTTCAGGCGGCTCTCCAGCGCGCTGAGGTCCGTTGTGGAGGCCAGATCCACGTCAATGAACTCCGCCCGGCTGGAGACTCCGGTGGGCAGGGCAGAAGAGAGTGACACTTTGGGCTTGGGATGGAACCCGCCGCTGTACGCCACTGGGGCTTCCGCGCGGCGCAGGGCGCGCAGCCAGCTCACCATGGACTCCAGGTGGCTCAGGTACACGCTGGTGCCATGTTTTGAGTAGCGGATGCGCAGCTTTGTCGCCGTGACGTCAGCCGGAGGGGTCCCCGGGCCGGCTTTCACGCGCTGCCCCATCTCCTCAATCTCCGTCTCGGAGAGCACCGGCGCATCCCGGCTGGCCAGCGGCAGGATGGGCAGGTTGCGGTTCTTGGGATGGCGCGCCGGACCTTCCATGCGCACGGGGACCTTGCGGCCCTCCTCTTCCACGCGCTGGTAGGTCACCAGGTCAATGGTCTCAAAATCACAGACGCCGCAGGCGTGGCACACGTCAGTGACACAATCCGTGACGTCAGCAGCAACCAGTGCCTTTTTCCATTCCCGCACCAGGTATTTCTTCATGATGCGTGAATCCAGGTGGTCCCACGGAAGGATTTCTCCCAGCAGACGCTCCCGCAGCCAGAAGTCCTCGGTCCACCCGCACGCCGCCAGCGCTTCCCGCCACATGGAAATGCTGAAGTGCTCCGTCCAGCCGTCAAAACGTGCGCCGCGCCTGTTGAGCTCCAGGAGGAGCTTGGAGAGGCGGCGGTCTCCCCGGGAAAGCACACCTTCCATGATGGAGAGGCCCGCATCATGCCACTTGAAGGGAACCTTCACCTTGCGCAGGCCGTCCCGCAGCATGGTCTGCTTGCGGATGATTTCCGCCTCCTGAATCTGCGGTGACCACTGGAACGGCGTGTGGGATTTGGGCACAAAACTGCTGACGCTGACCGTGACTGTGGCGTTCTTGTTCAACCGCTTGCCGCGCATGGTCATACGCTGCGCCAGCTCAATGATCGCCAATGTGTCAACGTCAGTCTCTGTGGGCAGGCCAATCATGAAATACAGTTTGATCTGGTCCCAGCCCGCCGCAAACGCGTTGTCCGCCGCCTGCACCAGGTCCTTCTCCACGTTGTTCTTGGAGATCACCTTGCGCATCCGGTCCGTGGCCGCTTCCGGCGCCAGCGTGAATCCCGTCTTGCGGATGCGGCCGGCCACGTCCACCAGCTCCTTGGTCAACGTCTCCGTGCGCATGGAGGGGAGTCCCGTGGACACACGCTGCGGCGCAAATTCATCCACCATGTCCCCAAGAATCCCGGAGAGGCACGCGTAATCCCCCGCCGAGAGACTCAGTACGCCCCACTCCTCCATGCCCGTATTCCGCACCGCTTCCTTGGCAATCTTGAGGACCTGTGCAGGATCGCGCTGTCTCGTTGGGCGGTAAATGTAACCGGCCTGGCAGAAGCGGCAGCCCTGCGTGCATCCGCGCTGGATCTCCACGGCCACGCGGTCATGCACCACCTGCAGGTGTGGGACAATAAACGTGGTTGGGTAGTCCACCTTGGAGAGGTCCGAGAGGACGCGCTTCTTGACCACGTTGCGCCCGGCTTCAAACGTGTTGACGCAACTGGCAATGCGCCCGTCCTCACCGTAGGTGAACTCCCAGTGCGCGGGCACGTACATGCCCTCAATCCCCGCCAGCGCGGCCAGCTTCTCTGCACGGCTCTTGCCCTTGGTGCGCAGCGCGGCGTCCAGGATGTCCTGCACCGCTTCCTCGCCGTCACCCAGCAGCACGCCGTCCAGGAAATCCGCCAGCGGCTCCACATTGAAGACGGCGGGACCTCCCGCAATCACCAGCGGGTCATCCGGACCGCGGTCCTTGGCCAGCAGCGGAACACCCGCCAGGTCCAGCATGTGGAGCACGGTGGGGTAGCAGAGCTCGTACTGGAGGGTGAATCCCAGGACGTCAAACGCGCGCGCGGGAAGCTTGTTCTCCAGGGAGAACAGGGGGAGCCCGGCCTTCTTGAGCTCATTGCCCATGTCAATCCACGGCGCGTAGATGCGCTCGCACGCGGCGTCCGGGCGCGCGTTGATCAGGTGGCTCAGCACCTTGATGCCAATGTGGCTCTCCGCAATTTCATAGACGTCAGGGAAACACACCGCGAACTTCACCGCCGTGGTGGCCGGGTCCTTGCGGACTTCATTCGCTTCACCGCCCAGGTAGCGCGCGGGCTTTTCCACGCGGCGCAGGAGCGGTGCAATGTCAACGGGTTCAAACGTGCGTGAGGTCATGAGGCGCGGGACCCTAGCAGGGCGTTGCGGAACTCTGCGAGCGCCCTGTGGGCCGTGGTGGAGCGTGGGTTTTCACGTCGTCGCTTGGGCATTCTACCCAGGAGCGGCTCCACAGGCGTGGGCAGTCCGGGCGGAGTGGGGCGGCAGCGGAGGGGTGGAAGGTGGCGGGCTTGGGAGGGCGGGGGCCGGTTTGTTTTCCCGTGGAGAAAACCGCCGGGGCGGGTGGGTCCCCGTCCGGGTCGCTAGCGTATTACGCTATATATAGCGTAATACGCTAGCTCGCCGGGCACGGACACCACGCCCGCCGGAGGTTTCATGTCCACCAAGGTTCTCAAGTCCATCCGGTTGCCCGCGGGGCTGATAGACCGGGCCAACGAGCGCGCCGAGCTGCTTGGGGTCTCCTTCAGCGACGTTGTCACGGACACCCTGGCCACGGGTCTGGGTTTCCCGCGTGACCCCCTGGTCGCGCTGCTCAGCGAGTTGGGCTCCGTGGTGTTCACCTGGTTCCAGGGCGACTTCCCTCCTGACGTGACCCGCCGGGTGTTCCTGGAGATCCAGAGCGCTCCCCTGTTGAAGGAGCTGTACGACGAGGCCATTGCGGGTGAGGGCGGCCGGCCGGACGATCACCGCCGCAATTCGGTCCACCGCGAAGTTGGGAAGCTGATGCGCCGCCTGCTGCACGCTGATCCTGATGGACGGGCCCTTTGTCCCCCGGGCGAGCGCGAGCTCATCCAGAGCTACGCGCTCCTCAAGCCCCGCCCCAAAGCGGAGATCCCCTTCTGAGCCCCTTCCCAAGCCCTGCACGGCCACGTCCCGCCCGAGCCGCCCCACCCCAAACCGCCCCTGCCGCTGCTTGTGGCGTCGCTTCCAGAAGTGCCGGTGCCTGTGCCTTCAGCGGGGGACCTGACGTAGGTCACGCTGCCCTGGACGAATGGACTGGCAATGTCCCCGCCCACAGGGCAGGGTCCCGCCGCCGGTTGTGGGGAAGGGTGGTTATTGGGACGCTGAGCGGCGCTCAGGCCCAGGCCGCAGAGCCCCCCGGACGGGCGTGACCCGTTGATGACGGTCCCGCCGTAGGACAGGCACGTTTTCCCCCTGTTGGAGCAACCCGTGACGCTGACCCGAGTGAAGTTCAAAGGCCCTGACACTTTCCGCACCGTCCTCAACCAGCGCGTTGAGGCCCATCTGGCCGCCAAGGGCCTCTCGCACCGGGACGTTCCGTCCATGGTGCTCAAGACGCTGTTCATCTTCAGTTGGATGGCCACCAGCTACGGACTGCTGATGTGGGGTGGGCTGCCGTGGCAGGCGGACGTGCTGGTGTGCCTCTCGCTGGGCTTTGCGCAGGCGGGCTGGGTGTTCAACGTGGGGCATGACGGGAACCACGGGAGTTATTCAGAGAAGCCGTGGCTCAACGAGCTGACGGGGATGTCCTATGACCTGCTGGGCGCATCCAGTTTCCTCTGGCGCTTCCGGCACAACGTCATCCACCACACGTACACCAACGTGGCCGGCGTGGATTTTGACATTTCCACGTCGTCACCGTTCATGCGGACCACGCAGCTGGACCCCTGGTACTGGTACCACCGCTTCCAGCACATCTACTGCTGGTTCATCTACGGCTTCCTGAGCGCCAACTGGGTGGTTGCGGACACCCACGCCATGATCACGGGCGAGTACCTGGGCCACAAGATCCCCAAGCCGCGCCCCCGTGACTGGGCCATCTTCATCATCTCCAAGTTCCTGGCGGTGATGGCGCTGGTCGTTGGGCCGTTGCTGGCGGGCCGCTCGTTGATTGAAATTGCTGTTGGCGCCGTGCTGGTTCACTGGACGTTCAGCGTCATCCTGGCCGTGACCTTCCAGCTTGCGCACGTGGTGGAAGCGGCCATGGTGGTCTACCCAACGTCAGATGACATCACGCTGGAAGACCACTTTGCGGTGCACCAGCTCAAGACCTCCATGGAATTTGCGCCGGAGAGCCGGCTGCTGAACTTCTACCTGGGCGGCCTCAACTTCCAGGGTGTGCACCACCTGTTCCCCAAGATCTGCCACGTCCGCTATCCGGAGATTTACAAGGTGGTGGCGGAAGTGGCGCGTGAGCACAACGTTCCCTACGTGGTCCACCCCACGCTGGGGGCGGCAGTGTCGTCACACTTCCGTGTCATGCGCCGTCTGGCGCAGCGCCCGCAGACCCAGGCCACCACCGTGGCCAGCCCCGCCTGAAGGGCACGCACCCGCGTTGAGCCCGGGCATCACCCTGGCTACACGCGCGGGCATGAACAGCAACCCGCCTTCCTGGCTTGAAGCGCACGCTCCCACCTTCCTGACCCACACCCAGCTCTGGGGTCTGGCGCTCTGGCAATGGCTGGGGTTGGGCGTGGTGACGGTGGTGGCCGGCCTGGCCGGTTACACTTTAGGGGGCCTGGTCACCGCCGCGCTGGCCCGGGTGGCCCGCCGTACCAGCGTCACCTGGGACAACGCGTTGGTGACCGCCATGGCCACACCGGCGCGCGCCCTGGCGTTTCTGGTGGTCTTCCAGGCGGGGCTTCCCGCGCTGGCTGTGGAAAACGGGCCCAAGGCGCTGCTCCGCCAGCTGCTCAGCGCGGTGTGGATTGCGGTGCTGGGGGTGTTCCTCTTCCGCATCATTGGATTTGCCGCGGACGCCGTGGACAGCGCGCTGCAGCGGCAGAGCACGGACGTGGTCCACCAGCGCGCGGCCCATACGCTGGTCACCGTGCTCCGGCGCGTAGCGCAGGTCCTCACCGCCGTCCTGATTGTGGCGCTGGAGCTCACCCGCTTTGAAGTGGTCCGCACCGTGGGCGTCAGCCTCCTGGCCAGCGCCGGTGTGGCAGGCATTGTGGTGGGCCTGGCCGCCCAGCGCTCCATCTCCTCCATCCTGGCCGGCCTTCAGCTGGCCATCACCCAGCCCATCCGCGTGGGAGACACGGTGGTGGTGGAGAAACAATTTGGCACTGTGGAGGAAATAGGTATTACTTTTGTTGTCATCCGTATCTGGGATGACCGCCGCCTGGTGGTGCCCATTGGGTATTTCCTGGACAAGCCGTTTGAGAGCTGGACCCGCAGCAGCCAGCAGCTGCTGGGCACGGTGGAGGTTCCCGCGGACCACGCCACGCCGGTGGAGGACGTGCGGACCCACCTGCTGCAGTTCTGCGCCACCCGCCCAGAATGGGACCGGCGCGCCTGCAAGCTCCACGTCACGGAAGCCACGGAGCGCACCATCACGCTGCGCGCCCTGGTCAGCACCGCCAACGCAGATGACCTGTGGACACTTCGCTGCGCGGTGCGTGAGGAGCTGGTCCGCCACCTCCGTGTGCTGGAGGGCGGCCGCTACCTGCCGCGGATCCGCTCCGTGTCCCTGCCGGTGCCGGAAGGTGCTGCCTAGCTACTCATTGACCAGGCGGTAGACGGCATCCCCGGTGAACGCCAGCACCCCCAGGGTGGGGTGGACCACCAGGCTGCGCAGGCCCGGGAGGGTGGCAATGTTACGGATCTTCCGCTCCGGCGTGACCTGGCGGACCACGTTGTTACCGGTGTCCGCAAAGAAGATGTTGCAGAGCTCATCCTGGCCCACTCCGGTGGGGGTGGTGATGGGTGTGGTGGTTCCGCTGTTGCCCTCCGGGCCGTTCCCGGGTGAGCCCGTGCCGGCAACCACTTCATACCCGCTCATACACTTGAAGAGCAGGTCCCCGGGGATGTTGATGCCCAGGCGGATGACGCGGTGGTTGAGCGGCTCGCTGACAACCATGGCGGCGCTGTTGGTCACGCTGCCCACAGTGAGGCAGGTGTTGGGACCCACGCCAATGTGACGCCAGGACAGGGGCGCGCGGATGATGCCGCCGTCCCGCGTGAAGCGCCCTCCATCCACCCCCGCCGGCGGCGGGGCACCGCAGACGCTGAGCTTCACGTTGGGCTCCTGGCCCGGACAGTTGGAGCCGTCTTCCGCAATGATGTGGATGGCGCGGTCAAACGGTTCACTGGCCACCGTGTACACGGCCTCCAGGAAGTTGAACTTGGAGCGCGGCTCCAGGCCCACCGGCACCTTCTCCGGCACCACTTCCCGGCACGGATTGCAGCGGTTGCCGCGCCAGGTGAACTGGTAGTCCGCCGGGCAGCACTCCACCACGCCGTACTCGCCCGCCACGTAGGCCCAGTACTCCACCTCATGAAGGTTGGTGCCCCACTGGTCCAACTTGAGCTGGTAGATGTCCCCCGTCTCCTTGGAGCGGTAGACAAGTTCATTGCTGAAGTAGGTGATGCCCTCCACCCCCTGCAATGTGTCCGGCGCGCCGTCATCGTCCGGGACCACCGTGAGACGGGGATTGGTGTCATCACACTGAGGCACAGAAGACCCGCCCCCGCGCCGCACCGTGCGCTGCTTGACCTGCGGCGTGCGGATGCTGGCCAAGTGGATGCCGTTGTTGTCCGCCACCGCGTAGTCATCCGTAAAAAGCATGGCGCCGCCGTCCAGGTACGTCTGCGGAGAGATGTCCTGGACGTTGGTCAACGGCACGCAGTTGGGGCCGGCATCAATGTCCGGCGGAGCGTTGGCCGGGCAGCCCAGGAGCAGGGTGGTGATGAAGCGGGTGCTCTGGCAGTTGCGGTCACAGCCGTCCGCGTCATTGAGCAGGCCCTGCGCGCCGTCATCACACTCTTCCAGCCCGGAGCGCAGCTTACTGTGCGTGTCACCACACTTGACATCAAAGCATTGAATGCAGTCGTCATACGCACGGTCATTGCCGCCATCACATCCCTCACGCAGCGTCAGCGTCTGCTCAAACCCATCTCCACAGCGGGGGGACCGGCAGAGCTCCGTGCAGAAGTCATCGTTGAGGAAGTTTCCGTCATCACACTGCTCACCGCCGGCAAAATCCAGCACACCGTCCGGGCACTCGCTCTTGAGGCAGACCAGCTGACGGTTTGCGTCCTTCTTGCAGACGCGGCGCTCCGGGTCCCCTTCCACGGAGCACTGCGTGCCCACGGAGAGCTCCGTGTGGGAGACGCCAAATTCAAAGTCACAGCTGTCCACCGTGCAGCGGTTGGCGTCATCAATGTCCACGCGGGTTCCCGGCGTGCACTTGGCGTCCAGCTGGTTGCACACCTGCGGCTGGCAGAGGTCATCTGAGTTGCAATCCGCGTTGCTGCTGCACCCCTCACCCAGCAGGCAGTCCGCCGCCACAATGCTGCAGTAGGAGTCCGGCGAGACCAACGTCTGGCACTGCAGGTGGTCCGGCTGCTTGATGCACCGCTTGGCCACCGAATCACAGCTCACCGCCAGGCAGCCGTCCGCGCGCTGGGGACAGGTTTCCTTCCGCTCGCAGATGCCCTCACTGTTGCAGAACTCCTCATCACAGAACTCTTCATCCACGCAGTCCGCGCTGACGTCACACGCGCGGCGCAGCGGCACATCCAGCGGGTTGTCCTGGTCCGCGGCAATGGTCTGCGTAGCGCTGCCGCGCGCCACCACACGGCCGTCCCGGTTGACGCCTTCCACCCGCACATAGACGGTGCCGCGCTTGTCACCGGCCACCACGGTGTAATCAATGACGTCTTTCACCAGCACCAGTGGACCGTTCAGCTTGACCAGGTCCCCGTCATTGGGAAGGAACGCCATGTTGGGCTCCGCGTCACCCAGGACGGCGGTGCTCTTGATGCGCCACACGTTCTCCACGGGGAACTTCTGCACGTCCTGGAAGTAGAGGTCCACAGAGACCTGGGTCTCCATGGTGCCAGGCGGCCCAAGCCAGAATCCAAACAGGCGCTCAGGCAGGCACGCGGACGTCAGCAGAACGGTCAACGCGGGAAGCAGGACTTGCGCACGGAATGCGGCGGACATGCTTCTATTCTCCCACGGGCCGCCGGTGGTGTCATGGGCCATTCCCCGCTGGCACGGGTGCGTTGATCTGCGTCCAACGCACACCCATGGCGCCTTGCGGTGGTGACGGCGGGGGAGGCCCTGCGGAAGTGGCGCACGGCCTCCCGGCCGGTCATTCGTGTTGGGTTACTGGCGAACCGGCTCAACCTGACCGGTCAGTGCGCTGACCTGGTAGTAGCCAAACGGCGCACCGGCGCTGTCCCACGCCTTGGTGGTGGGGGACAGGAATGCAAGCTGCACGGCCATCAGGTCCGCGCCCTTGGCATCCTTCACGGAGACGGCCAGCTCACCTTCAAACACGCCGTCACCGGCGGGACGCAGCTCCACTTCCTGCTGGGACTGCCAGCGCGGGCTGCCAAACCACTCCAGGCCCACGCGGGCCACCACGCGGTCTGTCCGCGCAAGCTGCCCCGAATACCGGATGACCGCCTTGCTCTTGCCATCAATGTGCACCTGCACCGGCGTGGCGCCGTTGCGTGCGGCGGGCACAGGGCCCGTCTTCTGCGTGGGCCTGGCGGGCGCAGCCACCACCGGCGCGGTGGCGGTGGCGGTGGGCACAGGGCCGGTCTTCTGCGTGGGCTTGTCAGCCGGCGCCGCAACCGCGGGCGTGCTGGCCGGCGTTGCAGCGGCAACGGGCGCAGCCACCGGCTTGACGGCCGTGGTGTCCACGTAGCTGGCAGAGGCGGCCTTGACCGTCTCCTTGATGGCCGGCACCGGCGCTGCCGTGACAACGGGAGAGACAGTGGCGGTGGTGGTCTTGGCGGGTTTGGTTTTCTTGTTCATGGTGTGCCCCCTTGCGGTGTGGAAGATGGGTTGGAAAAAGGGTGGCGCACCTTGGACCTTTGTTTCGCCAAGTTCAACTGGCCTCGGCGTTCCTGGGTTGAAGGGTGCCTGTGTTTCTGCCACGGTCCGCGCCCCATGATTGTCCGGTGTGATGCATGCCAGCGCCCGTTTGTGGCCAGGCGGAGCGGCCAGCAGCCCTGTCCGCACTGCCAGGCCCCCGTCGCTGTGGACACGCCAGAGGGCCTGCCGCCCCTGCCCGTGGTGGCGCCGGTGGCACCCCCGGTGAGCCCACGCCAGGAGCTGGACACAGAGGACGCTGAAGACGCCGCTCCCTCCGCCCCTGAGGAAGAACCCACGCTCCCTCCCGTCAGCGCCCTGGGCTTCATGCCCAACCTGCTGCTGTTCCTGGCCGCGCCCATGCGCGCCTTTGGCCGCGTGGATGAGGCGCCGGTCCGGGTGGGCGTGCGCTTTGGCTTCCTCTGCGCGTTTGCCGGCATCCTGGCCACCTCCGTCAAGGGCTGGATCCGGGACGCGCCCGCGGCGCTGGAGGCGGTTCCCGGTCTCCCGTCCAACATCTCCGCACAATGCCTGGCAGACCAGGTGGCCGCGTTTGAGGCGGCCAGCCAGCCCTACCTTGCCGCACGCATCCCCATCTCCCCGCTCCTGGCGCTGCTGCTGGTCTACGGGCTGGGCCACCTGTTCCACCTCATGGGCACCGCCATGGTGGAGAAGATGGAAGTGGCGCTGCCCACCGTCACGCGCAACGTGGGCTTTGCCTGTGCGCCGCTGGCGCTGGCGGCGGTCTTCCCCTTTGGCGTCTGCTTCATGTGGACGCTAGGCCTGTGTGTGCTGGCCATCCGCCGCGCCTTCAGCTTTCCGTGGTGGCTGTGCGTCAGCATGGCCAGCGTCCCCTTCTGGGCGTGGATGTCCGTGGAGTTCCTGCTGAGCGCCCGCCTGGTGGCACCCTGCCTTCCGGGGATGATGTGAGCTCCGTGCAATTCACCCCAACGCTGGTGGCCATGCTGGCCGGCAGCTACCTGCTGGGCGCCATCCCGTTTGGGCTGGTGCTGGTCCGCTTCTTCAAACGCCAGGACGTGCGCACCCAGGGCAGCGGCAACATTGGCGCCACCAACGTCACCCGCGTGGCCGGCCGCGCGGTGGGCGCCATGACGCTGGTGCTGGATGCCATGAAGGGCTGGCTGCCGGTCTTCAGCGGCCGGATGATGGGTCTCTCAGAGCTGCCGTGCGCCATGCTGGGAGCAGCCGCGTTTGTAGGGCATTGCTTCTCCATCTACCTGCGTTTCCGAGGCGGCAAAGGTGTGGCCACCGGACTGGGCGTGATTGCGGGACTGCGGCCCTACGCAGCGGCGGTGGCCGTGGGCGCGTTCCTGGTCTGCTTTGCCGTCACGCGCATCTCCAGCGTGAGCTGCATTGCCGGCATGGCCGCCGTGGCCGTGGTGGCCTGGCATGAAGGCGTCAGCCTGGAGATGGTGCTCCTGCTCTGCGCCATGCTGGGCATCAGCGTCATCAAGCTGGCCCCCAACATCAAGAGACTGGTGTTTGGCCGTGAGCTCAAATTCTGATGAGGGTGTGATCAAGTTCCGGGTGCACCACACGCCCGGTCCGCTGGTGGTGCCGCCGGCGCTGCTGCAGCCGCTGACGGCGTGGCGCACGGTGCTCTTTGACCTGGGACTGGTGGGCCAGGATCCAGCCCGGTACGGCGGCGCGGGTTTTGGGAACCTGGGCGCCCGGCTGCCGGATGGAACGTTTGTCATCACCGGCACCCAGACCGGCGGCACCCGCGTGCTGACC
>Ga0163144_10005984_pt1 | contig 26971 bp, 24 predicted proteins | sample OliLak19BULKMAT1_FD_123175 | JGI IMG/M metagenome (GOLD analysis project Ga0163144, IMG submission 123175) | Freshwater microbial mat bacterial communities from Lake Vanda, McMurdo Dry Valleys, Antarctica - Oligotrophic Lake LV.19.BULKMAT1 | ecosystem: Environmental > Aquatic > Freshwater >...
AGACAGAATGGACAGAATATACAGAATGGGTCGGGCTGATTTTGAATCATTTTGTCCATTCTGTTCATTCTGTCAGAAATCGAGCAGGCGAAAACCTTCTGATTCCCCACCATTCCCTTTCATCCGTGTGCATGAGTGGTCGAAAATTCCGGCGACCCAAGGTGAAAGTAGTCACCTGAGTAGTTACAAGCGAGGGACAAAATCCTGGATCACGCGGCCGGCAACGTGGGGTCACTTCCCGGTGGAGGCGGGCGCATCCGCCGGCCAGGAATCGGGTCGCCCGTCGTGCGCCGGATCAAACACATCCGTTTCGTAGTCGTTTCGCTCCAGCTTCGGCGGATGCAAAAACGTCTCCGCGCACTGCGGCGAGCAAAGGGCCACCCGGCGCCCCTCGCGGTAAAGATGGCAGAAGGTCGCGCCGCCGGCATCGCGCCCGCACACGGCGCAGGCATCGGTGACAACAAACGAATCGACTGGGCTGACGGCTGCAGGAGTCATGAGAGTTGGCGTTGGATCTCGGGCGGCACCGTGCCGGTGAAACGAGCCGGCCGCGCGACTACGCTACTCCTCCGCCCGCGGAATGCTCGGCAGGGATTGCCCTTTGCTGCGCACGCGTTGGCGGAGAACAGCGGGAGACCTGCGCTGGCGCGAAGGCCGGGCGCGGGCTGCGGGCGGGCCATCCGGTAGCGGAACGGCTTCCCGTTCCGACGGAGCCGGAAGCGGCTCCGCTACCAAACTGGATCACGCAAGAGAACTACGGATCTTTCGGCTTTGCCTTCTCGTCCCGCTGCAACTCCGCGCGCTGCAACTCCGCGAGCTGCGCCGGATGCTCCTCGAGCATTTCCTTCCCCGACATCCGGCCGGTGAGCCAGGCGAGGTTCATCGGATAGACGTCGGGGTTGAAAATCACGAAGTAGAAATGCCAGACGATGATCGCGAGCGTCGCGAGGATCGCCTCGTAGAAGTGCACCGTGCGCGAGATGTCGAAGCCGAGCTTGGTGAAGAGGCCCATCGAGGTGTTCTCGAACCACAACACCACACCGGTAATCCCCATCAGGATCGTGCCCCACATCATCGCCCAGTATTCCGCCTTCTCGATGTAGCTGAAGCGGCCGAAGGCGGGCTTCGTCGGCGCGAGCCCGAGATTGTATTTCAACACCGCCCACGGATCGGTGAGATCGCGTTTCCGCGGCAGCAGGTCGCGGAACAACCCGCGGCCGGCCGCCGTGCCGGCGAGATACCAGAAATGCCACACGCCGCTCGCCAGCATCACGACACCGGCGACGCGGTGCAGCAGGCCGCGCCACTCGAAGGCGCTCGCGCTCAGGTTGCGGATCGCATGCACCCACCACGCCTCCGGATAACGCAGCATGAAGCCGGTCACGACCAGCAGCGTGAAACTGATGACGAGCACCGCGTGCTGGCAGCGCTCGTGCGCGGTCATGCGCAGGTAGAGCCGGTGCGCGACGTGCTCCTCCACGATGAGCCCCTGCTGGATCGCGAGCTTGCGGCGGATCTTCTTGATGAAATCGAGCGCGTTGTGCGCGACCATGCCGCCCACGACCGCGATGATCAGCGCGACGTAGAGCGTGGAGATCAGATAGAGGATCGGATTGCTGCCGCCCTTGCCCTTCGCCGCCTCCGGGCTGACATGCACCTGGCCCATGGCGAAGCGTGTATTCGCTTTCGGGTGACACTGGCCGCAGGTCGCGACGAGGTTGCTCTTGTGGATCGTCGAGGTCGGATCGTTCTGCGACTTGATCGCGTGCGAGTTGTGGCAGCTCGCGCAGTTGACGACCTCGACCGAGCCGCCGCGCACGGCGAGGCCGTGGTAGCTGTCGGCAAAGGTCTGGAACGCGTGGGTGGAAATACCGTATTTCTTCGTGAGCTTGAGCGAGGCGTGGCAGTCGGCGCAGACCTCCTGCGCGACATTCTTCGCGTTGACCGGCGACGTCGGATCGCGGTGGCCGCGGATGTCGTGCTCGCCATGGCAGTCGGTGCAGGTGGCGGAGTCGGCGTTGCCCTTGCGCAGCGCGACGGCGTGCACGCTGTCGTCGAACTCGTGGCCGGGCTCCTTGTGACAGACGGCGCAGGTCTCGGCCACGCGCTGCTTGTTGAGCCGCGCGCCGCCGACCATCGCGCGGTTCATCTCGTGGGCGCCGTGGCAGTCGACGCAGTTGGCCGCCTCCACCTTGCCGCCAAACAACGCCGAGCCATGCACGCTGCGGTCGAAGTCGGTGACGAACTTGGAGCCGCGCAGCGACTGGCCGGCGACGTTGTCCTTCCCGACATGGCACGACTCGCACTGCTTGGTCTGCGCGAGCTTCTGCGCGAGCGTCGCGGGCGTCTTTGCGGCCGGCACCACCGGCTCGCGGTGACAGGTGAGGCAGTCGGGGGCGTTGGCCTGCTTCGCGGTGAACGCGCGGCCATGCGCGGAGGCGAGAAAATGATCGCGCGCCGGTTCGTGGCATTTGCCGCAGGCCTGCGGCTGCGGGCCGTTGGCGAACGCGAAGACCGGCTGCTTCACCGCCGCGACATCGTGTTTGCCATGGCACGCGACACAGTTCGTGTCCTCGCCCGCCGGAATCTCCGGCAGCGCGAGCCGCGGGTGAAATTTGTGCTTCTTCGCCGTGTCCTCGTGACAGGAGAAGCAATCGACCGGCACCTGCGGCTTCCGGTGCGGCGTTGCCTCGCCGTCGTATTTTTCGTGGCAGTCGATGCAGTCGAGGGAGCGGTGCGCCGAGCGCGCGCCGATCTTCTCGTCGATGAAGAGCGAGATCTTGGTCGCGCCCTTCTTCATGAACAAATCGGTGTCGCTGTGGCATTCGAGGCACGAGGCGTCGGAGTTGGGTGCCGGGACGGGCGCGGCCGGAGCGACCGCGGCCGGCGGAGCTTTCGCCGCCTTCGGCGCCTCCGCCGCGCCGAGTCCCGCGCTCAACCCCCCCAGCGCCAGGGCCAGGCCCAGCCACCCACTCAAGCCAGCGGCCCGTCGGCGATTTTCCGAGCGCAGCACCAAGGGAACCGGCGCGTGACAGGTCATGATCGGATGGGTTCTACCCATGGCGCATCATAGACCTGCCGGGTGGAATGTCTTCGCATCGGTTGACCAAAGGTGGGCGGTTATTGGCAGCGTGCGTGGACAATTGATCCGCTGCTTCCGGCAACTGCGGCGCAGGGGGCGCCCGACGGATCAAACAAGCGCACCGCGCGACGAGCCTTTGGTTCGCCGGTCTCGATCCGCCGATCGGCGACGCGCTGCAGGTGCGGAGGTTTCGCCTTCGCATCCGCGCCCGCAGCAGGGGTCGGCGCGCGGGCGGATGCCGGGTCGCCCGGGACGCAAGGTCCGGGATTTCGACCCGCGCACCGCCCGGCCCGGCGCATGAAAACGTCGGGCCCCGTCAGCCGCCGCCGCCGCGTCTCCAGCCTACATATACCGGCTCGGCTCCGGCTCGTCGTCGGCCTTGCCTTCGTAGGCATGGACCGAGCACGCCGAGTCGCTCCAGAGCGGGAGATTGTCGCGATGATATTCCCACGTCTCCGCGATCCCCGCGCGCACCGCCGGATCGCGGGCTTCAAGCATGAGGCGGTTGAGCGCGCTGTAGAGAATCGCTTCGGTCTTCACGTTCAGCGCGGCGGCCAGCCGGGTGACCGCATCGTGTTCGGCTTGCTCCAGGTGAAGTTTGAGTGTCGCCATGACTGGCTCCTTTTTTTGCCCCGCGGCGGGATTGACCAACCTTGCTGAGAACGATGGCAACGTAGTCCCGAATGGGCCGCGCGTCTAGGCGTCCATTGGTGAAACTCGGGCGCTTCTTGTCGCCGCCCTGCGGCCAATTTATGCGCAGGTTCGGCCAAAACTCCGGTAGCGCACGCGCAGGATTCGCCGCATGCTGCGCGCAGCCAACCCTACCCCCGTATGGCCGAGATTCCTGGTCCGCAGCCGCCCGCGGCCGTTGACGCCCGCATGGCGCAACTGGAAGCGCGCCTCGCGCGCCTCGAGGCACGGCTCGGGTTCGCCGCGGCATCGGAGGATGCGTCCGACCGGGCGGTCCGATCTGCCCCGGCCGGCATGAGCGGCACGCCGCATGACCTCGCTCCGGTCACGACGGTGCAGCTCGAGCAACAGGTGGAACAGGGCGGCTTCGCGCTGGCGGGCGTCATCGCGCTCACCATCGGCGTCGGCTTCATGCTCTCGCTGCCCTATCCGCGCCTGCCCGCCGCGGCCCCGGCGCTGCTCGGCGCCGCGCTGGCGTTCGCGCTCCTCCTCGCGGCGCATTTCGGCCCACGCGGCTTGAGCGGACTCGCCCTCCCCGTGCGGGGCGCCGCGATGGTGGTGCTGTTTCTCGCGACGCTGCGGCTGTTTTTCTTCGCCCGGCCCGTTGCGCTCGATCTGGCGACGCCCCTCGGCCGCGCGCTGCTCCTCCTCACCGTCGCCATCAACGCGACCGTCGCCTGGCGCCGACGTTCCCCGTGGCTCGTGCTGCTGGCGCTGCTGATGGGCTGCGCCGCCGTCATCGCGATCAACGCCGGCTGGTTCACGGCGCTCGCCCTTCCGCTGCTGGCGGCCAGCGCGGTCTTCGCCGCCCACCGGCACGGCTGGCCGGCGGTCGGGCTGGCCGCCCTTCCGCTGGTCTACGCCACCTATCTCACCTGGGCGGTGGGAAATCCGTTTCGCGGCGGACGCTTCCACTACGTGACCGAACCCGCCGCGGCGCCCGGAGTGCTGCTGGTGACCATGGGCCTCTTCGCGGCGGGCAGCCTCGGCCGGCCGCAGCGCGACCACGAGGACGGCCCGTCGAATACCGCGGCCCTGCTGAACTGCTTTCTTGGATACGGCTGCTTCCTCGTGCATACCGCCGCGGCCTATCCGGCGAGTTTCGCCCCGCTGCACGGCACGGCGTTCGTGGCGCTGCTCGGCGTGGCCGTGTTGTTCTGGCTGCGCGAACACAGCCGGGTGTCGACCTTCTTCTACGCCATGACCGCCTACGCGGCGCTCAGCCTGGCCATCGTGAAGGCGTCGCCGGTGCCGGAGGTCTTCGTCTGGCTCTCGTTGCAGAGCGTGGTCGTCGTGACCACCGCGATCTGGTTCCGCTCGCGCCTGATCGTCGTCGCCAACTTCCTCATCTACGCCGGCATCGTGCTCGGCTACATGGCCATGACGAAACGCGAGACGGGCATCAGCCTGGGCTTCGGCATCGTGGCTCTGATCAGCGCGCGCACCCTCAACTGGCAGCAGGACCGGCTGGAGCTGAAGACCGAGCTGATGCGCAACGCCTATCTCCTGAGCGCGTTCATCGTGTTTCCGTATGCGCTGTATCATCTCGTCCCGGTGCGTTTCGTCGCGCTGGCGTGGGTCGGACTGGCGGTCGGCTACTACGGGATGAACCTCCTCGTGCAGAAACAAAAATACCGCTGGATGGGCCACGCCACCCTCGGGCTGGCGGGGCTGTTCCTTCTCCTGATCGGCTCGGCGCGGCTGGATCCCGTCTATCGCGTCGTCTCCTTCCTCGCGCTCGGATCGGTGCTGCTCGCCGCCTCCCTGGCCTTCGCCCGCGCCCGCCAACGCGCCGAAGCCAACGCCAACACCGCCGCCAGCTCCAACGCCCCCATCCACGCCAACACCCCCGTCCACTCCAACGCCCCCGCCAACTCCAACGCCCCCGCCAACACACACCCTCCCGCCGACGCCAACGCCAACGCCAACGCCCCTTCCCACGCGCCCGAGGCTAATGTCACTTAATAAGTGACATCTTCCGGCGGTAGCCCTGGGTGTTTCGAGCGCAATGTCACGTATTACGTGACATTGGGTGGGAGAGCCCGGCGGGTGAAGAGCGATGGTCGGGCAGGCGCGCCGGGGCGCGGTGAGTCGGGACGCGGTGAGTCGGGGCGCGGTGCGTCCGGGGCGGGCGGGTGCGTCCGGAGGCGGGTCAGCCGGTGCCGCAGGTGCAACGGCCGCCGCCGTCCGCGGCGCCACCGCAACCGGCGGACGGAACGAATTCCACCTCGGATGCGGCGTGGTTCGTTGCGGCCGGCAATCCGCCGTGGCCCGCCAACTCGTCGGCGAGCACGCAGAGTGCGGCGTAATATTCATCGCGCGTCAGCCCGAGCGCGGCCGCGCCGAAGGTCTCCGCTTCGTCGGCCGAGGCGAACTCACCGTAGTTCACCGCCACGAGTTGATAGAGGACCAGCGCCGGCACGCGCGCGAGCTGCAGCAGGAAGAGCGGGTGCACGCACATCCGGAAGCCCTCCTCCGGTCGCCCGCCTTTTTGCACAGGATGCGCGCATTCGCCGGGGAGCAGCTCGGCCGCATCGAAGACAATCTCACACGGGTAGCGCACACAGGCGCGATCGGCCAGCAGTTGCTGCAGCTCCGTCCAGCCGAGCCGCGGCCCGTATTTCAAAAAAACCTCCACGCCCTTCGCCTCCACGTGGGCGGTGAGCGAGACCCGGGCGTCGGCGGCGGTGAGTGGCTGCGCCATGGTCAGCGGGCCGTCGCGGCTCCGGGGGGAACTGATCCGGCGACGGCGCGGGCGGGGCCCGCGCGCTCCGGCAGGCCCTCGTTGGCCTTGGTCATCCGGCCCTGCAGAATCGGAACGGTCATGCGCAGGAACAGCGTGTAGAGCATCAGACCGAACGCCCAGATGCCGATGCAGATCAGCGTCTCGTTGAGCGACGGGGTGTATTCGACGATGGCGCCGAGCGGCGTCGGGATGAAACCCGGGATCACGAGGCCCATGCCCTTTTCGATCCAGATGCCCACGATGCAGCACACGCAGGCCACATCGAGCCACTTGAGGCTGCGGCTGATCGGCAGGATGAGCAGGACCATGCCGATCAGATTGAGCCCGATGGCCGTCCAGATCCACGGCACCAGCGCGTGATAGCCGTGCAGGCCGAGGAAGAGATACTTCGACGACGCGACGTGGAGATTGCCCGAGTAGAATTCCTTGAACACCTCGTTCGCCAGGAGGAAGACATTGATGATCATCGCGACCTGCACGATACCGCGCAACGTGAGCAGCGCGTGGTCGGTGATCATGAGCCGCTCGCTCATGCGCGAGTTCACGATCTGGCTCATCTCGCGCGTCTCCATCAGCACGCGCAACCCATCCGCGGGCAGCCGGAGGATCCGCGACGGCTCCTCCGCCACCGCCGTGGCGGCGCGCGACGTGCCGTGCAGTGCGGAGACTTCGCCGAACTGATCGCCGGGCCGCGCCGTGCGCGTGATCCGGGCGCGACCCTGCTCCGCGCGCTTCACGACCACGCTGCCGGTCAGGACGAAGAACGCGTTCCTCGAGCTGGAGCCCTGCCGCAGCAGCACGTCGCCCTCGGCGACATCGAGGACGACCGCGCCGGCGAGCGCCCGCTCCCGATCCGCCTCGGAAACCGAGGCCAGCTCGGGCAACGCGAAGCCGAGTTGATCGAAATCCGCGAGCGTCGCCGGCCGGCCGGCCGATTCGCCCACGTCCCTGCCGGCGTCGAGCTCCCTGGCGGAGCCGGACGCCGTCACGCGCCGCACGACCTGCAGCGCGAGGATGATCAGCGCCGGGCCGGCGGAGAAGGCCGACGCGAGGAAGCGCGGGCCGACGATCGCGGAGTTCCAAAACGGCCGGCCCCCGAGCCCGACATAGAGGAACGCGGTGACGGTGTGAATCGAGACCGCCCAGACGATGGCGATAAAGACAAACGGTATGTAGAACCACTTCGACGGCTTCCTGCCCTGGTAGCGCGTGTAGATGAGATACCCGCAGATGTGCACGTTGAGCAGCAGGTAGCCGTTCAGCACGATGACATCCCAGCTCAGCATCGAGCTGGGAAAATTCATCTGGCCGATGATCGGGATGAGATGCCAGAAGCGATCGGGCCGGCCGAGGTCGACGGTCACGAACAGCAGGCACATGATGATCGCGGCGACGGCGAGCAGTTCGCCGAAGATCACGAGGTCGTGCATCTCCTCGTTGTCGTAGATATAGACCGGGATCACCATCATCACGGCGGCGGCGGCGACGCCGACGAGGAAAGTGAAGTTCGCAATATAGACGCCCCACGACACCTCGTCGCTCATGCCGGTGACCATGAGGCCGTGGACGAGCTGCTTGCAGTAGGCGTTGAGGCCGATGAGGGTGACGGCGGCCAGCAGCCCCATCCACGCGTAGTAGCGCCAGTCGCCGACCGTGGCGACGCGCGCGCAGCGCCAGAGGAAGCTGCCGTAGTTGCGGGCGGCGGTGATCATTTGTCGAAGTAGTAGAAGAACCGTGGGGACGTCCCCATCTCCTCCTTCAACTGGATGAAGACGCGCTTCTCGCGGAGGATGTGCGAGACCTCGCTCTCGGGGTCGAGGATGTTGCCGAACTTGCGCGCGCCCACGGGGCAGACCTCGAGGCACGCGGGATATTTGCCGGCGCGGGTGCGCTGGATGCAGAAGTGGCATTTTTCCATCACGCCCTGACGGCGCGGGCGGTTGCCGAGGTAGGCCATCTCGGGATTGAGCCGCTCCTTCGGGATCTGCGGCTTCGCGAAGTTGAACCGCCGCGCCCAATACGGGCAGGCCGCCTCGCAATAGCGGCAGCCGATGCACCAATCGTAGTCGATCACGGTGATGCCGTCGCTTTCCTGCCAGGTGGCGTTGACCGGGCACACCTTCACGCAGGGCGGATTCTCGCACTGCTGGCACTGCACCGGCATGTAGAAAAACCCCTTTTCCGGCACTTCCTTCGCCTCGTAGTGGTGCTCGGCCTTCTCCAGGTCGAGCGAGCCGTGCGGCAGCTTGAGGACGCGGATGTATTGAATTTCCGGATTCCGCGATTGGTTGTTCTCGGCCACGCAGGCATGGACGCACTTGCGGCAGCCGATACAGCGGGTGAGGTTGAGGCAGTAGACGAACTCGACGCCGTCCATCGGCTTGAGGTCCCGCACATGCGGCCGGATGCCGTATTGGCGCTGCACGTCGCGCTCGATGCGCTGGAGCACCTTCGTCATTTCATCCGGCGAAAGCTCCTTGTAGTATTTCTGGAGAAACTCCTCGGTGGAGGTGAAGTCGCTCAGCTCGCGCAGCGGCGAGAGGCTGGCGGCGAGGGCCGTCAGCCCGGAGAACGCCGCCGAGCCGCGCAGAAAACTGCGGCGCGACATGGCGCGATCGGAGGTCTTGTCGGCGAGGGGCATGGTGGGTCGGCGTCAGGGGTGGGCGGCGGCCGGCGCGACCGCCTCGCGCAACGAATGCGGGCCCGGCGCCGGCGGGCGCGTCGGGATGTGCGGCGCGTGCGGATTGTGGCAGTTGACGCAGGCGAGCCGGCTGATGGCGCCCCGCTTCGCGTCCCAGTGGCCGCTGGTGCGGCCGTGCGCTCCCGCCTCCCAGTCGCGGTAAGTCGGACCATGGCAGCTCCCGCAGAGCGGCGTGCTGTTGTCGAACTTCAGCTCACGGCCATCGCGCACCTGCAGCGTCAGCAGGTTCGCCTCGTGGTGGCAGTTGTAACAGAGGTTGTTCCGATCGTGCGAGCCATGGCTCATCTCGATATTCGCGTGTTCCTTCGGGATGATGATCCTGTGATTCGCGTCGAAGCGGATGGGCGGCGGCTTGGCCTTCTCGTGGCAGGCATAGCAGTCGTAGTCGGACATGTCCTCCTTCGCCCCCACCATATCCGAGTAGCTGTTACGCCAGGGCTTGGTCTCGAGGAAGACGGGATCGACAAGCGGGATCTTCGGGCCGGCCGGCGTGTGGCCCCAGAGGTCGGCCACGAAGAGCAGCGCGAGGCCGCCAAACGCGGCGGTCAGCGCCACCAGCAGGGCGTTGGTTCCTGCGCCGGAATTTTCCGGCGGCGTGGGCACGGACGGTGCCATGGCGGGTCGCGGCGGGCCTACTGCTTCAATCCGCGCACGTAGCCGACCAGCGCCTTCATGTCGGCGTCGCTCACGTTCTCGATCGGTTTCATCGCGACCTTGTCGCTCTTGTCCTTGACGCCTTCCTTCATCGCCTTGAACGCGGCCTCGTCGGTGAATTTGGCCTGAACCTTGGCCTCGGTGAGATCGGCGATGGAGAGCTTGCGGCCCATCTTGGTGTCGCCCTTGCCGGTGTCGCCATGGCACTTCGCGCAGTGCTCCTTCCAGTTTTCGCCGACGTTGGCGGCGGAGGCGGTGCGCGCGCCGACGGCGGCGAGCAGGACGAGGGCATGGATGGTCTTCATAAGGGTGACCCGGGTTCAGGGGTTGGCGGCATCGCGCGGGACGCGCGGGGGTTCGCCGGCACTATCGACAATTTATGCGCCAGGTGCTCACCGCTTTTTGGCCAGCCCGTCGCATATATTGCGATACGACGCGCAGGAATTGCGGCCCGGGCCGGCCAGTAATTATCAACCCCTGCGCAATGCCTGCCAACACATGCGCAGTCACTGCGCCGATATTCAGGCATAAACAAGGGAGTCGCATCAGACCCTCGTTTCCTCCGGCCCAAACCAAACTCAACCTCGCACCACTATGAAGTTCAGACCCCGAATCACCATGAACACCCTGATATTCGGAGGAGTCGCGGCTTGGGGCCTGCTGCTCGTCTCCTGTATCTCGGTCAATCGCACCATGCTCGCGCCGCCGTTTATCGCGGGCGCCAGCTTCGTCGGCAACAAAGAGTGCACCGAGTGCCACGCCGAGCACACCGAGGGCTTCGGCTCCGCCACGCACGCCAAAGTGATCCTCGCCGATCCCAAGCTCGGCAGCACCGGCTGCGAAGCGTGTCACGGTCCGGGCAGCCTCCACGTCAAGGCCGGCGGCAGCAGGGGCACGATCGTCAATCCGCAGAAATCGCCCGATGCCTGCTTCCAGTGCCACCTTGAGAAACGCGGCGAATTCAGCCTGCCTTACGCGCATGCGGTGTCCTCCGGGCACATGAGCTGCAGCGACTGCCATGACCCCCACGCCGGTAACGCGGTGAAGGGCACCGGCGCCTCGCTCCACACGCAGGCCGAGTCCTGCACCGAGTGCCACACGGCCCAGAAGGGCCCGTTCATCTTCAAGCACAATGCCATGAAGGAAGGCTGCATCTCCTGCCACAATCCGCACGGGTCGGTAAACCAGAAGATGCTCAAGGCGCCTGATTCGAACCTGTGCCTGCAATGCCATGCCACCGGCTCGAGCCCGGGCATGCTCTTCGCTGGCGGACGCGACCACGCCGGCAACCCGGTCAACGGCTCCTGCTGGGTCGCCGGCTGCCACGAGGCCGTCCACGGCTCCAACGCCAGCCACGCCCTCCGTTACTAACCCGGCCCATCGACACCCATGAAAACATTTAACTCTGTTTCGCGTATTGCCGGGTTCGCCGTCGGACTCGCCTCACTGTCAGTCACAGCGATCGCCGCTGAGGCCGATGCATTCCCGGAATTCGAATCGAACTACATCGTGATCTCCGCCGGGGGCGCGGATATCAAGGGCAGCAAGGCCGCCTATCAGGCTCGGACCAACAACGCCAAGACGGGCGCCGCGGGCATCGAGGACATGCGCTTCGACTATGACCTGAAGGACAAGACGACACTGCAAATCGACGGTCGCGCCCTCGCGGGCCAGGAAGACTACCTCCTGAAGTTCAAGATCGCCAAAGACGAGGTCGGCTCGTTCGAGATGGGCTACAAGACCTTCCGCACGTTCTACGACGGCGCGGGCGGCTTCTTCCCGATTGGCAACGTCTGGATGCCGCTGTTCAGCCGTCCGCTCTACGTGGATCGCGGCCAGTTCTTTATGCACGGCACCATCGCCATGCCGAAGGCGCCGGTGCTCTCGTTCAAGTTCACGAGCAGCACCCGCGACGGCCGCAAGGACAGCACCATCCTGGGCGACACCAACCTGACCGGCATTCCGATCCTCGCCGGGCCGGGCGCGGTGAACCCCATCGCCGCCACGCGCAAGCTGCTGCCGACTTATGTCGATCTCGACGAGAAGAACGACACGTGGGAGATCAGCGTCCGTCACAAGCTGGGCAATACGTCGGCGGTCCTGGCCTTCGGTGGCAACACCATCGAGAACCTGAACATTCGCGAGATGCAGCAGAATATCGGCGAGCTGGCGCCGTTCCCCGCGCTCGTCTTCACCGCGCCGACGGTGAACAATGAGCGCGCGGGCAGCCCGCGCCGCACCACCATGCTGCAGCGCCACGAGGAGGAGGGCTACCATGCCTCCGCCACGTTCGAGACGACGATGAGCGACAAGCTCACGCTCTTTGGCGGCCTGCAGTATCACACCGCCGACGTCGATATCGCGCTCTCGCGGGATCTCCGGGCCACCATCGCCTCGGCCACGGGCATCCGCGAGTATTCCGGCGGTTTCGTGAACACCAGCGCCACCGCCCGCGCCCCCTATCACTTGGTGTCGCAGGGCAAGCTGGACTTCAACATCCTCACCGGCAACGTCGGCGCGCGATTCAAGCCCTCGGCGAATCTGACCGTCGAGACCGCTCTCCGCGGCGAACGCGCGGAAGACTCCGGCACCAATGCCGCCGACTATTCGTCGCAAGGCGTGACGCTCGCCACCGGCGCGGTCACCACCTACGCCGCCCATGGCGACCATGGCGTGAACAACGTCGAGAAGCCGTGGACGCCCACGGTCGACGTGCGCTACACCGGCATCAAGAACGTGACACTCTACGCGAACTGGGAGTATCGCACCTCGAAGCAGGATGAGCACGTGCGCTACGAAGGCCTCAACGGCCAGACCAAGCGCACCGAGCTCGACATGATCGGCAAGACGATCGAGGAGTCGCACACCAACGCCAAGGTCGGCGCGAACTGGAAGGTCAACGCGGCACTCGACCTCCGGGCCGAGCTGTTCACCAAGGACCACGAGAACGACTTCACCGGTTACGACGACGTCGCCGGCCGCGGCTACGTGCTGAACTACGACATCTACGGCACCAAGCTCACTTCGGTCCTGAAGGCGACGAATGCCCTCAGCTTCACCACGCGCTACGTGCTCCAGCGCAGCAAGTCGGCGATCTTCCACAGCGGCCTGACGACCAACGGCGTGATCAACGGGACCGTGGACGGCAACGACTCCGCCCGCCATTCCGTCTCCGAGACGGTGGCCTGGAACGTCAACAAGAACCTCTGGGTGCAGGCCAACGGTTCCGTGGTGTATGATCAAATCCAGACGATGTATCCGTGGGTCAGCGGCAATGCCAAACGCAACCTCCGCAACTCCGACAACAACTACATCACGGGCGATGTGTCCGTCGGCTTCACGATTGATCGCAACACCTCCGGCCTGATCCAGGCCACGCATTACCGCGCCAACAACTACGAAGAGGCGTATGCCGCGGTCGCGATGCCGCTGGGCGCCAGCACGCGCGAGAACATGATCACCGTGGGCGTGCAGCGCCGGCTGACGAAGAAGACCATGCTCAGCGGCAAGCTGGGCTATATCGACAATGAAAACTCCACCCGCGGAGGCTTCGCCGACTTCCACGGGCCGCTGGCGTATCTTTCGGTGCAGCACGCCTTCTAAAGAACTTTAGTTACCCCGACCAAAAGGCCGGCCGTGGCGCATGTGGGTGCGTCGCGGCCGGCCGCATTTTTAGGCGGATCGATCCGGCCGCCGACTTGTCGCCGCGGGCCGGGCCGACCGCAATTATTGCGCAAGCCATGCGCGGTTCTGCGCAATCGATGCGCAGCCGGCATGCCCCAACTTTGCCATAGTCAACGTCAGGGACCCACCCGCCTCCCGTTTCCACTTCGGCCCAACTCGCACACTTACCATGACCTCCCGACCCCGTTGGACTAGAAACACCCTGCTTTTCGGCGGTGCCGCCCTCTGGGGCGTGCTGCTCGTTTCCTGCGTCATGGTGAATCGCGCCGTGCTCATGCCGCCGAACGTCCCCGGCGCGAAGTTCGTCGGCTCGAAGGATTGCGTCCAGTGCCACGAAAACGTCACCAGCGGCTTCCACGACTCGACGCACGCCAAGCTCCTCGTCCCCGGCGATGCCTCCAAGAATCTCGGCTGCGAGTCCTGTCACGGCCCCGGCAGCGTCCATTCCGCCAAGGGCGGCGGCGCCGGCACCATCGTCAATCCCAACAAGAATCCAGAAACCTGCTACCAGTGCCATCTCGACAAGCGCGGCGAGTTCGCCCTGACGAACAGCCACCCCATCGGGCCCGGCAAGATGTCCTGCAGCGACTGCCACGACCCGCACAAGGGCGACGCCATCATGGGCGGCGGCACCAAGCTCACGTCCGCCAACGACACCTGCCTGAAATGCCACGAGTCGCAACGCGGGCCCTTCGTCTTCGAGCACGAGGCGCTGCGCGACAACTGCACCACCTGCCACAATCCGCACGGCACCGTGAATGCCAAGATGCTGAAGTCGCGCAACCAGACGCTCTGCCTGCAGTGCCACTACCAGCAGCAGACCGTCACCGGTCAGCTCCTGATCGGCGGCCGCGACCATGCCACCTTCGTCCAACGCGGCACCTGCTGGACCGCCGGCTGCCACGAGGCGATCCACGGCTCGCACGTCAGTTCGTCCCTGCGCTTCTAAACCCGTCACCAACTTTCAAACACCGCCCGCCATGCAAAGCTTCCGCTCCTGCGCCCTCGGGATGGCGCTCCTCCTGCCCGCGCTGGGCCTCGCCGCCGATGTCACGACGGAAGGCACGGTCAGCGTCGCCGCCGGCGCCGCCCTCCTCGACGGCGACCGCCCGTCCTTCCAGCGGATCACCCAGCACAAGAAGTATGGATACGGGGGCATCGACGAGTTCCGCCTCACCCGCGAGTCGAAGGAATCCCTGTTCAAGTTCGAGGCGCGCCTCCTCCCCGGCGACGATCTCTACCAGCTCGGCGCCCGCTACGAAGTGCCGGACCGCTTCTACGTCGACGCCGGCTTCCAGCAATTCCGCGTCTGGTATGACGGCTCCGCCGGCTACTTCCGGCCCACCGGCACGGAGTTCACGCTGTTCAACGAGGATCTCAGCCTCACCCGGGGCAAGATCTGGCTCGAAATCGGCGCCTACACCGCCAACAAAACCCTGCTCCGGCTCCGCTACGAGCGCCGCACGCGCAACGGCACCAAGGACTCCACAAGCTGGGGCGACTCCAACCTCGTCGGCACCTTCGGCACCCGCAATGTCGTCCCGTCGTTCTACGACTTGGATGAGGTGACCGACATCTTCACCTTCGACGTCGGCAACGATCAGTTGGAGGGCACGAAGTGGAACGTCGGCGCGCGCTACGCCGAGACCAAGCTCGACAACCGGCGCCACATTCGCCGCCGGCCTTTCGAGACCGCCGATCGCATCCTGACCGCCAAGGACGAGACGAAAAACGACATCTTCACCGTCAACGGCTACTATCTCCGCCAGGTCAACGAACAGCTCACCGTATCCGCCGGCGCGATGCGCACGAAGCTCGACACCAAGATCGCGGGCAGCCGCATCTACGGCCAGACCTACGACCCGGTCTTCGATCCGGCCTATCTCCGCCGCCAGCAGCGCGACGAGGGCTTCTTCGACCTCGAGGGCCACGCCCAGCTCCGGCAAACCGTGCTGACGCTCAACGCCGTCTACATCCCGAAGAAGAACTGGTCGATCCGCCCCAGTATCCGCTTCGAGAACCTGCACCAGGAAGCCATCACCGAGTTCGAGGAGACCAACATCACTGCCGGCCCGGCCTTCGCCTCCATCATCGAGGGCGTCGAGGCCGATCATAAAAAGAAACTCGACGAGTTTTCCGAGGCCGTCGAAGTGCGCTACACCGGCAAGCCGAACTGGACCTTCTCCGCCAAGGGCGAGTGGGTGCAGGGCAACGGCACTCTCGCGGAAGACCGCCTGCTGCACACCGGCGTCCTGACGATCGATCGCGACACCGAATACGACCGCTCGTCGCAGAAATACTCCTTCACCTCGAACTGGTATGCGAAACCCGGCCTCACCCTGGCGGCGCAATATTACTTCAAGGGGAACATGAACGACTATAAGGCCATTCGCGACAACACGCTCCCCGGCACTGCGGATCGCTATCCGGCCTACATCACCGGCCAGGATTTCGAAACCCACGACATGAACGTGCGCCTCTCCTGGCGCCCGGCCTCGCTCGTCAGTCTGGTCACCCGCTACGACCATCAGCAATCGAAGATCGTCAGCAACGAGGCCGGCCTGCTCCCGACCCCCAGTTCGCGCCTCGTCTCACACATCATCAGCCAGTCCGTGACTTTCAGTCCCACGAGCCGGCTATTCCTCACCGGCAATCTGAACCTGACCTACGATCAGATGAACACGCCGGCGATCGCCTTCGTGCAGCACGCCGACAACAACTACGTCAACGGCTCGATCGGCGGCGGCTATGCCCTCGCGAAACTCGACGACCTCTACCTCGACTACTCTTTCTTCCGCGCGAAGAACTTCATCGATCGCTCCGCCTTCACGCTGCCTTACGGCGCGGACCAGAAGACGCAGGCGACCTATCTCACGTGGGTCCGCCGCCAGAGCGCCCATCTCATTTACACCGTGAAATACGGCTACGTCACCAACCGCGACGGCACCTGGGTGGGCCGCAACGACTTCGACGCGCACGTCATTTACGCCAAGGTGCAATATCACTTCTGATCGCGCTACCCGCACGACCAGTTGTTAGTTACCCCAGCCGGCCGCCTCGCATGTGGGTGCGAGGCGGCTGGCCCTTTTTTAGGACGGAGAAACCGCTAATTCGCGCTCATGGACGCTAATCAAAAATCAGCAGCGAATCGGTCAGCGTGATGGGATCCACGCACGGGGCGCGGTGCTCGGCGAGGAAATCAAAATCGACGCTCTTCATTGGCGACCATCAGCGGCGATTAGCGGTTTCTTCCGCTGCCGACTCCGAACCCAATCCTGTAAATCCTCTTAATCCTGTCCCAAAATCAGCGCGTCCGACCCGCGTTCAAGCCGTCAACCGCATCACCGGCTCATGCGCCAGGCTGATCAACCGTGCCGAGCCCGTGCTGCCCTGTAACCGCTCCGCAATTACACTCACGGCCTGCGCCACCATCGTGGCCCACGGGATGCCGATCGTCGTCAGCCGCAGCCGCTCCGCCACCGGGGCGTTGTCGAACCCCACCAGCGGCGGCCGCGGCACCGCGTGCTCCGCGCAATAGGCGATCACCGCCTCCGCCAGCCGGTCGTTGCAGGCAAAAATCCCCGTCGGCCGCACCGCCAGGATCTCCGCCGCCTTCGCCCCTCCCGCCTCCGCGAACCACGAGGCCGCGCTCACGACCTTCACCACGCCCGCGTGCGCGCGAAATCCCGCGACGCGCTGCACGCTGCGCGCGTCGTCCGCCGGCCCCGCCAGCACCGCGAACCCGGCCGCGCGCCCCGTGCGCTCCTTCAACAACTCCGCCGCGCACGCCCCGCCGGAAAAATCATCCGTCGTCACCGCATCCACATACGTCCCGCCCAGACCGACCGGCGGACGGTCGTTGAGGCACAACGCGAATTCTCGCGCCGTCGCCGCCGCCCGGATCGCCGCCGGACACTCCCACACCACCGGATAATAATCCTCGCGCAGCCGCGGCACCGCGCCCGGCTCCGGCCAGCTCCGCACCACTTCGATCCCCTGCCCCGCCAGTGCCGCCTCCAGCCGCTCCAGCAGATGCGCGCCAAAACTCCCCTTCCGTTTCGCGCGCGGATGAAAGATCAACTGCGCCCCGTGCAACTCCGCCCGCGCGCCCGGCACATACGACCCCGACGCCGCCCGCCGCTGCAACAGCCCCTCCTCCTGCAACTCGCCCAGCAGCCGGTGCGCCGTCTGGTAGCTGATCGCAAAGCGCTGCGCCACCGCGCGCGTCGACAGAAACCGCCCGCCCGGATGCGCGAAGTCGCTCTGCAACCGCGCCACGAGCGCCGCCTTCACCTCGATCACATGGGGACTGCGCGGCCGGGCCATGGCCGACGATTACTTATCATATCAGTTTATGTGTCGAGCGATTTGTTAATGATTGAGCGACCCGGCGCCGTCGGCTGGACTTTCTCCGCCATGGCCGGAGTCCCCCTCGCGGAAAAAGTCGTCGTCGTCATCGGTGGCACCACCGGTCTCGGGCTCTCCGCGTCCGCTGCCTTCCTCGCCGCCGGCGCCCGCGGCGTCGTCGTCACCGGCCGCGATCCGGCGAGCGCCGCCGCCGCCCTCGCCCGGCTCGGCGCCCAAGCCGCCGCGCTCGAAGGCGACGCCCGCGACTCCGCGCACGCGCCCGCCGCCATCGCCCTCGCCCTCGAGCGTTTCGGCCGCTTCGACGCGCTCTATCATGTCGCCGGCGGCAGCGGCCGTCGGCTCGGCGACGGCCCCCTCCACGAGATCACCGACGCCGGCCTGCGCGCCACGCTCGAGCTCAACCTCCACTCCGTCATCCTCTCCAACCGCGCCGCCGCCCGGCAGTTCCTCGCCCAGGGCACCGGCGGCGCGATCCTCAACATGGGCTCCGTTCTCGGCTGGTCGCCCTCGCCCCCATTCTTCGCGACGCACGTCTACGCCGCCGCCAAGGCCGCGATCGTCGGCTTCACCCAGTCCGCCGCCGCCTACTACGCCGCCCACAACCTCCGCTTCAACGTCCTCGCCCCGGCGCTCGTCGAAACCCCGATGGCCCGTCGCGCCGCCGCCGATGAGACCATCCTCAAGTTCGTCGCCACGAAACAACCGCTCGACGGCGGCCGCATCGGCCGCCCCGACGACTGCGACGGCGCCGCCGTCTTTCTCCTCAGCGACGCCGCCCGCTTCGTCACCGGCCAGGTCCTCGCCGTCGACGGCGGCTGGTGCGTGAGCGAGGGCCAGATTCCACTCCCCAAACAAAACCGCTAATCAGCGCTAATCGGCGCTCATTTCCAAGCCACCGAGTCACCACTAATCCAAGCCACAATAGGAGGGAATTCATCGGAAATGGTCCAAGCTTCTTATTCCCGAAATTCCCAATGATGAGTGATCATTGGTGGTTTCTCCGAATCAGCGTCCATCAGCGCCCATTAGCGGTTTCTTCCCCGCCCGATCTCTCAACTTTTATCCGCCTCCGGCGGGCTCATCACTCAACTCTCAACTTCCTCCCTCCGCTCCATGTCCGCCGCCACTGATTACTACGACAAGACCACGCAACTCCTCGGCCAGCTCCGCGCCACGCAACTCCCCGCCATCGGGCGCGCCGCCGAGATCTGCGCCAACTCCATCGCGCACGGCGGCCTCGTCTTCCTGTTCGGCGCCGGTCACTCCCGCATGATGTGCGAGGAGATGGCGCCGCGCCAAGGCTGCTTCGTCGGCTTCTTTTCCTGGGCCGAGCAGGCCGTCTCCCAACACTGCGCCACCATCGGCATGAACGGCCTCCGCGGCCCTCTCTTCCTCGAAAAAATCGAGGGCTACGCCGACCAGCTCCTGTCCGGTTTCAAGTTCGGCCCGCACGACGCCTTCATCGTCATCTCCACCTCCGGCATCCGTCCGCTCATCGTGGAGATGGCACTCGGCGCCAAGGCCGCGGCCTCCCTGTGATCGGCGTCGTCTCCGTGGCCCACTGCTCGCAATCGAAAGCCTCCCACTCTTCCGGGAAAAAACTCATCGATGTCGCCGACGTCGTTCTCGACAACCACTGCCCGCCCGGCGACTGCGTCGTCGAAATCCCCGGCCTGGCCTGGCGCACCGGTCCGACCTCCACCGTCACCGGCGCCATGCTGATCAACATGCTCCGCTGCGAAACCGCCGAGCGCCTCCTCGCCCGCGGCCATCCGCCCGTGATGCTCCCCAGTCACCAGTTTGTGGAGACAACCACCGCCCACGCCGCCGAGGAACAGCTCGAGGCCTACTACGAGGGCTACCGCCGCAGCGTCGCGCACCTGTATCAATAAAATCCTCTCCTAACCACGGATTACACCGATGCCACGGATACAATCCCGCTCAAACACTCGCTGTCTTTCATCCGTGCCATCCGTGTAATCCGTGGTCAACCGGTTCGGTCTTATCCGCGCCATCCGCGTAATCCGCGGTCAACAACCCTTCTCACCTTCGCCCCATGAACTGGTCCGCAGGCCTCGACATCGGAGGCACCAACGTCAAAGCCGTCGCCGCAACCGCCGACGGCACCGTGCTGCACCGCGCGACCCATGCCACGCGCGACGGCGAAGCCACGCCCGCCGACTGGATCGCGCTCGCCCAAACATCGCTCGCCGCTTTCACGCAGTCGCTCGGCGCCGCCCCTGCGTCCATCGGGATCTGCGCGCCCGGCCTTGCCGCCGCCGACCGCCGTAGCATCGCCCATCTGCCCGGCAAACTCGCCGGCCTCGCCGGCCTCGACTGGACGCACGCGCTCGCCCGCACCACCGTCGTCCCCGTTCTCAACGACGCGCACGCCGCCCTTCTCGGCGAAGCCTGGATCGGCGCCGCCCGCGGCCGGCAACACGTCGTCCTGCTCACCCTCGGCACCGGAGTCGGCGGAGCCGTGCTCAGCGACGGCCGCCTCCTCCGCGGCGCCATCGGCCGCGCCGGTCACATCGGCCATCTCTCCCTCGATCCCGAAGGCGCCGTCAGCATCACCGGCATGCCCGGCGCCCTCGAAGTCATGATCGGCGACTGCACCGTGGCGGCCCGCACGAACGGTCGATTTCAAAACACGGCGGCCCTCGTCGCCGCACACCGCGCCGGCGACACCGACGCCACGCGCGTCTGGCTGCGCTCGCTCCGCGCGCTCGGCACCGCGCTCGGCTCCTGCATCAATCTCTTCGACCCCGAGGTGATCGTCCTCGGCGGCGGCATCGCCCAGGCCGGCGACGCGCTCTTCACGCCACTCGCCTCCGCACTCGATCGCGTCGAGTGGCGGCCCGGCGGCCACCGCGTGCCCGTCGTGCCCGCCACCCTCGGCGAATGGGCCGGCGCCATCGGCGCCGCCCGCCACTCCCTCCTTCCGACATGACACCTTCCGCCACCTACCTCGCGCGCGCGCGCGAACTGATCGACACCGTCGCCGCGCAGCACGCCGGCATCGCCACCGCCGCCGACTGGTTCGCCGCCACCATCCTCGCCGGCCGGATGGTCCACGTCTTCGGCTCCGGCCACTCCCGCATCATGGTCGAGGAGATGTGGCCGCGCTACGGCTCCTTCCCCGGCTTCAATCCGATCGTCGAGCTCTCCCTCTCCTTCCACAACCTCGTCGTCGGCGCCAACGGCCAGCGCCAGGCCATGTTCCTGGAAAACGTCAGCGGCCTCGCCGAACGCATCCTCCGCAACTACGATCTCGCGACGACCGACACCGCCTTCGTCATCTCCTCGAGCGGCTGCAACGTCGTGCCCATCGAGATGGCCGAGCAGTTCCAGCGCCGCGGCGTCCGCGTCGTCGCTCTCGTCAGCAGCCGCCACGCCGCCGCCTCCACGTCGAAACGCGCCGACGGCCAAAAACTCACCGACTTCGCCGACCTCATCCTCGACACCGGCGCCCCCGTCGGCGACGCCATGGTGAAGATCGATAATCTGGATACGCCCGTCGCCCCCGGCTCCACCGTCGGCGGCTGCCTGGTCGTCAACGCGATCAAGGCCGAGGTCGCCAGCCGGCTCACCGCCGCCGGCGCCCCGCCGAAAGTCCTCAGCGCCGGCGTCGTCGTCGGCTCCGCCCGCGCCACCGCCCTCTTCGAAGCCGCCTACGATGAGCACGCGCACCGGCTGGCGAAGTTGTATGCGAATGTCGGAAAGGAGAGGAGTTGAGGGTTGAGGGACCACGCCAGGCCGTCACCGCACTCTCCGCCCTTCCGTTCGCTCAACTCTCAACCCTCAACTCTCAACTACCTCATGCCCTCCGCGCCGCTCCTCCTCGACCGCATCCCCGTCCTCGCGACGGTCGATGTCCTCGTGGCGGGCGCCGGGACCGCCGGTTGTTGTGCCGCGCTCGCCGCGCGCGAGACCGGCGCCGGCTCCGTCCTGCTCCTCGAGCGCTACGGCTTCCTGGGCGGCACCAGCACCCAGATGCTGGATACGTTCTACGGTTTCTTCACTCCCGGCGAACAGCCGCGCAAGGTCGTCGGCGGCACGCCCGACCGCGTCGTCGACGCCCTCGATGCCGCCGGCGCCGTCTTCCTCCGCCCCAACACCTACGGCGCCGGCACCGGCGTGAACTACAACCCCGAGCGGCTCAAACTCGTCTGGGACGAACTCCTCGCCGCCGGCGGCGTCCGCGTGCTGCTCCACGCCACCCTGGTCGCCGCCGAGCAGGATGCCACCGGCCGGATCACCGGCGTCGTCATCTCCACCAAGCGCGGCTTCTTCCGGATCGCCGCGCACCGCCTCATCGACGCCACCGGCGACGCCGATCTCTGCCACCTCGCCGGCGTGCCGTATGAGCAAGCCGGCGCGCACGAGCCCGCGCAGACGCTCACGACCACATTCCGGATGAGCAACGTCGACCTCGCCGCCTACGAGCGCGCCGGCGGAAAGACGTTTCTCATGCGCGCGATGGCCGATGCCATCGACCGCGGCACCCACGCGCTCCCGCGCAAGAGCGGCAGCCTGCACGCCATGAACGCCCTCGGCTGCATCTCCACCGTCGCCGTGCGCGTCACCACCATCGACGCCACCGACTTCGAGCAACTCACCCTCGCCGAGCAGACCGGCCGTCGGCAGGCGTTCGTGTATGAAGCGTTCTTCCGCGACTGCGTGCCTGGCTTCGCCGACGCCAACATCATCGGCCTCTCCCACCAGATCGGTGTGCGCGAGACGCGCCGCGTTTTTGGGGAGTATCGGTTAACCAAGGACGACTGTCTCTCCGTCGCCCGTTTCGACGATCGCGTGCTCCTCTGCGGCGCACCGATCGAGGACCACCGCGCGACGCTGGATGGCAGCGAGGAGACCGTCTGGGGCTACGTGCCCGGCGGCGCGGCCTACGATGTTCCCTACCGCACACTCGTGCCGCGCGGCCGCGACGAACTCTGGGTCGCCGGCCGCTGTTTCTCCGCCACACACGACGCGCACGCCTCGTGTCGCTCCATGGCGCAGACGATGGCCATGGGCCAGGCCGCCGGCACCGCCGCCGCGCTCTCGCGCGCTGCCGATTGCAGCGCCCGCGCTGTCCCGATCCCTCTCCTGCAAACCCGGCTCCGCGCCCGCGGTGCCCTCCTCGAAACTCCTCCGGACATCGCCGCCACCGGTCGCGATGAATGGTCCGACAACCGCCGCAACTCGCCGTGCGACGCCCTCCGATAAACTCCAGCCGCCACGAAGGTGGCGCGCGTTGTCCCTGACGCGCTTTCACGACACACGCCACAACGCAGGCGCGTTAGGGACAACGCGCTCCACCTCGAACCAAAATGAAAATGAAGCCATTCTCTCGCCGCCATTTTATTGCCCAAGCCGGCCTCGGCCTCGCCGCCGCCGCGACGCTCAGCCGCACTGTCGCCCAGGGCTCCGCCGCCAACACGCGTCTTCGGCTCGGCCTCGTCGGCTGCGGCAGCCGCGGCCAGTGGATCCTCAATCTCTTCGCCGAACACGGCGGCTATGAAGTCGTCGCCGTGGCCGACTATTTCGAGGCCGCCGTCTCGAAAACGGCCGAGAAGTTCAAGCTCCCACCCGCCCGGACGTTTACCGGTTTGAAATGCGCCGAGAAGATGATCGCCCAGGGCGGGCTCGACGCCGTCGCGATCATCAGCCCGCCGTATTTCCATCCCGCGCAAGCGCGCGCCGCCGTCGATGCGGGGCTCCACGTTTACCTCGCCAAGCCCGCCGCCGTCGACGTGCCCGGCTGTCACTCCATTGCGGATACCGGTGCGCTTGCCCGCAAGAAGGGGCTCACTTTCCTCGTCGATTTCCAGACGCGCACGAATCCGTTCTACCTCGAGGCGGTGAAACGGCTCCACCGCGGCGCGCTCGGCGACGTTTGCTTTGGTGAGGCCCTCTACCACGCCGAACGGCTGAAAATCAAAACCCCGCCCGGCACCGCCGACGCGCGGCTGCAGAACTGGGTCTTCGATCAGGCGCTCTCCGGCGACATCATCGTCGAACAGAACATCCACGCGATCGACGTCATGAGCTGGACGATGAAGGAAACCCCGCCCGTCCGCTGCACCGGCACCGGCGGCCGCCGCGTGCGCGTCGACGTCGGCGACGCCTGGGATCATTACGCGCTGGTCTACGAATATGCCAACCAAGTCGGCGTCACGTTTAGTTCGCGTCAGTTCGACGGCCACGGCGAACCCGGTGGCATCATCAACCGCATGTTCTGCACGAAGGGCACGCTGCTCAGCCGCTACGGTGGCGAGGTGCTGGTGCGCGGGGGCAAAGATGTCTTCTACCGCGGCGGCGCCACCACCGCGATCTACAAGGAGGGCGCCATCGCCAACATCAAGGCGTTCCACGAGGCCGTGCTCGCGAAAGACGCCGCCAACTCCACGCTCGAACCGAGTGTGACGAGCAATCTCGTCGCGATCATGGGCCGCACCGCCGCCCAGGAGAAACGCACCGTCGTGTGGTCCGAGTTCGTGAAATCCAAAAAACTATTACAAGCCGACCTCTCCGGCCTCAGCGCGTGAATTCCAATCAACACCGCTCATTGGCGCTGATAGGCGCTAATTTCCGAGTCGCGGAAAAAACCACTAATCCAAACCACAATCGAAAGGGAAGGTGAGGGCTGCAGGCGGAGCGGAGCCTCTTTATTCCCAAAATCCCCCTCAATGAGTGTTCATTAGTGGTTTCTCCGAATCAGCGTCCATTAGCGCACATCAGCGGTATCTTCTGTTCCACCCCCAAACCGACAATGCAAACCCTCTCCCGCCGCACCTTCCTCCAATCCTCCCTCGCCCTCGCGGGCGCCGCCGCCGCGTTGCGCGCCGCGCGTGCCGCCGGCATCACGCCAGGCTTCCGCCTCTTCGCCTGCGACTGGACGCTCCAGAAAACCTGCAGCCCCGACGCCTTTCCCCTCGCCGCGCGTATCGGCCTCGATGGCGTGCAGGTCGACTTCGGCCGGCTCAAGGAGGGCGTCACTACGCTCCCGCTCTTCGACGAGGCGCACCAGGACAAGATCCTCGCCGCCGCCGCCGAGCACCGCATCGCCATCGCCTCGCTCGCGATGGGCGTCCTCAACAACGTCCCCTACAAGAGCGACGCCGCCACCGAGCAGTGGGTGCTCGACAGCATCCGCGTCATGCAGCGCATGAAGACGCGCGTCGCGCTCCTCGCGTTCTTCAGCAAGGGCGATCTCGTCGACGATCCCGCCGGGGTGACCGAGGTCATCCGCCGCCTGAAGAAACTCGCGCCACGCGCCGAGGCCGCCGGCCTCGTCTATGGCATCGAGTCGTGGCTGAAGGCCCCGGAACTCGAGCGTATCCTCGACGCCGTGAACTCACCGGCCGTCCGAATCTACTACGATGTCGGCAACATGCAGAAAGTCGGCGAGGATGTCGGCCCCGCCATCCGCCGCCTCGGCCGCGAGCGGATTTGCGAGGTGCATCTGAAGGACTACGACGATCTCTACGGCAAGGGCTCGATGAATTTTCCGAATGTCCGCACCGCCCTCGACGCCATCGGCTACCGCGGCTGGCTCGGCATCGAAGGCATCAAGACCCCGCTCGGCGTCGAGCCCAGCATCCGCTACGACGTCGACTACCTCCGCCCCATCTTCCCAAAATCGATCTAATACCATTCGACCGCGGATAACGCGGATGGCGCTGATAACGACCCCACGTGCGAACATCCGCGCTATCTGCGCCATCCGCGGTTAAAAAATTCCCTCATGCAATCCTGTCCCCTCCGCAGCTCCGTCATCGGCAGCTATCCGTTTCCAAGCTGGCTCGAGTTCGCCTCGCAGCACCTCGCCGAGTTCGGCCGCTCCGATGTGGGCGAGATTCAGAACGACGCCGTCATCGCCGCCGTCCACGATCAGGTCGACGCCGGCCTCGACGTCATCACCGACGGCGAGCAGACCCGCCTCGATTTCAATCTCTCCTTCTACGGCTACCTCGAAGGCATCGAGCTCGAGTCGGTATCGCCGCGCAAATTCGGCCCGCCCGCCCACGACCAGCGCGGCAAGCACGCCATCACCGGCGAGCTGCGCGCCCCGCGCGGCCTCGGCGTCGTCGACGAGTTCAAGCGCCTGCAACGTCTCACTGGGACCGCGATCGGCCCCGGTCGCCTTCCCACGCCGACCCTGAAGGCCAGCGTCCCCGGCCCCTACACGCTCAGCGGCCGACTCGTGCCCAATCGGCACTACGCCGATCGTTGGGCCGTCACCGAGGCACTGCTCCCCATCGTGCGCCAGGAGCTGGAGGACCTCGTCGCCGCCGGCTGCCGCGAGATCAGCGTCGATGAGCCGTCGATGAGTTGCTACGCCTACAAGGAAGACCCGCGCCGCTTCGTCGACATCTTCAATCGCACCGTCGAGTCCGTGTTCACTCGCACCCGTCTCTGCACGCACCTGTGCTTCGGCAACTTCAAGGGCCGCGCGATCGGCCCGCGCCGCGTCGCGCCGATGTTTCCCGCCTTCCTCGATTTCAAGGCCGACGAGATGCACGTCGAGATGGCCAGCCGCGAGTTCGCCGAGATCGAGATCATCGCGCAGATCGCGAAGCGCATGGACGCCGCCGTCGGCATCGTCGACGTGAAGAGCTACTACATCGAAACCGGGGAGAACATCGCCGACCGCGTCCGGCTCTGCCTGAAACACGCGCCCGCCGATCGGCTCGTCTTCGCCCCCGACTGCGGCCTCAGCCAGACCGCCCGCTGGGCCGCACAACCGAAGTTGAAAAACATGGTCGCCGGCATCCGCGTCGTGAAAAAGGAATTGGGGTTGCAGCCAGCGTGAAGCAGGAAACCATGAACACTCTCTCCTGGCTTCCTGGATTCCTGCTTCCATTCCATTGGTCCGTTGGACTTCGGGTCCTAGCCCGCCTATTTCATGCTTTCTGCGTCCTTTTTCCGGCGTTTGTCGGCGGCCAGGCGGTGAGCTTGCGGGAGCGTGCGTCCTATGCGGGCTAAAAGCAAAACCGCTTGGGGTTTTGCACTTAGCCCGGATAGCCAAAACGGTTGAATC
>Ga0163144_10005985_pt1 | contig 26971 bp, 26 predicted proteins | sample OliLak19BULKMAT1_FD_123175 | JGI IMG/M metagenome (GOLD analysis project Ga0163144, IMG submission 123175) | Freshwater microbial mat bacterial communities from Lake Vanda, McMurdo Dry Valleys, Antarctica - Oligotrophic Lake LV.19.BULKMAT1 | ecosystem: Environmental > Aquatic > Freshwater >...
CATCAAAATCCTTGAGCAACTCGTCCAGGAGTGATTCTTGTTTCTTGGTCAGTTTGGTCATCGTTGCCTCCTATAGGCAGTATAGTTCGATGACCATTTACACAGTTAGATTTACACCCTCGGGGTCCTCCTTTTTCTTCAAAAGGACTGACCCCATTTTGCTATCAGTAGGTCACAACCCCATTTCGCTTCTGCGTGCTGAGAGCACCTTGCCAGTCATTGCGTCAATTTTAACCTTCTCGGTTTTGTCGCCGCTTCGCACGAACACGTCGAACTGCACTTGGTCATGTTCGTGTTCAACTTCGACTTTTACGGCTTTGCCATTTGCTTCACGTTCTGCCATGGCAACTGCTTGTGCAAACGTGGTCTTTACCGACTCAAGATCCGTCAAGTTCGTCCCGGTCACAAAATTCATCAGCTTGCCTCGGACATGTTCGTCTTCAATCTTCACTACCTGTCCCGACTGGGCATCAACTTTATATTCCATGACACCGTCGACGCCCAAAATCTTGATCTCCCAAATGGCACGATCCTTTTCAATATCGAATTCCGCACCGACGGTTCTTCCCCCGCCTTTTTTCTCGCCGATGTCCACGGCTTGAACTAGCGAAACTGTCGCAGCCTCAAGCGCGAGAGCTTCGCGCGTACCGGTTGCCTGCGCGCTTGCCATGCAAAACAGCGAGCTGATTGCTGCAGCAACCACATAATAAGTCTTTAATGGTTTGATCATAGGTCACCTACCCTCTGCATGATGCTTGCGGAAATTAATACGATCCGCTGCCAATATCACAGCGGCGGTATGATTGAGGTGCTGGGAACGATTACCGAGCAACCACTCGATCACTGGAAGAGACTGCGCCTGCCATGCGTCTCGGGTCTGTGCGATACCGTACGCAATCCGCTGGTTTTGGCAAATTGACCTGCTCGGGTCCGGAAAACACAGTGTCCGGCGTCAAGCCCTCGCCAATTACCATTCTTTGAACGCCCATAGCCATATTGTCTCGCAGCTGACAGTGATGCCACGTTCGGCAAGAAGATCTTCGATATCGCGGTGACTGAGGTTGAAGCGTTAGTAGAGCCAGACTGCATAGCTTATGATATCTGGCGGGAATCGATGCCGCATGTAGGAATTCATAGGCCGATTCTAGCAATTTCGGCCAGTTAAAGTGCCAGTACCATCGGCCAAAGTGACGCTGTCAAGACACCCGCAGTATCGCTCGTGATTGCATTGGATACACTACTCTTCACCGATTCGTGGTAAAGATACCTAGCAGCCCACTGACCTGACTGGTATAAAGCAGCTCTAGCAAGCGCCATGATAAGGAATTTCCGTGAAGTACCGGTGGCTAATAGTTCTGCCTGCTATGCTCGCCATTGCCACAGGCATAGCGTTTTACATTCTCCGCCCCGCTGAGCATAGTGCCAAACCACCCAACATCCTCCTGATTGTCCTGGACGACTTTGGTTATAACGACCTCGGTGCCAATGGCAACCCGGAGACACCCACGCCCCATCTCGATGCCCTGGCGGCACAGGGCACACGTTACACCCGACATTATGCGGACGCTAGCTGCTCTGTAGCACGAGCCGCCCTGATGACGGGAACATTCCCTGCAGTCCATGGACTTCGCCCCAACCACCTCGGGCTCTCTGTCGGCACACCCACCATTGCCAGCATGCTAAGCCAGGCGGGCTACCACACCCACCACATTGGCAAGTGGCATATTGCGACTGCAACCCTGGAACAATCGCCCAGCCAACTCGGCTTTGATAGCTGGTTTGGGTTTTTGCATAATCAGGAAACAGGTGGGCCCAGCATCGATGGCATTACTTACCGCAGGCCCACCCACATCAATCCCTGGCTGCGCAACAACCAATCACCACTTGCGCAATACTCCGGACATCTGACCGATATTCTTACGGAGCGGGCAATACACTTTTTGGATGAGGAGAAAGAGGGAACCGAACCCTGGTTTTTGAACCTCTGGTACTATGCCCCTCACACGCCAATCCAGCCCCCTGCCAACTTCAGGGAGAAATATCCTGCCACCACGGAAGGGGCCTACCATGCGCTGATAGATCACCTGGATTCCAACATTGGTCAGGTAATGAAGGCGCTTGATCGCAATGGCCAGAGCGAGAACACCCTGATCATTGTACTGAGTGACAACGGCGGCACTAACGCTGACACGGACAATAACTACCCCTTCTACGGCAAAAAGGCCTATTTCCTCGAGGGTGGCCTGCGCACACCGATGTTTATGCGCTGGCCAGGCCGTATCAAGCCCAACACTGTCTCCGATGAACTCGTCAGTCTCTATGATATTTTTCCCACGATTGCCCATGCGAGTGCGGCGTCACCTCCGCCATATCTAATTGGCAGAAATCTGTTGGATGCACAACATGCTGGCTCGCCACAACTGTACTGGGAATACTCTGACTCCATGAATCATAGCTATTCAATCCTGTCAGCCGATGGGCATTGGCGATTCACTAAAGGCAGCTCATGGCTGTCACCAGCGACTCTCAATGATCTGATTGCCGATCCATCTGGCAAGGACAATTTCCTTGATCGCCATCCAGAAATCGCCTCGAAATTGACCAACGAGTATCTTCAGTGGCGGCAGACTGCGAGAAAGGTTGGTTTCAGCTATGAAAAGCTCAGCAACAGCGGTGGCGCCATTCTTCGAGGCGATGATCTGCAACGCAGCCCCGGATACGCTGGCTTTACCTTTGCTATTGGAGTAACTCCCTTATCCGATGTCAGTGAAAAGCCACAAGTCATCGTCGAACAATCTGCACGATGGAAATTACAAGCCACCGCCGAGCACGGCTTGCTCCTTGATATTCTTGGCCAGACCGTTACAGGTCCAGCTTTACCACCTGGACAATGCAGTGAGCTGGTGATAACCAGCCACTTCAATTTCACCACAGTGCAACCGAAGAACAACTGGTCCATTATCGACATCTACATCAATGGCGAGAGAGTCAACAGTGTCCGCACGGAACGACCTCCTCTGCAAACCTGGGGCTATGCGAATCCAACGTATATCGGTTTCAACGACAGCGGCGATGAGCCATTTCTGGGTCAACTCAGTCGCCCGATCATTCTGAACGAACGCGTCGTTCCCAATGATCAGTCCGACATGATTGCCAACGGCATTTCCGGAGTGCCCCAGACCTGCGCACACGCTCCAGCGGGTCTGCCATGAGGCACGGTTGCATAACTGTTCACGATAGGCCTATCATTCGCCAAACGTTGGAGCTCAACACTTTGCGCGCAAACATTTTATCTGTATTTGTAATCTATTTTCTTCTTATAGTTTCCGTAAAGGCGTACGCCGCCGCTGGCACCACCGTGCCGATCTCGGCCGAGTTAGGAACGAGCATCGCTGCGGATCTTTTTCCAGTCACTGTCAAATTGACTCCAGGTAATTTATTCCTTACCGAACCTCTTCTTCTCTTCCTCGACAAGGGACGAATCGGAATGCAGGTACGCTTTCAGGCTTACGACCATCGCCCCGCGCAAGGCATCGCCATCAGTGAAATGGGGCGGGGGCGTTTTTCCGGCAAGATAGGCTATGACCGTGGTACACGCCAAGTTTTGTTGCACGATCCCAGGATAGACGAACTTGAATTCGATAAAAAGAACGATGTGACACAGCGCTTGTTGACCCAGTTAAAGGCGGCCTGGTCGGCACAGGTGACAAACCCCATTCGCACGGAACTGCCACCACACCCCTACATTCTTCCGTTTAAAAATAATATTCAAGATCTATCCTACGATGGAAAAGTTATCAATTTGGCTATCTCCTACGAGTAAAATAAATAACAGGGTCATTCGTATGCTTCAAATTATTCGTATCATCTCGTCTGTGACTGCAGTGCTGCTCCTGGTCGCTTGCAGCGATGGCTCAGACAATCGTAGCACCTCGCAACCCGTCTACAATTTTGACGCGGTGGACGCCGAATTACAGCAGTTTCTGGATGAGCGTCCCGTTTTCGACGGCATTTCCGTGATACTGGTTGACGCAACGCAGGGTATGGTACACGAGGCAGCTTTTGGCGATCACACCCTGGATACTGTGGTTATGCTCGCCTCCACCAGCAAAATGCCCGCTGTGTCGCTCCTGATGGCGCTGCATGACGATGAGTCTCTGGATTACGACGTAGAAGCGACTATCGACACCTACCTGCCCTGGGACGGCGTGTATGGGGATCGCACCTCCGTGGACCTTGTGAGCAATACGTCCGGCATACCCGGACTGGCGGGTTTGGCGGATTACGGCCCACATATGTGCCAGTTCACCAGCAATGTCACTCTGGATGCATGCGCCGAAATACTCTATACCGTCGAGGTACCCGGTAGTGTTCCGCCGGGCACCCGGTTTAGTTACGGCGGTTCCCAGTGGCAATTGTCCGGCGCCGTTGCCGAGCACGTCACTAACAGCACCTGGGGACAGGCCTTCGATAAGTACATAGCGGGGCCCTGCGAGCTCGAAGTATTTGAATACGGCAATATGTGGACGATGCTCGACGCCTGGAATGGCAGCCCGGACAGTTTGCGCGGCCAGCAGAATGCCCATATCGAGGGCGGTGCCATCACCAATTTGCACGACTATGCCAAAATTTTGTTGCTGCAGTTGCGCGGTGGCCGCTGCGGTGACACGCAGGTGATGTCCGAAGAGTCGGTGGCTTTCATGCAGCAGAACCGGGCAGGCGATCTCGGCGTGAATTACGGTATGGGGTGGTGGATAGTCCCGGGCGATGCCCAAAATACCGAAATAGTCTATGACCCGGGCGCGTTCGGCGCCGTATCCTGGCTGGATATGGAGCGCGGCATCGGCGGCTACGTAGCCATCGACGACTATACCCGAGCCGCTCCAGGGGCTGTTTACGAGATGGTACTTGCGCAGCTCATTCCACTGCAACGGCAAGCCGTTGATGCCGCTCGCGCTGCTGCAGGCAACTAGTCACACCACGTTGTGATCAACGCAAGGCGGCCATTGCCTCCAGACCCTCAAATACGAGGTCCGGCAGCCATTGTCCGCTGCGATCCACCAGCTGCATAAGCGCCTCACCCGCGCCGCCACAAAACAGCAGCGCCATAGATTCGCTGCCGGCCTGGTCCAAAGCCAGGGTGACGGCTCCCGCCTGCGCCAATGCGATGCCGTGGCGCACCGCCGCGGCCGTGGAGGTGCCGGGCGCAAGGGTATAACCTGCCTCTTCCTCAAACCGCACCCGATCAGTATCCAGTAAAAGGGCGCGCTCCATCAAAGCCGCTCCCGGAATGATGTAACCCCCCTCGTGCTGGCCCTTGCCATTGACCATGTCAATGGTCAGCGCCGAACCCGCATCGATGACGCAGATCCTGCCACTTTCCCGTCTGCGGGCTGCGAGCATGGCCAGCCAGCGATCCACGCCCATCCGGCTCGGCTCAGTATAGCTGTTGCAGAGACCTCCCGTTCGCGCCTGGGTGCGTGCAAACCACGGCGTAACGCCCCACTGCTCCTCCAATAACGCGGCCAGCTCCACTTCCGCCGCAGGCGCTGTCACACTGGCAATCCAGATGTGGTCCAGGGTGTCGGTGCAGTCAAGCAATAATTTCAGCGCGCTTGCGTCATCGCGCCGGTAGCTGCCCCTGGCTATGATTCCATCGCGATTCACCAGGCGCCACTTCGCGCTGCTGTTGCCGACATCCAGTTGCAGGCAGGTGCCAGTGACGGTCACGATGCCGCCCTCAGTGAGATCTCTCCGCCGTACACTGACTGCACCCCGGTGGTGGTTTCCAACTGCAATGCGCCACGCTCATCCACGCCCCGGGCGATACCGCCCAACTGTGCGGAGCCAGTGTGCAACACCACCGCTGTATCGGCAAAGGCATCCAGTGCCTGCCAGTCATCGCGCCAGCGGGTGAATCCCAGCTGCTCAAAATCCGCCACCAGCGGCAGCAACTCGTTCAACAACGCAGCCAATAATGGGTTGCGCCCCGGATGCGGGTCGGCAGTGATGGTCCTGATATCAGTCCAGGCCTGGTCAATGGCGTCTGCGGCCACAGCGGGCATGGCGACATTCAGGCCCACCCCGATGACCACCTGACAACTGCCGGCAGCATCACCCGTCATTTCCAGCAGAATGCCACCGAGTTTGGCACCGCCGTACAACACATCATTAGGCCATTTGAGCTGTACCTTGGGCACAGCGCAGCTGCGCAGGGCCCGGGCAACCGCAACACCCACTGCCAGACTCAGACCCTCCAGAGCCGCCGCGCCCTGATTGAACTCCCACAGCAGTGACAGGTACAGGTTACTGGCGTAAGGACTAACCCAGTGTCGCCCGCGGCGCCCGCGACCGGCCGTCTGTTGCTCCGCCGTGCACACTAGTCCAGCGGAACAGCCCTGCTCGGCCCGGCGCATGACCTCGGCATTGGTAGAGTCGACAGTATCGAGAATTTCCAGCCGGGTGAGCAGTGCGCCCGCCCGATCATCCAAAGCTGCCTTGACCTGGGCAGTGTCGAGCAGGTCAAGGCCACCCCGGATGCGATAGCCCCTGCCCCTCACGGACTCGATCGCAAGCCCCAAATCGGTGGCGAGGCGGTTGACCTGCTTCCACACGGCGGTGCGGCTTACCCCCATAACATCGGCCAGATCCTGGCCCGAATGGAACTCGCCATTTGCCAGCAGCGACAACAGCTTCGATCCAGACATAAACAGCGGCACTCTGCAAGACAGTAGAGGCGCGATGATAGCAAATAAATCCGTCGCGTCGGATACGACCTTGGCAACACCCAGATCCAACCGGCATGATGCCCCGGTAAAGACCAGATTCCCGGCGCTGCGCCAAAGCACCTTGTCGGTGACCTTCATATTTAAGTTTACGTTTACGTTAACGTAAATTTTTACTACACTGGGGCTTTCCACTCGGATTGCCAGAGACCGAAGAAAGGTGCCAAACCCGACCTACACCATCTCAGAACTGGCCCACGAGTTCGGCGTTACCACCCGTACCATCCGGTTCTACGAGGAGAAAGGGCTGGTTCGCCCGCTGCGTGAAGGGCAAAAACGACTTTATACGCCCGCCGACCGGGTGCGCATAAAGCTGATTTTGCGGGGCAAACGTATCGGGATGACACTGCAAGAGAGCGTAGAACTGATCGACATGTATGACCCGAAGCGTAATAACACGCGCCAGCTACACTCCCTTATCAGTACAGTCAGTGAGCGCCGCACCATCCTGCTGCAGCAGCGCAAAGACGTTGACGATATGCTGGCCTCACTGGACGACGTGCGGGAACTGTGTGAACGGGCGCTGGGAAAGCGCCGGAACAAGGTAGCAGGGACCAAAAAGAAATGAGGGAAATTACCCTATGAATACCCGATACCCTAGTCTGAAGTTCGGCCTCGGCGAAGACATCGATATGCTGCGCGATGCGGTTTACCAGATGTGCCAGAAGGAGATTGCACCCCGCGCGGCGGACATCGATCGCAGCAACGCATTCCCCATGGATCTGTGGCAGACGTTCGGCGCCATGGGTCTGCTCGGCATCACCGTGGAAGATCGCTATGGCGGCAGTGGTATGGGCTACCTGGCCCACGCGGTAGTAATGGAGGAGATCAGCCGGGCCTCTGCTTCCGTCGGACTGTCGTACGGCGCCATGTCCAATCTGTGCCTGAACCAATTGGACAAGAATGGCAGTGAGGAGCAGAAAGCCAGGTATCTGCCCAAACTGTGCACTGGCGAACACGTAGGCGCACTGGCCATGTCGGAGGCCAACGCCGGCTCCGACGTGGTCAGTATGCAACTGCAGGCCCGCAAAAAAGGTGACCAGTACTTACTCAATGGTACCAAGATGTGGATCACCAACGGCCCCGATGCCCATGTCTATATTGTTTATGCAAAGACTGACCTGCAGGTCGGCTCCAAAGGCATTACCGCGTTTATCGTCGAGCGCGACTCTCCCGGATTCTCCCGCTCGCCCAAGCTCGATAAGCTGGGTATGCGCGGGTCCAACACCTGCGAACTGGTGTTCCAGGATTGTGCCGTGCCAGCGGAAAACGTGCTGCGCAATGTAGGAGACGGGGTGAAAATCCTCATGTCCGGTCTGGACTACGAACGCACCGTGCTGTCCGGCGGTCCGGTGGGCATCATGCAGGCCTGCCTGGACGAAGTGCTGCCCTACCTGCACGACCGCAAACAATTCGGCCAGAGCATCGGGGAGTTTCAACTGATGCAGGGCAAGCTGGCCGATATGTACGCCGACCTAAATGCCTGTCGCGCCTATTTATATGCGGTAGCCGGCGCCTGCGACCGGGGTGAGGAAACCCGCCAGGACTGCGCGGCGGTGATTCTTTATACCGCCGAAAAAGCCACACAGATGGCCCTGCAGGCAATTCAGGCGCTGGGTGGCTACGGCTACACCAATGACGCCAATGTAGGCCGCCTCTTGCGCGACGCCAAGCTCTACGAAATCGGCGCGGGTACATCCGAGATACGGCGCATGCTGATCGGCCGTGAACTGTTCAACGCAACTGCCTAGGAGCACTCGTATGGCTGTGCTGCATTCACATATCAACACCCGGGACGAAGAGTTCGGCAAGAATCGCGATCATATGCAGGCTCAGGTCGATGACCTGCGCCAGAAAGTCGACACAATTCGCCAGGGCGGCGGCACCAAGGCCCAGCAGCGCCACACGTCGCGCGGCAAACTGCTGCCACGGGACCGCCTCCACGCCCTGCTGGACCCCGGTTCACCCTTTCTGGAACTCTCCCAACTGGCGGCCTACCAGGTGTATGAGGACGAAGTGCCGGCGGCCGGCATCATCACCGGCATCGGACGTGTTGCGGGCCAGGAGTGCATGATCTTCATCAACGACGCCACGGTGAAGGGTGGCACCTACTACCCGCTTACCGTGAAAAAACAGGGCCGGGCGCAAACTATTGCCGAGGAAAACCGCCTGCCCTGCCTCTATCTGGTAGATTCCGGCGGCGCCTTCCTGCCCTTGCAGGACGAGGTCTTTCCGGACCGCGAGCATTTCGGGCACGCGTTCTACAACCAGGCGCGTATGTCATCGAAAGGCATCCCTCAGATTGCCGCCGTGCTGGGTTCCTGCACGGCCGGGGGAGCCTACCTGCCTGCCATGGCGGATGAATCCATCATCGTCAAAAACCAGGGCACCATTTTCCTTGGCGGCCCACCCCTGGTGAAAGCCGCTACCGGTGAGATTGTGTCGGCCGAAGACTTAGGCGGCGCCGATGTGCACTGTCGCACCTCCGGTGTCACCGACCATTACGCCAACAATGATCACCACGCCCTGGAGCTGGTACGCCGTGCCGTGAGTCGCCTGAATCGCGTCAAGTCCATGGCCATGGACTTGCGCCCGAGCCTAGCGCCTCTGTACCCGGGGCAAGAACTCTACGGCGTGATTCCGGCTGACACCAAACAACCCTACGATGTGCGTGAGGTGATCGCCCGTGTAGTGGACGGTTCTGAATTTGACGAGTTCAAAGCTCTGTTCGGCGCGACTCTTGTGTGTGGCTTCGCCCGCATCCACGGTTACCCCGTGGGCGTTGTGGCCAACAACGGCATCCTGTTCAGCGAGTCGGCGGTGAAGGGCGCCCACTTTGTCACCCTGTGCGCCCAGCGCAAGATGCCACTGGTGTTCCTGCAGAATATCACCGGCTTTATGGTGGGCAGGCAGTATGAAGCCGGTGGCATCGCCCGCCACGGGGCGAAAATGGTGCACGCCGTGGCCTGCGCGCGCGTACCCAAATTCACGGTGATGATCGGCGGTTCCTTCGGCGCGGGCAATTACGCCATGTGCGGACGGGCCTATGACCCACGCTTTCTGTTCATGTGGCCCAACGCGCGCATCTCAGTGATGGGTGGTGAGCAGGCAGCGGGCGTACTGGCCACGGTGAAGCAGGAACAGCTGGCGCGCGATGGCGCGCAGATGAGCGTCGCTGAAGAAGCCGCCTTCAAGCAGCCGATCATGGATTTGTACGAGAAGCAGGGCCACCCCTATTACGCATCAGCGCGGTTGTGGGATGACGGGGTGATCGACCCGGCGGATACGCGCATGGTATTGGGGCTGTGTATTTCAGCATCGCTGAATGCACCGATTGAGGACACGACGTTTGGCGTATTCAGGATGTGAGTGCGAGGTGGTGATGGATCGAGGAAAAGCGCATGTTTAACAAGATTCTCATTGCCAACCGCGGTGAAATTGCCTGCCGCATCATCAAGACCGCGCGGCGCATGGGTGTGGCCACGGTAGCGGTCTACTCCGATGCGGATCGCGCGGCGCTGCACGTCAGGCTGGCAGACGAGGCCATCCATATCGGGGCGGCGCCGGCGCGCGAATCCTACCTGTTGGGCGAGCGCATACTCGCTGCCGCGCACACCACTAATGCCGACGCCATCCATCCGGGCTACGGCTTTCTCTCTGAAAATGCCGACTTTGCGGCGCTCTGCGCGCAGCAGGGTGTAGTGTTTATCGGCCCTGGCAGTGCGGCGATTGCTGCCATGGGCAGTAAATCTGCGGCCAAGCACATCATGGCACAGGCCGGCGTACCGCTGGTGCCGGGCTATCACGGGGATGACCAGGATGCCACTGTGCTGCAGGCCGCGGCCGACAAGATGGGCTACCCGGTATTGCTCAAGGCCACGGCCGGTGGCGGCGGCAAAGGCATGCGCCAGGTGGGCTCAGCGGATGAATTCGACGCGGCCCTGGCCGCCGCAAGGCGCGAAGCACTGGCCAGTTTCGGCGACGACCGGATGCTGGTGGAGAAATACCTCGGCCAAGCCCGGCATGTGGAAGTCCAGGTATTTTTCGATCACCTGGGCAATGGCATTTATCTGGCAGAACGGGACTGCTCGGTGCAGCGCAGGCACCAGAAAGTGATTGAAGAAGCCCCTGCTCCAGGTATGACAGAGGAGCTGCGCCAGGCCATGGGCGGGGCCGCAATCAGGGCGGCCCGAGCCATTGACTACCGCGGGGCCGGAACCGTGGAATTTCTGCTGGAAGCGGACGGCAGTTTCTATTTTATGGAAATGAACACCCGGCTGCAGGTGGAGCATCCAGTGACCGAGATGATAACCGGGCTGGATCTGGTGGAATGGCAACTGCGGGTGGCCTGTGGCGAAGCCCTGCCCCTGACGCAGGAGGCGGTGCACATTCGCGGTCACGCCTTTGAGGCGCGAGTGTACGCGGAGGACCCGGACAACGACTTTCTGCCGGTAACCGGCACGCTGGATTTTCTGCGGCCGCCAGACGAATCCCGTTATGTACGGGTGGACACCGGTGTGTGCCAGGGCGACGAAATCAGTGTGTACTACGACCCCATGATCGCCAAACTGATCGTCTGGGATGAGTCCCGCGAGCGCGCCCTGCACAGGCTGGGCACGGCCCTGTCGGAATACCGCATCAGCGGTACGGTCACCAACCTCGACTTCCTGTACAACCTGGCCACCTGCCGAGCGTTCGTGGAAGCAAAACTGCACACGGGCTTTATCGACGAACACCGCGATTTGATTTTCCATGAGCATAGCCAGGATCTGGCGCGTGAGTTGCCGCTGGCCGCACTGGCTCTGCTGCTGCACAAACTGCGCCCGACCGGAGCGCTCTCGTGTAGCGATCCCTGGTCACCCTGGCAGCACAACAACGCGTGGCGCCTCAATGCGCCGCACACGCACCGCCTCACCCTGCACTGCCATCAACAGGATCACGTCGTCGAAGTGGAGCAGCGCGGAGCACAGTACCTGGTGCGCGCGGCAGGGTGCGAAACACTGCTGGAGGGTGCACTGGAGGGGGACATCCTGCATTTTGAAATTGACGGTCATCGCCGTCACGGCACCCTGGCGTGCACCCACGACAGCTTCACGCTCTACCTGCCGGAGGGCGCCTGTCACTTTCACGAAGTGCTGGCGGATACAGGTGAGGCAGACCAGGCCGGCGGCGCTGGCGAACTGCGGGCTCCCATGAACGGGACCATCGTCGCACTGCTGGCGCAGGTGGGCGTCCTGGTAGACACTGGCGCGCCTTTGCTGGTGATGGAAGCGATGAAAATGGAACACACGATTCGGGCGCCGGGCCCCGGTGCAGTGCAAGCGTTTTATTACCAGAGCGGTGAGCTGGTGGCTGGCGGCGCTGCGTTGCTCGACTTTGCTGCCAGCGAGGAGTAAACACCCATGACACTGCCGAAAAAAGTGCAACTGGTGGAGGTCGGCCCCCGGGACGGCCTGCAGAGCGAGTCCCGTACTATTGCCCTGGCCGCCAAGCTGCAACTGATCGACGACCTGGCCGACGCCGGTCACACCTACATCGAGGCGGGCAGCTTTGTGAACCCCAAGTGGGTGCCGCAAATGGCCGACAGCGAGCAGGTGTTTGCGCGCATGCAGCGTCGTGCCGACGTGCGCTACTGCGCACTGACACCGAATCTACGCGGTTTTGAGCGCGCCCAGGCCGCTGGCGCGGACGAGGTAGCGATTTTTGCCGCCGCTACGGAGACCTTCTCCCACAAGAATATCAACTGCGGTATCGAAGAGAGTCTGCGGCGCTACAGCGAGCTGATGGCTGCCGCACGGCAACACAATATACCGGTAAGGGGCTATGTGTCCTGCGTGCTGGGCTGTCCCTATGAAGGCGAGGTAACCCCGCAAGCAGTGGCCGAAGTAACGGGCCGGTTACTGGAGCTGGGCTGCTACGAAGTGTCGCTGGGTGACACGATTGGTATCGGCAGTGCGGGCAGCATGGAGCGGCTGTTGCGCGTTCTGCTGGCGCGCTTCAAGCCGGAGGAACTCGCCGTACACTGTCACGACACGTACGGCCAGGCCCTGAGCAATATCCTGGTTGCACTGCAGCACGGCATCCACACGGTCGACGCGTCGGTGGCCGGGCTGGGCGGGTGTCCCTATGCGCCTGGCGCCTCAGGCAATGTCGCTAGTGAGGATGTGGTCTACATGCTCCATGGCATGGGCATAGAAACCGGTCTGGACTTGGACAAGCTGATTGCAGCCGGTAGCCGGATTTCTGCTACCCTGAACAGGGACAACGCATCGCGCGTCGCGCGGGCACGCCTCGCACGACAATAAACAGAGTGTCGCATGGCAAACGGACCCGGTGCTTTATTGCGAACCACAGCGGCCAGCCTGATGTGCCTGTCGGGTCTCGGTCAGATTGCTGCGCTGTGGCTGCGCGAGTTGACCGGTACGGCGCTGGTGGATGGGCTGCTGGGGACGGTGTACCTGATTACCGGTATCGGTTTGTTCGGGCACTCGCGTTTTTCCCTGTTCGTGGCCATCGTCATCCCTGCCGTGGCGAGCGGCGTGCTGCTGTACACTGCGCCCCTCCCTGAGCAGGTGTATACGCTGCGCATTGCGGTGGACGCGGCGATCGTCCTGCTCAGCGCGATTGTATTGTGGCAGGTGCGCCATCATCCCAGCGTGTGAACCCAGCGGGTACTGTCAAGTTAACTGCCAGTATCTGATAATCCTGTGACGAATACCTACAAGCGTCACCGATTCCCTCCGGAAATCATCAGTTACGCCGTCTGGCTGTATTACCAGTTCAACCTCAGCCACCGCGATATCGAAGATCTTCTGGCCGAACGTGGCATCACAGTCAGTTACGAGACTATCAGGCTATGGTGCATCAAGTTTGGAGCTAAATACGCTCGGAGATTGAAAAACCGACATTGAGGCTACGGCGATACATTCTACATTGAAGAAGTATTCGTGAAGATCAGGAAATTGAAATCGGTTGTCCATGCCCAGAGATTCGTGACAGACCATGCTGCTGCGCATAATCTATTCAATTTGGGAAGGCATCTGGTCCGGGCTCGGCATTATCGAGACCTTAGGATAAGTGCGTTCAAAGAATGGCAATTGGCGGTGGCTTGAAACTGGACACAGTCTTTTCCGGGCCGGAGCAGGTTAATTTGTCAAAACCATACGCAATAGACATTTGGTGTAGCATGCGCCCATGGATGACCAGCGATCATACAGTCTGTCTCTGCCTGCTGCCCGGCAAAAATAGCTAAGCAGGTCGAAATGGGCGCGTTTCCGAACGACAGCGCGCCCGTGCTAAAACATTCTGGCGATTACTTGGTTGGGTAGGATAAGTCGATGAATCAGATTGTTCGCACGTTGATTGTAGTGAGCTTAGCCATGTTCCTTGTGGCTTGTGGGCAGTCTGCAAAACCAGCCAAGCCTCCCAATTTCATAATCATTATATTGGACGATTGGGGATGGAAGGATTACGGGCACATGACGCACGGTATTGTAACCCCAAATATAGATGCAATTGCTGAATCCGGTTTTGTCTTTGAAAACGCATTTCTCACGACCAGCAGTTGCTCACCCAGTCGCGCCAGCATACTCATGGGTCGCTACCCCACGGCAACCGGGGGGCCCAATTTGCACGATCCCATTCCGGATGGCTATACCAGCCTGCCAGAGGAGCTGACGCGACGAGGATATTTCACGGAATCCTCCGGCAAGTGGCACCTGGACAATTTCCAACATCGGTTTGAAAAAGTGTATGGAAGTCCGGGAGACTCCGGTGCCGAGAATTGGATAACAGCATTGCGTCAACGCCCTAAAGACAAGCCATTTTTTATGTGGTTTGCCAGCTACGATCCCCACATTCCCAATGATGCGCCTGAGCGCTTCAGGGTACATGATCCGGACGCCATATCCATCCCGAGCTATCTGGCAGATTCTCCTGTGACGCGTCAGGCCTATGCAGCTTACCTCAACGAAATATCCCGAGTGGATGCTTATATCGGACAGGTTATGCTGGAGCTCGGTAAGCAGGGAGAGGCGGCGAATACCTGGGTATTCGTTCTTGCAGATAATGGGGCGCCGACTCCATTCGCTAAAACTACGCTTTATGACACGGGAATAAAGACCCCATTACTGGTGGCGGGGCCGGGAGGAAAGGGCAGGTTTACCGGACTGGTAAGTAGCGTGGACCTCGCGCCTACTATCCTCGCACTGGCGGGAGTGAATATTCCGGCGGCTTTTCAGGGCAAATCATTTGCGAGGGCGTTTGCCGATCACAGCTACCCGCATAGAGAATATATTTTTGCCGAGCAAAACAACCATGGGGCTGCACGCAGCCATACGGCGGTCCGCTCAAAGGACTTCCTGTTAATTCGTAATCATTTTTATGATGCCTACTGTGCTAATGAAATGTTCGCAATCTACGGGGAGTTGTCCAACTTGTGGCGTTCCGGCCATGCCAGCGCACTGCAGGGACATTGCTTTGATCACCCCGCGAGCGTCGAGTTTTACAAGGTCGGAGGTGAAGGCTATGAAGTAATCAACTTGGCAGGTCAGCCCGCCTACCAAGCCGAGCAACTTCGGCTGGAGCAAGCACTGGATGCATGGTCGGAAGAATATCGCGAGGGCGCATGCCAGGATATCGAGTGCGCTAGACTGCTGGCAGTGAAGACGCAATTGAAATGGAAGCAGCATCATTAGCAGATAATTTGTAACACCTGTTTTAATGGGGTAAGTAGCTTCAACTTAAGCGTCATCGTGGGACAGGCCCGCCAGCGGTGTGTTGATATTGGTTTATGTGTCAGTCACAGATTCTCCAGTAGTGGATTCGCCGGTACTGTCAAGTTAACTGCCAGTACCCCCGACGGACATGCTGAGGCAGGAATTTACCCTGTTGGGCCAGTTGATCAACCAGAGTAGAGTAGAGCGCTTCGATGAGTTGGTGAAGCAGGGGCTGTTCGGGTTGATGGCGTTTCTAGGCAATGTCGCCAAGGCCATCCTCGCCTTGTGCAAACATGCTGGTTGTGCCTCGGCAATCCGTTGCTCGAAGTGAAGCAGCTTGAGGTCGCCAGCAGAGAATTGCCACCGCAGGTGTATACGCTGCGCATTGCGGTGGACGCGGCGATCGTCCTGCTCAGCGCGATTGTATTGTGGCAGGTGCGCCATCATCCCAGCGTGTGAACCCAGCGGATATCGACTAAGGCAGAACCTGAAACAAGGAAGTCACTGAAACATGGCGTTAAAACCTACAATTTACAAGGCCCAGATCGAACTGGCAGACAGCGATCGCAACTGCTTCGAGTCGCTGTCGCTGACCCTCGCCAAACACCCGTCGGAAACACTGGAACGGATGGTCGTGCGCCTGCTCGCCTACTGCCTGAACTGTACGCGCGGCCTGGAGTTCACCAAAGGTATCTCTACTGCGGACGAACCGGACTTGTGGGTACACAGCGACCACGGGGAGATACAGAACTGGATTGAGGTCGGACAACCCGAGACACCGCGTCTGCGCAAAGCCTGCGGACGGGCCCGGCAGGTGAGCGTGTACTCGTTCGCCAAGAGCGCCCCCACCTGGTGGAAATTGAACCGCGAGGCGATCAGCGCCCTGCCTCACATACAGGTATGGCAGTTAGACTGGGCCGAGGTGCAGGCCGCCGCCAACCTGCTTGATCGCACTGTGCAACTCAATGTCAGCATCGTGGGCGGGATTCTGTACCTGGACAACGGCAGTACCTCCACCAGCCTCGAACCACGATTACTCTGCCAGAACGATTGAGTGGCTCAGGTGGCAGAGGCAGCACCGTCTTGCACTTGCGGAAAACAGTGGCGTTATGCCGTTTTTTTATACTAATAAAACAGTAGGCAATGTGTGGGATATTGACGCAGCAGATATTTTTGTGCAGCTCATAGAAATTAAGTGATCCAATACTTGAGCGTGCAGGTATATACTCATGGGGTGGCTGCAGCTACTTCTTCAACGAACGAATTGTTCAGGGTAAAGCACACGCTTTTTTATTCTATTTGAGAGGCACACATCATGTTGGCGACAAAAAGTTATTCATTCAAATCAAATTCTCTGCTGAAGAAAGTGGCTGCTACCTTGTTGGTACTAGGCATGAGCGGTGCGGCATCTGCCGCTGAATCACAAGATATTGTTGATGTTGCGGCGGCTAATGGCTCGTTTAATACCTTGGTCACCGCAGTGAAGGCGGCCGGCCTGGTTGATACATTAAAGGGTCCGGGGCCATTTACGGTGTTTGCCCCGACTGATGCGGCATTTGCCAAAATTCCGGACTCCGACTTGAAAAAATTACTGGCTGATAAAGCCGGATTAACCAGAGTACTTACGTATCATGTGGTGCCGGGAAAAGTTATGGCCGCTGATGTAAAACCGGGCATGGTTAAAACCGTAGAAGGCCAAGATTTGAACATTACTGTTAAAGACGGCGTTGTGATGGTTAACGATGCCAAGGTTGTTATGACCGATGTGCAAGCTAGCAATGGCGTTATTCATGTTATTGATGCCGTTTTGCTGCCGAAATAATTAACCGTAGATTTAGAAAGGAGGCGCTTAGTCGCCTCCTTTTTTTATGGAATAGTGTTAAGGGGACAGTTTACCCAATTCCAAGCGCGGATATCTCCGTTCGATCAAATGCGTGTCGGCCGGATGATATTGACACTCAAGATCTGTAGTCTCGCGAACCCGTACCATGCAGTCCTGATGTATTTTCAGTGCGCTTGAAAAAGGCAGGTGCCTCCAATGGCAGGGATGCCTCGGTTAATGGTTCCAGGTCTCCCTCATCTCTTTTGGACGATGGCAGCGAAGGTTGGTCTCTTGATAATGCGTACCCACGTAAGAACGGGGAGGCCAGCTGGGAGCGACCGGTTTATAGATCCGCTGCAAGCACTGACTGACAGGTGTTTGATCAGGAGGCAGCCGGGGCCGAAGGCGTATATTAAGTAAACTGTCCCCAACGTACGTTCGGTTGTGTTTGTGGCACACGCAACAGCAGCGCCACCCACACCAAATTGATACCGCCGTAAACCAGGCCCCAGAACTGCGTGTCGTCACCCAGGCCAGTTCCGGACGCAAGCAACATCATCAGCGCGCCAATGCTAGCCAATCGCAACACTTCCCACTTAAACAAGCCGGAGGCGGGCCTGCCCTCGAGCCACAACGCGGTGGTCACCGTGGTAGCCAGTAATATCGCCCAGCCGGCAGCGCCGTACCAATACGACGGCAGCGCCGTACCTTCCATGACGTTTAGCAACAGAACCACAGACACGAGTTGGAAAAAACCGTAGACCGACACCAGTGTCGGCACCTTCGGATTGTAGCGTTCAAAGTGGTTCAGGTCGTTTTTCTCACGCGGGTACTTCAGTGCCACATCGGCGGGTCGCCATCCGGTGCGCGCCACCCAGACATGCAACTTGTCACGCCACCCCGCGGTGCGCCAACTGTCCTGAGCCATCTCCACATAGATATGGGTGAGCGCCTTGACCGGACTGAAGCTCCTGAGCGGGCCGCGAATCCCGAATACCACCGGCTCTTCCTCCAATTCCTCCTGGAAGGTACCGAACAGGCGATCCCACAGAATAAACAGGCCACCGTAGTTGCGGTCCATGTAGCGGTCGTTTTGCGCGTGGTGCACCCGGTGATTGGACGGCGTCACGAAAATCCATTCGTACCAGCCCAGCTTCGGCACGTGCTCGGTATGCACCCAGAACTGGTAAATCAGGTTGATGGAGCCCACCGTCACCACCACGAAGGCGGGAATACCGAGCAGGTACATGGGGATATAGAAGATCCAGCCCAGCAGGAAGCCGGTACTGGTCTGGCGCAGGGCAGTGGTCAGGTTGTAATCCTCGCTCTGGTGATGGGCCACGTGGGCGGCCCACAAAATAGTGCGCTCATGACCCATGCGATGCAGCCAGTAATAGCAGAAATCGTATAACACCATGGCCAGCACCCAGGTAAACCAGTGGCCGGGGTCCATCAGGGGCAGGGAGAAATACCCGGTCAGCAGATGGTAAACATAGCCCCCTACCCCGAGCGTGACAAAGCGCTGTGCCTGGCTGAGCACGCCCAGCGACAGGCTGCTGACGCTGTCATTCAGGCGGTAGGTGTTGCGCTGCTTCGCCCAGCCATAGAGCAGCTCCAGCACAATGGCGAGGATGAAAAACGGGATTGCGTAAACGACGAGATTCATAACAACCGGCCCACTTTATCTGCCACTGCTGGAACAGGGTCTAGTTTTCTGGCATTAGTGTAATACGCTGCGGAAAATAAAACAGCATCCATGCACTGTTATACAGGGCCGATTTTGACTAGTTTAGGCACCGCGGTGAGTCTATATTGCCTGCATGAATGACGAACCCTACCAGGCTTTCCCCGATCCGATCCGATCCGAGCCGCGCTCCCGCCCTCGACCCCGAGGTGTGCCGCAGAGCCCAACAGTCCCGCCTGGAAGGGGACTTCCACCACGGTGCAACGCGCACTGCAGCTCTGCTTGGCCAGGGCGCCCTCAACAAGGGGTCGCTGGCAGACCTGGCACTGCGCCTCGGCGTGGGCGAGTGCTACCTGTGCAAACTGTTCCAGCGGGAACTGGGTATATCCCCGCAGGCGCTGGTACTCAACCAGCGTCTTTGGACAGCCGGATACCTTTCCAGTGAAGGATCTCGGGCTGGAAAGAGCCTGGGCAAGACTTCCCGGCCCTGACCTCGCCCTGCAACAACACTCGGCAGACTGGCGCCCCTGGCGCAGTTACGCCGCCAACCTGCTCTGGAGGAGCCTCAGCCTATGAATTTTCAATACCTGGAGACACCTATCGGCACCCTGCGCCTGGTGTCCAACGGCGCTGCGCTGGTCAAGATCGAGTTTGCGGGCCAGCACAGTGCAGAAGGCGGCCATGCGACCAGCGATGCCGTGCTAGCGGCCTGCGCCGCGCAACTGACCGACTATTTCGCCGCGCAGCGGCGTCATTTTGAACTGCCGCTGGCAGCGCAGGGCACCCCGTTCCAGCAGTCGGTGTGGGCTGCCCTGGCCAACATTCCCTATGGTGAGTTGCGCAGTTACCGGGATATTGCCAGAACCATCGGCAATCCGGCGGCGGTGCGCGCGGTGGGGGCGGCCAATGGTCGCAACCCACTGCCCATCGTGGTGCCCTGTCACCGGGTGATCGGCAGCAATGGTAGCCTGTCCGGCTTCGCCGGAGGATTGGAGACCAAGAAATTTTTGTTACAGATGGAAGGGGCACCCGGCGCAGCGCGTTGCCCGCCAACCGCCCGCTGACTTACAGGGCCCGCTCAGGCATTGAGATCAGGGATCATATCGTCTTTCAACCGTGCTATCGCGTCTTTCAAGCGCAATTTCTCTTTCTTGAGGCGCTGCAACAGGATCTGGTTCTGGTAGGGGTAGCTGTGCAATTCTTCAATCCTGCCATCCAACTCCCGGTGCTTCGCCTGTAAATTCATCAAGCGCATGGCGGGCGTCATCAATTCGTTGGCCGCTTCGGTATCGCCCAGGGTGCTGTTGTCAGGAGGCCCATTCATTGCGCTATCACTACTACCTGCATTGTTATACAGACGGCCTGCAACTCTATACCCTGAAGGAACGCCGACACAAGCCTGCGTGTTCTTCCCATAAACTATGCCACCTTCGCATGCAGCAACTGCCCCCAGAGCGGATGGCTGCCATCAGCCAGGGCGTAGAAAGGTGGGCTGTAGAGTGAATCACTGCAATTGTAGCGCAGCGGTGCCCCGTCCAGCCCCAGTACACGTCCCCCGGCGGCCTCCAGCACCGCCTGGCCCGCTGCTGTATCCCACTCGCAGCAGGGTGAAAAACGCGGGTAGAAATCGCCCTCCCCCTGCGCCATAGCGCAGAATTTCAGTGCGCTGCCCATGTTGCGCCTGGTGATGGGCCCCCAGTGTTCATCCAGCCACGCCAGGCACGCCTGCAGGCGGCTACCGCTGTGCCGTCGACTGGCCAGCACCACCATGGCCTGGCCAGTCTGCAGGGTGCGTGTTGCCAGTTCGCTGGCTGTCCACTTACCCTCACCGGCATCGCTGTAGCGGCGCGCCAGCACGCCGGGGATACCAACATACGCGAGCCGCTCCAGCGGCAGATACAGCACACCCAGCACCGGCCGATGGTTATCGATTAAGGCAATGTTGATGGTGAATTCGCCGGTTCTGGCCAGAAATTCCTTGGTGCCATCCAGCGGATCGACCAGCCAGTAGCGGCGCCACTGGCGCCTGCTGGCAATGTCTGCGGGTACCGACTCCTCGGACAGCACCGGGACATCGGGATCGAGGACGCTCAATCCTCCTTGCAGCACCGCGTGGGACGCCAGATCGGCGCGGGTCAGGGGGGAATCGTCGCCTTTAGCCTCGTAGGCATCGGCTCCGGGCGCGTTGTAGTGCCCACAGATAACCTCGCCTGCCTCCCGGCACAAACGCAGCAGCGGGAGTATCCACGGTTGTACGTCCTGCGCTTTTACGATGTCAGTCATGCGCACCAATATACCACTGCTGTCATGCCCGACCCGTCGAGCCTGTCAGCGCGATTAAAAAGAGGCATAATCACCCTCACGACAACTGCCGCGCCACGCCCGGTGCGGAATTGGAATGCTGCATGGTTGACTGGGGCTGTATCGACACCGTATTACTCGACATGGACGGCACGCTGCTGGACCTGCACTTCGACAATTATTTCTGGATGGAGCATCTGCCACGCCTGTACGCCGCGCGGCACCAGATTTCCGAGGAGGAGTCCAATGCCCGGTTGCACGGCCAATTCAGTGCCGAACAGGGCACGTTGGCATGGTACTGCCTGGACCACTGGTCGCAGCGACTGGATATGGACATCGCGGCCCTGAAACGGGAACTGCAACACCTGATCAGCGCCAGGCCGTTTGCCATCGAGTTCCTCACTCGATTGCACCACAGCCAGCGGGACGTGGTCATGGTCACCAACGCGCATCGCAAGACACTGGACATCAAGATGGAAAACGTTGATATCACCCACTGGTTCGATCGCGTGGTGATCTCCCACGATCTGCACGCGGCCAAAGAAGAACAGGATTTCTGGCACCGGCTGCACGCCCTGCATCCTTTCGACCCCGCCCGCACCCTGCTAATCGACGACACCGAGCAAGTACTGGCCAGTGCACAACAATACGGCATCGCCCATTTGCTGACCCTGCTACAGCCGGACAGCAGGCGCCAAAAACGTATCGAGACCCGTTTCCCGGGTATACACCATTTTGACGAAATCATGCCCGATAGTATGCAACCATGAGCGACCCATCCGGCCACCCCGCCAAAGTACGCCTGGATAAATGGCTGTGGGCAGCGCGTTTTTTCAAGACACGCAGCCTCGCCAAAGCCGCGATTGACAGTGGCAAGGTTCACTTTGACGGCCAGCGCGTGAAAGTCTCCAAGGAGATTGCCGTGGGCGCTGTCCTGCAGATCCGCCAGGGCACGGTGGAAAAGCAGGTCGTGGTCCGACAACTCAGTGCGCAGCGGCGCGGTGCATCTGAAGCACAATTACTGTACGAAGAAACCGCCGACAGCGTTGCCAGGCGTGAAGCACAGGCGCAGGCGCGCAAAGCGGCGGGCGGTATGCTGGATCACCCCGCCCAGCGACCAAGCAAACTACAACGGCGCCAACTCCACCGCTTCAAGGAGTACCAGGAGTAAATGTCCCTCGGCTAACCGGTAGATTCAGTTTATGAGCGACGAGTGGTGGCGGGCATGCTCCGCTTGCTCAGAGGGCTGAGATATTCGCCGCGGAGCATGCCCGCCACCACTCGCCTTGCATCGTGCTAACAGAACACACGTTGAGTTCTCTGCGTGAGAGCCCTTCCGTGAGAGTCCTTGGGGGGATCAGGCCTGAAGAGCGAATATCTCAGCCCTCTGAGCGATCAGGCCTGATCCCCACAGGGACGGTTCGTCAACGGAGCAGCCAGCTGCCATCGCGTGTCATTCAATCGGTTCTAGTGTCGCATGCTTTCTCCCTGGTGTAGTGACAGGCGGCGTCATTCGACCACGATGGCGTTGCGTCCGGCCCCTTTGGCACTGTAGAGCGCCTGGTCCGCCCGTTTGATCAGGTCTGCGGGCTGGTATTCGCCATCGGGTCGCACGGTGATAACACCCTGACTGATCGTGATGTGCTCAGCCACGGTAGATGCGGCGTGGGGAATACGCTCCTGCGCAATCATGTCCCGCAGGCGCGAGGCGGTGCGCAGGGCGGACTCAGCCGACGCTCCCGGGAGCAGCAGGATGAATTCCTCACCGCCATAGCGTGCCACCAACTCCCCGGCCCGCGAGGATGCGCGCAGCATGATATCCGCCAATTTCTGCAACACTGCATCGCCCGCTGGATGGCCGTACTGGTCGTTGTAGTTCTTGAAATAATCGACATCCAGCAAAATCATTGACAGTTCGGCGCCACCGCGACGGGCCCGGTTGATTTCCTCCTGCAGCACGCGGTTGACCAGGCGCCGGTTGCCCAGCCCGGTTAGTTCATCCACATTGGCCAGGTCCGTCAACTGCCTTCGCGCATCCCGTAACTGCCGGTTGCGATCACGCAGGAAGCCGGTGATATCACCGAGTTCCTGCGCAATGTGCTCGCGCTCCCAGGTCAGGGAGATCATGTTGCGAAACGACTTATAGGTCTGGTCGCAGACATACAGCAACAGGGCGCAAAACGCGAGTAACACCAGTCCCAGCAGCAGGTTGTACGGTTGATCCCAGTAGTGCACGAGGTTCCACCAGGCAATAGGCCACAAGGAGGTAAACACATAGACAATGTAATACTCGCGCACGACAACCGAGAAACCCAGTGAAAATACCGTGAGCATAACGATGAGTAACAGGAACACGTACTGCATGGACACCGGTACCTGCTGAGCGGCCAAAATGTAGGCGCTGGACCAGACCGAGCCGGTCAGTAGCGCGCCGAGAATGAGCTGCCAGTAAACGCGCTGGGGATGGCTTTGGTAGCGCCGCTGCAGCAGGGCAGCGCTCATCAACAGCGATCGGGTCAGCAGCAGTACCAGAAAGGCAGCAGCCCACAGCAGCAGTGTCGTCACCGCCATGAAGGGCCAGAACACCAGCACTGCGGCAATGACACCCACCAGATGCAGACCGATGGTGGCGCGCCGCCCGTTTTGCAACAGCATTTCCAGCTGCGCTGTAAGCAGCTCCTGCGGCGGGATATGGCGTTGATAGATCATCTGTGAATCCTACACTGCGGGCGTCGCCACCAGCCACTTTGCGCTTCAAGCTGAGAACGGCGTCACAGCACGGTAGCGCAATGCTTTCACTAGCGGGGGCCGATACTCCACACTCGGTCGAAGCGCAACACTCGGGATCCGGAGCATGTACTCCTGGAAAGCCATTCGCATAGCATGCTTTGTACTGCTGCTATTACCCATCATTCATCTGGCGTATCTGGTATCCAGGGACACCCTGGAAACGCTGGACAATTCACCCGAGGCCTGGGCGCGGGACGTCAATAACTACGCCGCCGCAGACGCTGGTATGCAACTGCCGGAAAACCCTATTGTGGTGGTCGGCGGACAGCGTGTGAAATTATGGCGCGGTCTGGCAGACCTGCTGGAGCCCCGGCCAGTATTGATGCGCGGGCTCGGGGATGCCATTGTCGAGGACATTAGTTTCAACTACACGCGGCTGATCGGATTTTACCAGCCCGATACCGTGGTGCTGCTGCCCGGCAACAGCGAGTTCCATATCCGCGATAACAAATCTGCCCCAGAACTCGCCGCCGCTATCCGCGAGCTGGTTGAACTGGACGCCTCCTTCGGCATTACCCGCCGCTTCTATGTTTTCGTACCACTGAAGACAATTCTGCATCCCCAGGATCACCAGACGATAGACCAGACCACGCAACTACTGCGAGCGTGGGCGAAAACCGAGCAGCGTGTCGTCCTGCTTGACGCCAATCCCCTTCTATCCGACCCCGCCGGTATACCACGAGGGATGTACTTCCGCAGCGATGGCATCAATCTCAATGAGCACGGTTACCTGCGCCTGTCCGTGTTGTTGCGTACACAGGTGGCAGCGGATGCACTGGCGTTGCAGGAGAATTCTTCCGACTCCTGACTCACTACTTTTGCGCCAAGATGCGCTAGAATTGAGCTCATGCTGTCGGATATCCCTATTACCCTACCCCATACCCCGCTACTGAACAGAATAGATCAGGGCGCTTCGCTGCACCATCTGAACACACAGGAACTGGTGCAACTCACAGAAGAACTCAGGGCCTATCTGTTATACAGCGTGGGCCAGTCCGGCGGACATTTTGGCGCCGGCCTGGGCGTGGTCGAGCTGACAGTCGCCCTGCACCATATCTACAACACACCCCACGACCGTATTGTCTGGGATGTGGGTCACCAAACCTATCCCCACAAGATTCTCACCGGCCGCATGGGGCAAATGCACAGCATGCGCCAGGCCGGCGGGCTGGCAGGATTTCCCAAGCGTGCCGAAAGTGAATACGACACCTTCGGCGTAGGCCACTCCTCCACCAGTATTTCCGCCGCCATGGGTATGGCACTGGCGGCCAGGCAACTGGGCATCAAGCGCAAGGTGATCGCGGTCATTGGCGATGGCGCCATTACCGGGGGTATGGCGTTTGAAGCACTCGCCCACGCCGGCCATGAACGGCCCAATATGCTGGTCATTCTGAATGACAACCAGATGTCCATCGGCCACAACAAAGGCGGGCTCGCGACCTACTTTGCCAAAATCTGGGCCAGCAAATTCTATATCGCCATGCGCGAGGGCTCCAAAAAAGTCCTGGAAAAGATTCGCCCGGCCTGGGAGCTGGCCAAGCGTACCGAGGAACACTTGAAAGGTATGGTCGCGCCTGGCACGATGTTTGAAGAGCTGGGCTTTCACTATATCGGTCCACTGGACGGACACGACCTGCCGGGACTGATCCACACGTTGGAGAACATGAAAGACCTGGAGGGGCCGCAGTTCCTGCACATTCGCACCATGAAGGGCAAGGGCTTCCTGCCCGCCGAGAAGGATCCTGTCGGCTACCACGCTGTCAACAAGATCGAGGCCAAACCCAAGGGTCCACAGCCAGCTGTGGCAGCGCTCAAACCCGCTGCACCCAAATACCAGGATGTGTTCGGACGCTGGCTGTGTGACATGGCCCAGCGCGACAAGCGCCTGGTCGGCATTACTCCTGCCATGTGCGAGGGCTCAGGTATGGTGGAGTTCGCCAAACGCTTCCCCAAGCGCTATTACGATGTGGCCATCGCCGAGCAGCACGCGCTGACCCTGGCCGCCGGAATGGCCTGCGACGGGCTCAAACCCGTGGTGGCCATCTATTCCACCTTCCTGCAACGCGGCTACGATCAGTTAATCCATGATATCGCCCTGCAGAATCTCGATGTGACGTTTGGTATCGATCGCGCTGGCCTGGTGGGGCAGGACGGCCCAACACACCACGGTGCGTTTGACCTGAGTTACCTGCGCTGCATTCCCAATATGGTTATTGGCGCACCCTCGGACGAGAACGAGTGCCGGCAGATGCTGTACACCGCCTATCAGCATCCGGGTCCCGCCGCCATTCGCTATCCCCGGGGCACCGGGCCGGGAGCGATCATTGCCGAGACCATGGAGCAATTAAAAATCGGGCGGGCGGTGCAGGTGCGCAGCGGGGAGCGCGTGGCCATTCTCAACTTTGGCACCTTGTTGCCCCAGGCCATGGCGGCCGCGCAGCAGTTAAATGCCACCGTAGTGGACATGCGCTGGGTGAAGCCCATGGATGAAGCGAAAGTACTCGAATTGTCCAGGCGATATGACCTACTCGTTACACTGGAGGAAAATGTAGTGGCCGGTGGCGCCGGTTCGGCGGTCAACGAATTCCTGGCCGCTCAAGGGCAATCCCTCTCGGTCATTAATCTGGGGATACCCGATATATTCGTAGAACATGGTTCCCATGCTGACCAATTGGCGTGGACCGGACTGGATGCGGAGAGCATATTGCGCAGCATAAAAGCTCGACGCACAGTCATTGGAAAAGGCTTGGTGTCTGGACTGAATGTCGGCAATCCCATCGAAATATCCCGTTCATCATAGATGATTCACGTCTTCATCGGTACGAAAGCCCAACTCATCAAAATGGCTCCGATAATGCTTGGATTGCAACAG
>Ga0163144_10005986_pt1 | contig 26970 bp, 24 predicted proteins | sample OliLak19BULKMAT1_FD_123175 | JGI IMG/M metagenome (GOLD analysis project Ga0163144, IMG submission 123175) | Freshwater microbial mat bacterial communities from Lake Vanda, McMurdo Dry Valleys, Antarctica - Oligotrophic Lake LV.19.BULKMAT1 | ecosystem: Environmental > Aquatic > Freshwater >...
ACTGAAGAGGACGGTCGAAGTGGACATTCCGCCAGCATGAAGCGAAGATCTGCCCGGGCCAGCCCAATCTGTATGGATACGAACAATTCTGAATCCTTAAAGGCATTGGACTGAAGTCGGCGCTCCGTTTCATCCCTTGATCGTCTTCGCCAGCGCGATGGCGCGGAGGAGGGCTTTGGATTTGGTGACGGTCTCGTTGTATTCGTAGGTGGGATCGGAATCGGCGACGACTCCGGCGCCGGCCTGGACGTGGGCTTTGCCGTCTTTCAGGAGGCAGGTGCGGAGGGTGATGCAGGAATCGTGGGAGCCATCGAAGCCGAAGTAGCCGACGGCACCGGCGTAAGCGCAGCGTTTGTTTTTCTCAAGGGAGTTGATGATCTGCATGGCGCGGATTTTGGGAGCGCCGGAGACGGTGCCTGCGGGGAAGGTGGCGCGGAGGACGTCGTAGGCGGTGTGGGAGGGATCGAGCTCTCCGGTGACGTTTGAGACGATGTGCATGACGTGGCTGTAGCGCTCGATGATCATGAAGTCATCGACGGTGACCTTGCCGTGCTTGGCGATGCGGCCGACGTCGTTGCGGGCGAGATCGACGAGCATGAGGTGCTCGGCGCGTTCCTTGGGATCGGCGAGGAGCTCGGCGGCGAGGGCGTCGTCCTCTTCCGGGGTTTTTCCCCTCCATCTCGTCCCGGCGATGGGGCGGATGTCGATGCGGCCCGCGATGGAGCGGACGTGGACTTCCGGGGAGGAGCCGACGAGGGCGAAGTCGGCCATTTCCAGGACGAACATGTAGGGGGATGGGTTGACGTGGCGGAGGGCGCGGTAGAGATCGACGGGGCATTGGTCGAAGGGGACGGTGAAGCGCTGGCTGGGGACGAACTGGAAGATGTCGCCAGCCTTGATGAATTCCTTGCCGTCGAGGACCATCTGTTCGTATTCCGCCTGGGTGGTGTTGGACTCGGCGGGTTGCTCGGTGATCTGCGCGAGGCCGTTGAGGGCGGGGACGTGGAGGGGGCGGTTGAGGATTTCCACGAGGGAATGGATGCGGCCGGTTGCGGCGGCGTAGGCTTCCTCGGGGGATGAGTGCTCTTCGAGAAATGCGTTGGCGATGATCTGGACGCGGCGCAGGCGGTGGTCGAAGACGATGAGCGTGTCTGCGAGCATGAACAGCGCGTCGGGGATGCCTAGGGTGTCGGGCGGGGAGTCGCCGAGGGTTGGCTCGAACTGGCGGACGGCATCGTAGGAGAGGTAGCCGACCATGCCGCCGGAGAAGGGCGGGAGCGCGGGATTCGCGACCGGCTTTAAGGGTGCCATCTCGCGCTCAAGGGCGGCGAGGACATCGTCGGGGGCGGTGAGGGTGCGGATTTTGTTGCCCTCGGTGATGGTGATTTCCTTGCCCATGGCGGAGAAGATCCGTTTCGGCCCGGAGCCGACGATGGACCAGCGGCCGCCCTTGTCGGAGGATTCGGCGGATTCGAGAAGGAAGGAGTTCTTGGTATCGCGGAGCTTGAGGTAGGCGGAGAGGGGGGTCTCGAAATCGGCGGCGAGCTGGGTGAATACGGGCACGACATTTCCCTTTTCCGCGAATGCTGCGAAGGCGGAAAGGGAAGGCTCTACGGGGATGTGGCTCACGCGGAAGAGGATGGGGGAAAACTCCAAACTTTAAACTTCAAATTTCAAGGAAGACTGGGGTTATGGGCTATGGCTTCCCGGGTTATGAGAGTTCGCCACGCTCACAGCTCATTCAAGGAAGATGGAGAACCCGCGCAGGACGCTCAGATGTGCGGGCGCAGCTCTGCCAGGACTTTATCCCAGCCCCGCAGGCCATACCCGTGGCAAGTTTCCCCGATGGCATCGAGATCCGCTTCCGGATTGCGGCGCAGCAGTTCCACGATGTCCGCGAGCGACTTCCAGCCACCGGCATAGAGCTTCAAGGCAACCAGTTGGGGGATGGGCATCACCCGCAATCCGCCGTCCGGGCGCGTGCGGATGTCCTGGCCGGCGAGCGCATCACGGATCGCGGCGGGAAAACGGCCTTCGAAACTCACGATCTGCACCATCCCGAACGGCCCCGGGATATCGATCACGCCGCCGAGCGGATCCTGCCCGTCCGGCTCATGGAAAACAGGGGCATACCCCCGCGCCCTGAGTGAATCGACCAGTTGCCGCATCTGCGTGAGATCGGCGTTCACCCCCAGATCCACGTCGTGTGTGAAACGTACGTAGCGGTGCGCCGCAAGCGCGACAGCGCCAATCAACACAGCCTCCAAGCCTTCGTCGGCGAGAAATCCCGCGATCCGCTCCGCTTCATCCAGGCTATCACCCATATCGCCCGGCATCCCTCACTTGCCTTTGGTTGGTGTTGGCAATCCCCGGAATCCCTTTCCCAGCGAAAGCGCGGCGCGGATGCGCTCCTCGACCGTCATTTCCGCCACACGCCGGATCTCCGCGCGCAACGAGGAGTCCGCGCTCGCGCTGCGGCGGGCTTCGGGATGTGGATGTTCCTGACCGGTCATTCTTGTCTTTGGGTTGGATGCCATATCAGCAAAGCGGGGATGATCCGTCAAAAGGCAAATTGCCCTGCGGTGTGCATCGCTTCCACGCATCGCGCTTTGCATTTTCCATCGCAGGGGTGTAGATCGGCGCGTGCCTATCACCCTTTCGGAACTGAAATCCACTTTGCCCGAAGGAGGGCTTTTTGGTGGCGGGGCTTGGCAGTGGTCGCCGGAGCCTATGAGGCTGACGGCTTCCGAAGCGAAGGAGATGATGGCGTTGGGGCATACCTTGGCGAAGTTCCAGCAGGCGTGCGACCTGCTTTACCGGCGGTCGGCGGCGGGGAAGATCTTTCCGTGGCTGGCGGAACTGCTGGATGAGGGGAAACCGGATTGGCTGGTGGGAATCCAGCGTGAGGCGGGGATGGCGGAGCAGTTTCCGAGGGTGATACGGCCTGACCTGATTTTGGCCAAAGGGCATTTCGCGGCTTCGGAGCTGGACAGCGTGCCGGGCGGTATCGGGGTCACAGCGTGGCTTTCGAAGGTGTATTCGGAGGCAGGATACGATGTTCTTGGAGGGGCGGACGGGATGGTAGAGGGCTTCCGCTCCATCATGCCGGACGGCGGGGATATCCTGGTTTCCGAGGAATCGGCTGACTACCGGGCGGAGATGGATTGGCTGGCGGGGAGGCTGGGTGAGGGGTGGAAAACGGAGAGCGCGGAGGAGTATGAGGAATGCGGACGGGACATCTACCGGTTCTTCGAGCAGTTCGATTGGGAGTCGATGCCGTATTTCCGGCGGCTTGCGGAGAAGTCGGCGAAGGGTGAGATCAGTGTGACGCCACCGTTCAAGCCGCACCTTGAGGACAAGCTGTGGCTGGCGCTGTTCTGGTCTCCAGCCTTGAAAAAGATTTGGGAGCAATCGTTGCGCGGCAGCCAGTTGCGGCGGCTGCGTGAGCTGATTCCCTTCGGGTGGGTGTTAGATCCGGAGCCTTTGCCGCCGCATGCGGCCTTGCCACGGATCAACGCACATTCATGGGACGAGGTTGCGGAATTTTCACAGAAGGAGCGCCAGCTTGTGCTGAAAATCAGCGGCTTCCATGAGTCGGCGTGGGGATCGCGCGGGGTGTTCATCGGGCATGACCTTTCCGCTGCGGAGTGGAAGGAGCGCCTGGAGGCGGCGCTTTCGCAATCGGCGGAGCAGCCGTGGCTGATGCAGGAATTCCACGAGGGCAGGCGTTTCACGCATCCGGTTTATGCGGAGGACGGCAGCATGAGGATGATCGAGGTCAGGGCGCGGCTGTGCCCGTATTTTTTCACGGATAGGAAAGGGGAGACATCGTTCGGCGGCTGCCTTGCGACGCTTGTTCCGGCGGACAAGAAGAAAATCCACGGGATGAGCGATGGGATACTCGTGCCGTGTGTGATCGGTGATTAAAATCCAACTTCCAAAGTTCAAATCTCAAGAAGACTTGGGATTCCGGTTCATCAGACCCTGCTTGCGTGCTCGATGGCATCGCAGACGGCGGGGAAGATCTGGCGTTTCCGGGAGACGACGCCGGGTGCGACGTAGAGTGTCTCGTCGATGCGGGTGAAGGGCAGGGCGGCGATAATGTTTTCCGGCCCCACGGCGAGAACCATGCTTTTGAGGAGCGCGACATCGGTGACAGCGAGGACTGCTATGTCGTAGCCCTTTTCGTATTGGAGGATACGCAGTGCGTTCTCAAGTTCCTCGCGGCGTGCCTTGAAGCCGTGGAGATCCCGCTCCTCGACCTGGGAGATGCTGATGAACATGCCGCCTTCGTTGAATTCCTTCCGGTCCGTGTGGATGATCTCGTCGGTGGTGCCGTTGGCGATGAGCGAGCCGATCGCGAAGAATTCCGCGGCGAATTCCTTGGCATCGACCCTAGCGATGCCGCTGAGCCAGGTGAGCATTTTCTGGTCGAGCTTGGTGGTTGTCGGCGAGGTGAGGCAGAGGGTATCGGAAACGATGCCGCCGCAGAGGCAGAGGGCGACGCCGGGTGCGGGGATGAGATCGCGGTGGAAGAATTTCCGGGCGACGAGCGTGCAGGTGGAGCCGACCGGTTCGTTGAGGTAGCGGATCGGCTCGCGGGAGACGAGGTCTCCGGAGAGGCGGTGGTGATCGATGACCTCGGTGATGGTGGCTTCCTCGATTCCACAGATCGCCTGGGCATATTCGTTGTGATCCACGAGCGCAAAGCGGAGCCTCGGGGGATCGACGAGATCGGACTTGGCGAGGACGCCCAGCATCTGGTGGGAACCGATTTCCATGACTGGAAAGAGATCCTGATCCACGCTGACAAGCTGTTTGCGGATCTTGGAAACCGGTTCGCTATCCCCCACGGAGATGAAGCTGGCTTCCATCACGTGGCGGACGGTGCGGGAGCAGCGGATGAGGGTGTTCGCGCTTGCTGTGTCCTGGCGGCAGCTTAGCAGCACCGTGCCTTTGGCGATGGCTAAGTCCTTCATCTCCTTGGAGACCTTGTTCTTCCCGGTGACAAGCAGGGCGCGTGCGCCTTTTTCGATGGCAAGACGCTGGACGATGGGGCGGTCGCCGCAGATCACGAGGAACTGGCCGACGTTTCCGTCCGCGGTCGCCTGGTTGAGGCGTTTGGTCACGGTTTCCTGCGAGGATGCGCCGACGAGAAGGATCAGATCCTCCTCCTGATCCTGATCGCAGATCGGAGCACCGTGGCTTTCGGCATTGATGGTGGCGGCGAGGTTGTTGAGGGAGGCGTGAACCGTCCGGACGCTGATGCCTTCCGTGTTGGCAGGGAGCAGGAGTTTCAGGAGGTTGATATACTGCAGCATGCCCGCCACCGAGCCGTCTTCATTGATCACCGGAACACAGCGCACCGATGCACCGAGCATGCGGTTGTAGGCGGTGAGGAAAGTGTCCGAGGGCTTGACCTGGATCACTTCCTTCCTGCAGATCATTCCGGCGGTGGTGCGTGCGTCGGTGAGCAGCAGGGGGGCGTCGAACCCCGCTTTTTCCAGCACCCATTTCGTCCGCTGGGAAACCTCACCGCAGCGGGCGGCGATGGCGTTCGGCTCCTCCCCGCTGGCCCTGAGCAAAGCGGCGTGGCCGATGGCCGAGCACACGGCATCGGTGTCCGGGTTCTTGTGGCCGATGACGTAGAAGGGTTCCATTTTGGGTAAATGCTGAAAAGCTGAAAGATGAAATACTGAAATGCCGGGGAGAAAAGGGAAAGGGGAAATTTGGGAAAGAGATCCGGCGTGGGCAGGGACGGTCTCTCCGAGCCGTCCGGAACTGTGGAATGGATTATGCGAGGATACGCAAATGGCCATTCGTGCTGATTTTATCCGGCATTTGGGCGGGAGGGTTCCACTCCATGGGTAGATCGTGCCCAACCTTTTCCCGGACGGCTCAGAAAGCCATCCCTGCCGCTCACATCCTTTCCGGGCAGCGGATGCCGAGCAGTCCGAGGCCTTTCTCAAGCACCTTCGAGCTAAGTTCACATAGTGCGAGGCGGCTCGATCTGATAGGCTCATCCGATTTCAGCACAGGGCAGGCCTCAAAATAGGAGTGGAAGGCGCGGGCTAGCTCAAGCAGGTAGTTCGCGAGAAGGTTCAGGCGATGGTCTTCGAGGATGAAGGGAACAACCTCGCCAAAGCGTGCGAGCAGGCGGGCGAGATGGATTTCCTCGGGTTTCTCCAAAATGATGCGGGCGGATGCCGGGTCGAATTCGCCTTCGAGTTTCCTGAAAATGGAGCGGATGCGGACGTTTGAATACTGGAGGTATGGTGCGGTGTCGCCGTTCAGGGCAAGCATGCGATCCCATGCGAAGACATAATCGGTCAGACGGTTCTGGGAGAGCTCCGCAAATTTCACCGCGCCGATGCCGACGATTTCGGAAATCTCTTTCGCCTCCTCGCCGATGAGGCCCGGATTTTTTTCCGCGATGGCAGCCGCAGCGCGTTCAATTGCTTCCTCAAGCACATCAGTGAGGCCGACGTTGTCGCCGGAGCGGGTTTTCATCAGCTTCCTGTCCTCGCCGAGGATGGAGCCGAAGGCGATGTGGCGGAAGTCGCCGGTCTTGCCCCAGCGTGCGGCGGCATCGAAGAGCTGGCGGAAATGGAGCTGTTGAGGCACGCCGACGACATACCACACCTGGTCGGCGTTCCACTCGTCGATGCGGTATTTGATCGTGGCGAGGTCGGTGGTGGCGTAGAGGAAACCTCCGTCGGCCTTGCGGATGATCGCGGGGTTGTCGGTCCAGCCGTCCTCTTTGTGAACCATGAACGGATCGTCGCCCGGTGCCTTTTTCCCATCGGAAAAAACGCAGACCGCACCGTCGCTCTCGCGGGCGAGGCCTTTTTCGAGGAACTCATCGACGAGACCAGGAAGCATGTCGTTGTAGAAACTCTCTCCCAGCCAATGGTCGAATTTCACATCGAGGCGGTCGTAGATTTTCTGGAGACCGGCTTTCGAGACGTCGATGCACTGTTGCCAGATCGCGAGGTTTTCAGGGTCGCCGGCCTGGAGCTTCACCAGTTCCGCCTTGCAGGTTTCCAGGACTGCCGGATCGTCCTTGGTGGAGGCGTTAACGTGCCGGTAAACGCGGACTAACTCGGCGATGGGATCTTTTTCAAGGGCATCGTCGTCGAGCAAAGTTTTCCAACCGTGCAGGATCATCCCGAACTGTGTGCCCCAATCGCCGATGTGGTTGTCGGCGATGACCTCGAAGCCGAGGAAGCGTGCGATGCGGCAGAGCGAATCGCCGATGATCGTCGAGCGGATGTGGCCGACGTGCATCGGCTTTGCGACGTTCGGCGCGGAGAAATCAACAACAACGCGCTTGCCCTTGCCCGGCTCCGGGACGCCAAGGCGATCATCTTTCAGGAGCGCTTCCGCATAGGCGGCGTATGCTTCCGGAAGGATGCGGAAATTGATGAAGCCAGGCCCGGCGATGTCCGCCATGGCAATGTCGTCGAGTTCGATGGCGTCGATAATCTCCTGGGCGAGGGCGCGGGGATTGGTTTTCCGCTGCTTCGCGAGAACCATCGCGGAGTTGCTCTGGTAATCGCCGAAGCGGAGGTCGGCGGCTGCGGCGATGTTCGGCGGTGTGGGTTCGCCGATGACGGTTTCAAGTGCTCGGGCGAGCCGGGATTCGAGATTTTGGAGAAGGGTCATTTCTTGGTAAGAGGAATGAACGCCGAACATCGAACGTTCAACATCGAACATTGAATTTCTTCCCTATCTCCGGCCTCAGGCCAGTCCGGCGGAATCAGCTCCGTTGCGGATCGGCTTTGGATCGAGGATTGAGAGGATCTCATCCCGGGATACGGCGGTGGCCAGTTTGCGGCGCACCTCGCAGTTGGTGAACATTTTCGCGATCGCGGCGAGGGTTCGGAGATGCAGGTGGTAGTCCTTGCGGGGGACGATGAAGAGGATGATGAAATGGACCGGCGCGTTGTCGAGCGCCTCGAAGTCGATCCCGGATTTCGACCGTCCGAAAACCGCGACGACGTTCTCCAGCGTGTCGGAAAAAGTGTGCGGAATCGCCACACCGGAGCCGATGCCGGTGCTGACCTGAGCCTCCCGTTCCTGAAGGGCGGTGAGAATGCCCTCGCGGCAACCCTTGGGGATATCGCCCCTCTCGCTCAGGAAATCAACCAGCTCCAGGATCGCCGGCCAATGCTCGGTCGCCTTCATATCCAGGAGGATATGATCGATATCGAACAGTTGGGCCAACTTCATGCGGAAAGGTTACAGGATGCGTTCTGGGGGGAGGTGGAGGTATCGGCCTTGCGGAGCATTGGCAAGGACATATGCAGCCCCAAGATAGGACGGATCTGCGCGATTGAAAGGGCTGGAATGGCCGGAGCTGATTTCTTAACCTTGCACGAAGCGGCAATGGGCGGCATGGAGGGGGCGGACGGAGTCCAAGCGAAACGTATGAGGAAAGAGATCATCATCGGCACAAGGGGCAGCGATCTGGCGCTGGTGCAGGCCACGGCGACGGAAGGCCTGCTGCGCGCTGCGTTCCCCGATGTCATTTTCCGCCGGGCAATCATCAGCACCACCGGCGACCGCAGGACCGATGTTTCGCTGGCCGATGTGGCGAAAGCCGAGGGGACTTTCGACAAGGGCGTTTTCATCAAGGAACTGGAAGAGGCCTTGGCCGACGGCTCCATCGACATCGCGGTGCACAGCCTCAAGGACTTGCCGACGGTCCTTGATCCGAGGTTTGCCATGGTGGCGACGCTTGAGCGGGCACCTGCCCGCGATGTGCTCCTGACGAAGAATGCGGGAGGGCTTGAGGCTTTGGAGAAAGGCGCAAGGGTCGGCACCAGCAGCGTGCGCCGTGCGAAGCAAATCGAATTCCTCCGCCCGGATCTTAAACTTCTCGATCTCCGTGGCAATGTCCCGACCCGTGTGATGAAACTGGCGGAAACCCAGGAATACGATGCCATCCTGCTCGCCGAGGCGGGTTTGGTGAGGCTCGGATTCCTCCCGGAGACCGCACCCGACGGGGCGGAGACGGTGAAACATTTCCCGAACGTCTTCGCAACACGCCTGCCCGAGAGCGAATTTTTCCCCGCAGCGGGGCAGGGCGCGATCGGCCTTGAGATCCGCAACGGCGATGCGGAAACGCTCGCCTTCGCAAAAGCACTCATCCACCCGGAAACCTGGACGATGGTGACGGCGGAGCGCGAGTTCCTGCGCCTTCTGGATGGCGGTTGCCACACTCCGGTCGGCGTCTATTCTTATCTTGACGGCGATGTAATCAGCCTCTTCGCCAGGGTCTTTCCCGATGAGGGCGGAACACCACGCATCGGTGAAGCCAGAGGCACGGATCCCATCAAGGTCGCGCTGGAACTTTTCAATTCACTCACATGACATCCCAAGGAATCTGCTATCTCGTCGGCGCCGGCCCCGGCGATCTCGGTCTCGTAACCCTCCGAGCAAAGGAGTGCATCGAAACATGCGACGTGCTCGTCTATGATGCGCTGAGCAGCCCCGAGCTGCTGCGCTGGACGAAACCCGGCTGCGAGAAAATCTACGTGGGGAAACGCGCCAAGGATCACTCCGTCCCGCAGGATCAGATCAACCAGATCATCGTCGATCACGCGAAGAACGGGAAAATCGTCACGCGCCTCAAGGGCGGCGACCCGATGATCTTCGCCCGTGGCGGCGAGGAGGCGGCGGAGCTTGCGGAAGCGGGCGTCGCATTCGAGATCGTGCCGGGAATCAGCTCGGCCATCGGTGGCCCGACGTATGCGGGGATTCCAGTGACGCACCGCGACCACAATACCCAGCTCACCATTTTCACCGGCCACGAGGATCCGACGAAAGGCTTTTCCTCCATCGACTACGCCCAGCTCGCCAAGACTCCGGGGACGAAAGTTTTCCTGATGGGCGTCGCCCGGCTCCGTGAAATCACCGGCTCATTCATCGAGCACGGAGCCGCTGCTGACACTCCCATCGCCCTTGTCCGCTGGGCGACCACCGGTTCGCAATGGACCATCGTCGGCACCCTGGAAACTATCGCCGACATCGCGGAAAAGGAAGGCTTCTCATCCCCGGCGGTTGCGGTGATCGGAAACGTCGTCAACGAGCGCGCGAAGATCAACTGGTTCGAGAAACGCCCGCTGTTCGGAAAAAAGATCGTCGTCACCCGCACCCGCGAACAGGCGGGCGATCTCAGCAAGCGTCTCCAGAATCTCGGAGCCGATGTCATCGAGCTTCCCACCATCCGCATTGAGCTGCCGGAGGATCGCGAGGGCTTCGCCGAGGGAGTCACCCATGCCCACGAATACGATTGGATCGTCTTCACCAGCCCGAACGGGGTTGAGAAATTCTTCGATGCGTTTTTCGCCACTTTCGAGGATGCCCGTAGCTTGGGAAATCCGAGGATCGCCGCCATCGGCCCAGGCACCGCCGCGAAGATCCGCGAGTATCGCATCGGGGTGGATCTGCTGCCGAAGCAATTCGTCGCCGAGAGTCTCATCGAAGCGTTTAAAGAGATCAACGTCGAGAACCAGACGATGCTCTGGGTCAAGGCCGCCGAATCCCGCGACGTGATCTACGACGGCCTGATGAAGCTCGGGGCCATCGTCGATGAATGCATCGCCTACCGCACCGTCCCGGAAACGGACGACTACACCGGCGCACAGGCGAAATTCATCGAGGACGGCGCAGACATGGTCACCTTCACCTCCAGCTCCACCGCCGAACACTTCTTCGCCCTCGACCTCCCGTGGCCGGAAAGATGCGTCGCGGCAAGCATCGGCCCCGTCACTTCCTCCACGCTCAAGCAACTCGATCACAAGCCCGCCGTCGAAGCCGCCCAGCACGACATCCCGGGTCTGGTGAAGGCAATCACGAACTATTTCGGGAAATAGTCGCGCGGATTCCCGCGTATGGGGGTGATGATGAAATCCCTCTCCCTCCTGCTCCTGTCATTCGTCTCCGCATCCGCCCTTGAGGTCGGTGTCGGTGCCAAGCCCATTGAGGGCGCGGAAATCATCTTCGATGGCAGCCGCAAGATGCTCGATGACAAGTGGATCTATTGGGAGGGACCGCGCTTCGCCTCCGCCATGCCGATCAAATGGAAGATAGTCGAGGATCCGGTCGATGAGGGCACGGCGATGAAAACCGATGATCCTCTGGCCGGTGGCAAATTCGGCGCGGCGGACATCGTCACGAAAAAGGAATACCGCGACTTCCGCCTGCACATCGAGTTCCTCGTCAACAACAAGGGCGGCAACAGCGGGGTCTATCTGCAGAACCGCTACGAGATCCAGATCAAGGACGGCGACAAGACCAAGCACGGCATGGCCGCAGTCATCAATGAGACCGAATCGCCCTACCATCTCTACAAGGGACTCGGGCAATGGAACGCCTACGACATCGTCTTCCGCGCTGCCCGTTTCACCGATGGTAAGCTCACCGAGAAGGCGAAGGTCACGGTCTATTTCAACGGCGAGAAGGTTCACGAAAACGTAACCATCAACCAGGTCTGGGGTGGCGGAAACTCCGGGATCGACGGCGGCAACGACGGCGGAAAAGGCATCACCGACAAGCCCGGCGGCATCAAGCTCCAATGCGAAGGCCACGATGTCCGCTACCGAAATATCTGGATCAAGGAACTCGTTCTGGATGCCATGGGCACGGATTTCTGAATGAGGGGTAGGGGCGTCGCCGCCTGTGTGAAAAAATCCCTTATGGTCGCGGCGTTAGAAAATGAGGCTTGTGCGGCAATGGTCGCCCCATACTCTGCCGATACTATGCGTATTGAAAATTGGATGGCTTGGGAAGGTGGGGTGGATTTGGTGGCGCTCACTGATGCGGGTCTGGCGATGCCGAATGTCATCGTCCATGTCGCGCGCATGGTTCACACTCCTGTGGGTTCTGCTCCCAGTGGCATGATTTTCTGGCAACCGGATGCGGCGGCTCCTCCTGCGGTGATCGGCTTTGTAAGCACCGATCCAAAGGTGGGCGCTTATTTCGGCTCGCATATCTTTGCGGGAACCCCTTTTGAGAACGCTCCGGTGCTGGATGCGATAATCGAGATCTCAACTGAGGGATCGACGGCCGTCGCCCGAGTGGAAACCATGGGGCACGTCTTTGTGGCGACTTTGAAGGGTCTTGCGGCAGCCGGTCTGATTCAGCGCGAGCCAGCGGCGACATCGCCCTTCACACAGCAGGGGCTGGAAAGCGTACCCGCTTCCGCGACCCTGAGCGTCAACGGACAGGATGTGCCTGTGACCGTTCCGCCTGTTGGCATCTCCGGCGGCCCTGCCGCGGTTTTCTCCCCATGCGGAATCTACGCGCGCTGAAGTCTATTATCCCGAATAAGGGTTTGGATGGTGCTGGAGCAGGGGCGGTCGCCGCCCCTTGAGTCCGGGGTGGCGTCTCCGCCGCCTGTGGAAAGGGGATTTGGACAGCGGGCGGAGACGCCCGCTTGACCCAAGGCACGGAGACGCACCTACTCCTTGGATGAGCCAATTTTCTTCGCACGGTCGCTTTCCCAGAGGGTGAAGGTTCCCGGGGTGAAATGCCTAGGATTCCGGCGGATGTAGCGGACGCAACTGGCAAAATGTTTTGAATCGCGGATCAGGGTGTCACGGTAGTTGTCCTGCCAGATGGAGCCTTGGCGGAACTTATGGGAGAAGGTGCTCTTCCATGCCTGGATGAGCTTCTCCATGGGCACGAGGGGCTTGAAGAGGAGGTGGAAATGATTCGGCATGATGACCCATGACTCGTGGACGTATTTCTCGCCTTGGAACTTCATGAGGATGCCTTCCATGAGATCGCGGGTTTCCGTTTCTCTGAAAATGCAGGAGCCTGCGCCTTCATCGAGCCATTCCTCAATGCGTTGGGTGAAACGGCGGTGAAACTCGAATTCCTTTTCGGCAGTCCATGGTTTCGGGTTCTGCTCCAGGAAGATCCGGCGGTTTTCCCGCCACTCGGTGAGCTTGGATTCGGGCAGCGAATCACCCAGCCGGAATGTGACGAACTGCATGATGCCTTCCTGCTGCCAGTGGGGGAGCTTCGAGCCGTGTTTCTGGATTTCTCGGGAGGGATCGAGGAAATCGGACATGGGGAGAAGGGTAAGAAAAGGAGAGCTTGTCGCAAGCCGAAAGGAGCAGGGGCGTCACCGCCCCTTGAGTCAACCGGGCGTCTCCGCCCGCAGTGGGAAATGCTTTTCGACAGGCGGCGGAGACGCCACCCCGACTCAAGGCGCGGAGACGCACCTGCTCCTCAGCCCAGCGGCGTCTTCGGAGAGATCATCAGTCCGAAAGAAACGCTACCATTCATTGTTATTTTTCCACTTTCACAAGGGCGACGCGGCGATTCTTCGCACGGCCTTCCTCATTGCTGTTGCTGGCGATGGGACATTGGAATCCGACGCCGCATGGAGTCAGTCGCGATGCTGCGTCGGGCATACGTTCGCTGAGGGCAGCGGTAACGGCGGCAGCGCGCCGCTTTGACAGGTTCATGTTGTCCTCAAACCCGCCGACTCCATCGGTGTGACCGACGACCAGTAGGCGGAGGCTGGCATCTGCTTTGAGCAACTTCTCCACTTCATCCAGGGTGGGGCTGGATTCATCTTTCAGATTCGCGGAGCCCGTGTCGAAGTAGAAGCCATACAGATTGACACCGCCTTTATCGAGCAACGCGGAAGCCATCGCGTCAGCCTTGATGACGACCATCTTTTCCTCCATTGGAGCCGCTTCGAGGACATCCAGCGCAATTACAGGTGCGCCGGCAGTGGGCTTGGAGACGGCAGGCACCACCACTCCGTTTTTGAAATTCGTGATAAACAGCGCCAAGTGATTCGATCCCTTTTTTGCCGCCAGGAAATGACCGCCGGAAGTCAGGGAAAAAGTCTGGCCTGGGCGATCAGCAAACAGCCGCCGCATATCACCCATTTCCGCATCACTCCCAGTCCAGAGCACTTCCCAGCCTTGCTCAGCCAGTGTGGCTTGATAGTTCCTAAACACTTCCAGGCTTGTGCGCTTGCCATCATTTCCCGCATACGTGACACGCGTCAACTTGCCCTCCAGCTTCTCGCTCTCCGCGAAGGTGCCTTGGGCGGTTGGGATGTTGCGTGCGGAAAATTTACCCAGTGGCAGGGTGTAAGCAGCAAAGGACTTCTCCTCAAAGAATGTGATTCGCGTGCCCTCGTAGCGCTTCAGATCCAGTGGATCCTTTGAATCCGGAATGTCCTGCGCCTGAAGCAACGGGAAAAATATTGGGGCCAGCAGGATGGGGATGATGTGGAGCAGTTTCATGTGGAAAAGACAGGGTTGGAAAGAGGACGCGGAATCCAATGGACTAAGCCATCCTGCCAGGAATTGGCTTTTTGCGGGAGGCTTCTGAAACGGCCGTTGGGCTTGGCCGGAGGGTAGGGAAAAGGGGAGGTTGGGTAAAGCTGAAACGCTGTAAGGAAAAATGCTCCGTGGAACGCCGGGATCTGGCGGAATTCGGGGAATTCGGGGAATTCGGGGAATTCGGGGAATTCAGGGCATTATTCATTTGTCGCGAACTTAGCTTTCCGGGCAACTTTGCCAATTTTCATTTTGTAAAGCGTTTCTTCGACCGATGGTCGGCGGCGGCAGGTGTATTCGGGAACCAGGGTACGTCTTGCCGTCCAATTTGATTTCAGGAGGCCGCCATATCGTGCGTTGGTCTTTTCCATGGAAACCCCATTCCGTGTCGCATGGCCATTTTTAGCGGCAAAGTCCCAGATGTCGGAATCTTCTTTCCTGCCATGCCGATGAGAAGAACGTGTTCGATCTCGGGATACCCGGCAGCGAGCATGCCGATCAAGCGTCAGAAAAAATTCTGATCGAGCAGAGCTTCATGGGGCAACGGCAAGCTCGAGATGGCTTTCCCGATGGGCGGCGAAGGCGAAGCAGGCGGCGAAGTCCTCGGGTTCCAGTTCCGGGAAGTCTTCGAGGATTTGTCGCTGGGTCATTCCACCGGCGAGGTATTCGAGTTTGTCTTTCACCGTGATGCGCATTCCCCGGATGCAGGGTTGGCCGCTGCGCCTGTCCGGAGAGATCGTGATTCGATCATGAAAGTTAGAGGACGATAACGGTTTTTTTGACGTTCGGCGAGTATTGTTTCGCTTTCGAGCTCGCCTTATGACGGATGTCTGGGTCGAGAGAGAGAGAAGAGGAATTTTGCGATTATGCCCCCGATCTGCGTGCCGAAAGCCCGTGGTCATTAGATCCCTCTCATATTTCCCGGGAACTTGCGATGGAGGGCGGGGAAAAGGGGGTTGTTTGCTTGCTGAGATACTTATCCCGAAGCTCCTCGGCACCCTCGCGGGTCTCCGCCGTGCCGATCTGCTTGTTGCCGATGCGCACGAAGAACGGCTCCCGGCGATAGATGTAGAGGTCGGGCTTGTTCTCCGGTGAGATGTGCTTCGCTCGCTTGCGGACGGTCGCACCCATTTTGGTGAGCTGGGCGTAGAACTCAGCCGCCTCGGCCTTGGCCTGCTTGGCCGTGTCGGCGTCGAGGGTGCGGCGGTGCTCCTGCCCGTTGCGCCAGTAATGCACCCGGTAGCGGTCGCCCGCCTTGCCGTAGCCCTTGCGTTTGGTGGTGTCCGGGATTTCGAATATGTCTGTTTCTTCGTTCATAGGATTGGAAAGCGGTAATCCTTACGAGGATCAGGCGTCCCCTCGCTGGGGAATGGCAGCTTGTATCGGCATCTGCGCCCGTGTGGTTTGACTATCAGTTGTCTTTTGCATTCACATTGCACTCAGTGTTTGCTAGCCGTTGGTTTGTGCGCCACCAACAGTTTAATACTTTTTTACCACACTCGCAGCCACCGATCAGGTCGCTCACGGCGAGATCGAAACCGAAGTCTGGAAAGTCCACTTGATTACGTGCCCTCATTGGGATGACCGCGAGTGTGGTGACAGACAGGTGCCCGGACTGTCAGCGGGGTTGGGGTTCACTTGGCCTTCTTGGCCGACTTCTTCGTGGCCTTCTTGGCTGCTGGTTTGGTTGGCTCCGGTGCCTCCGGTTCTGGATCGACCTGCTTGGCCGCTGGCTTGGCTGGCTTCGGGAACTGGGCGGTCACAAGTGCCTCGATCTCCGCCTGATTTTTGTGGCGGATGCTGTGGAGGAACTGGCCGCGGTCGACCCCTGGGAGTTCTTGGATGCGCCTCGCGCATCCGAGGATTGTGACCCCATCGTTTTGGTGGTCTCTGAATTTTGGTCTGATTGATTCTTGGTGGTTGGACTCTCGATTTGCTCAAAACTTTGTTTGAGTATTTTCGGATTTATTTTTTTACACGCCTAATATGACCGCCCCAATCACGGCAATGAGGAGCAGCACGGCGAGGAAGGTCAGCACCCAGGCGACGGCTGCGCGGGCCGGGGTGTCCTCCACTGGTGGTTTGGGTGGCTGGTTCATTTGTCTTTAACTCTCAGGGTGCAGATGAGTTTGTCGAACTTGGTAAGAACCACCCCATCAAGCCCAAGTTCGTCGGCGGCTTGCTTCACGGGGTCTGCATTCGTTGGCTCAGGAAACAACTGCTTCCTGATTCCACTGCTAGGAATTACTGCTAGGAATTTGCTTTTGGCTGTAAGCTCCTGAAACAGCCGTTGGGGGAGTCTTCGCTGATCTACGCCTGCCCAAGCCAGACCGGAGGGCGGGGAAAAGGGGGCGGAATGAAGTGAAAAGTGCCGAGTGAGCAGTGATCGGAGAAGAAAAATAGCCAGAAACAGCCGTGCGGCGGTCGCAGTTGCTGGCTTTTTCAATCACATTCATTCGCCGTGAGCGTAGCTTCCCGGATCACTCTGCCAAGAATCATTTTTGCAGCGGTTTTTGTTGGAGTACGCCGGGACGGCGACAGTGCCCCCGATTTGCGCGCCGAAAGCCCGTGGTCATTGGATACCTCTCATATTTCCCGGGAACTCGCGATGGGAACTTGCGATGGGATCATCGAGGGAGGAGCAGGGCGGACAGGAAAGATTCCCAAACCCTCTGATTTTTGAAGAAAAAAATCGTTGTTCAACTCGCAGACTCCGGGCCTTCGTAACTTGTTTATTTTACAGGGATTCCCCTTAAGTTAGCGCCATTCACTCCTGACCCCAATCAGTCATCCGAGATGTCCACGCTACGAAGATGTGATTTGGCGCCGCTCCCCCAATAAGACTCTATGATCGGGTCTTCATTCGTCTTTGTGCGCAAGGACGGACATCAATACGAAGAAAAGACCCAAAACTACGCATACTATCGCTAACCCCAAAAAATTCGCATAGTAAAGGTTAGCGCTTATCACAAATGCAATTCCAGCACTGACTAACGATTTTATTGATTGCTTCTGAGCCATAAAAAACTAGATTTTAGTTAATCAGAATTCGGCATGTCTATAATTCTTGACAGCTCCCTTTGAATTCCACTCAACATTGCAACAGCCGGCATCTCATGATCGCCATCCATGCCGCCCAAATCGCAACCTCGACGTTCTATGATTTGAGCGCGAGGTTTACAAATATCATCAGTAGGCTTGAAAGTAAATTCAACGCCCGGTTGATAGCTTTCAAGATATCGTCTGATTTCTTCAAGTAAGTTTACTGAAAATGTGGTGGGAATATCGATCGTGACAAGGGGATTCATATTTTTTCGAATGTTTGAGGAATTGCGCGCAAATGAAAAGATCAAATTAAAACGGTCTTTTTTGAGGAGAGAACAGACTGCTAGGAATTTGCTTTTGGCGGGAGGCTTCCTGAAATAGCCGTTGGGCAAGACCGGAGGGCGGGGAAAAGGGGGTTGTTTTTGATGTATTGGCGGCTATTCCCATACTTCTGAGGTCTTCAAAGAGAAAGAGCGGTAACGGTTCACATCTTGCAAAAAGTCATCTCTAAGGCTATTCCCGAGACGCTGAAATGAAAACGCACCCGCCATCGAAAGAAATGCTTCTAGGACGGAAGTTAGATCGGACACAAAGTTAGTAATTTGTGTTTCCACTGAACTACCATGCGCCAAATAAAGCGCCTCACGGTAATTGGCTTTCCCGCGAAACCGTATTGCTTGATGAATAAAGGATACCGCCTTTCCCGATAGACGTTGATCACGTAGAAGTCGCGCTGGCTTTGTACGGAAATCCGAAACGTTTAGAGCCTTAAATTCCGAGGATTTCCGTAAATCCTCAATTGTGCGCCATGCATACCATTCTCTTGTTCCCGATAAATATCCACACAAATAATTTTCTGCGTCGTCCATAGATACAGGGGGTTTGACAAGATTAGTTTTCGGCCCTGTCCTAAATACATCGATCTCCTTATTTGCTGCTTCTTTAACGCATGTTGTAACTCTTAAATCAAACGGTGGCATTACCAGCTTACGGCATGAAAAATTTCTATCCCAACTATTTGCTGTTTGCGTGTGGTTATCCTGCAGTGTTCCGTCTTGCGCCGCTATCATTGCTGTCGTGGCCGCGTAAATCCCATAATACCATGCAACGCTTGCGACCCGCGCAACGTCAGACTGCACCTGCACAGATCTAAGTGACCTAAGTGCTGATACCTGATGCAAGCCTAACAAAAGATGTTCAAAAATGGAGTTTTCGGTTCTTTCATTCATGGCCTTTAATTGCACTTTTGAGTAAAAAATTTTTGCAGATTTGTAGTCTGTTGATCGATCCCTAGCCATCATTGATAGGGCCTGTATCCAGTGAATTGTAGACGGTAGTGCGTATTGTGGATCCGGAACACCATCTGGCTCTGAAATTGTGCCCTGTTTAGTAAATCGTTCGTAAAGTGAGAATTTCATTTGAGAAATGGGTAATATGAAAAAAGTGTTGAATTTATAATAGTGAGACTTATCTGTGATAGAATGACAAATAAATTACGCTGCTGGGGGCGAATGAGGGTGGACGGTTTGCTGTTTGGAGGACTGAGGCATTTGCAGATCCTCATTCATCATATGCACGAAAAACTTTCCAGGATTCCTCGTCAATGCCGTTTAGGAATTGATCGAAACGGTCTTTGTGGACTGCGAAAGCGAGAAGGTGGGTGGGACGTGAAAAACCAACGTATACCATCTTTGCTGATTCTCTGACTCGCTTGCCGGCGTTTTGGGGTAAGCGTTCGCCTCTAAATTGAGCCGCCAGTCTCTGAGACTCATATATGTTTCCGGCATCATTGAAATATGCGGATGCGATGTAGAGGGTCGCCGTATGGGTCTGTCCCTTGACCGAGTGGACAGTGCCAAAACCCACTTCTATGCCATCAATCAATTATTGCTAGGAATTTGCTTTTGGCTGTAGGCTCCTGAAACAGCCGTTGGGCTAGACCGGAGGGCGGGGAAAAGGGGGATTGGGTAAAGCTCAAATGCTGAAAACTGAAACGCTGAAAGGGAGAATGCTCCGCAGAACGCCGGGATCTGGCGGGAGTCAGAGATTTCACGGCAGTTTCCATTTGCAGTGAGCGTAGCTTTCCCGAGCGCTTTGCCAAGATTTCTTTTGGCAGCGGTTGTTTTTTGACCGATGGACTGAGTTATGCGTATTCGAGAACCAGGGTGGGGGCGTCGTCCAATTGGATTTCGGGTGTGGAAAGGAGTAGGGGCGTCGCCGCCCCATGAGTAAAGCGGGCGTCTCCGGCCGCAGTGGGAAATGCTTTTCGACAGGCGGCGGAGACGCCACCCCGACTCAAGGCGCGGAGACGCACCTGCTCCTTAGAAATTCCTCAGCATTTCCAGCGCCTCTTCAAGTTTCTCGGCGGGCTTGGATTTCGTGAGTCTTGGGAAGCGGGAGCCGTCTAGGAGGATGGGGGAGCCGTTGCGGTGGAGGATGAGGCGCTGGCCGGAGAGTTCGACCGAGGTGACGCTGTTGGAGGCGGCTTCGGCTTTGATTCTTGCGATGGTGAAGAGGTTTTGGACGGGGTGGGGGAGGCGGCCGTGGCGGTCGATCCAGTTTTTCTCGAGGGAGGTGATGGATTTTGGGGTGTTGGCTTCGGCGAGTTCGCGGTAGGCGTTGATGCGGAGTTTTGCGTCGGAGAGGTAGGAGGTGGGGATGAATGCGGGAAGAGATTGAACCGCCAAGTCGCCAAGATCGCCAAGGGAAGAATTTTTAACCACGGAAGGCACAGAATACACGGATGAAGAGTCTTCTTTTGAGATTTGAGATTTGAGATTTGAAATTTTTGTGACCCATTGGGTTTCGGTGGGGACGATGAAGTCGGCTTTAAAAGTGGTTTCCTGGAGGGTGGGGTTTTGTTTGCCTTTTAGGCGATCTACGGATTGGCGGAGGAGTTGGCAGTAGAGGTCGAAGCCGATTTGGGCGATGTGGCCGGATTGTTTGGTGCCTAGGAGGTTGCCGGCGCCGCGGATTTCGAGGTCGCGCATGGCGATTTTGAAGCCGGAGCCTAGGGCGGTGTATTGTTTGATGGCGTGGATGCGCTTTCTGGCATCGCCTTGGGTGATCATTTCCCTGGGGAGGAGGAGGATGGCGTAGGCTTTTTCTCCTGCTCTCCCGACGCGGCCGCGGAGCTGGTAGAGATCGGCGAGGCCGAAGCGGTCGGCGCGGTCGATGAGGATGGTGTTGGCGTTGGGGATGTCGATGCCGGTCTCGATGATGGTGGTGGCTAGTAGGACATCGGCCTCGTTGTTGACGAAGGCGTGCATGACTGTCTCCAGGTCGTCTTTGTGCATTTGGCCGTGGCCTACCAGGACGCGGGCTTCGGGGACGAGCTCTTTGAGCTTTTTGTGGACTTGCTCGATGGTTTTTACGCGGTTGTGGAGGAAGAAGACCTGGCCGCCGCGTTTCATCTCGCGGCGGATGGCATCGCGGATGATGCGTTCGTCGTAGGCGGTGACGGTGGTGGAGACGGGGAGGCGGTTGGGGGGTGGGGTGTCGATGGTGGACATGTCGCGCGCTCCCATGAGCGCCATGTAGAGTGTGCGCGGGATGGGGGTGGCGGAGAGGGTGAGGACATCGACCTGGCGGAAGAGGTCTTTGAATTTCTCCTTGTGGGCGACTCCGAAGCGCTGCTCCTCATCGACGATGGCTAGGCCAAGATCTTTGTAGGAAACGTCGCCGGAAATGAGGCGGTGGGTGCCGATGACCATATCGACGGAGCCATCGGCGAGGCCTGCTATGGTGGCGCGGACTTCGGCGGGTTTGCGGAAGCGGTTGAGGAGATCGACGCGGATGGGGTAGTCGGAAAAACGTTCGCGGAAGGTGCGCCAGTGTTGCTCTGCGAGGACGGTGGTGGGACAGAGGAGGGCGACCTGTTTGCCGCCGGTGATGGCCTTGAAGGCGGCGCGGATGGCGACTTCGGTTTTCCCGAAACCGACATCGCCGCAGATGAGGCGGTCCATGGGGCGGGGGGCTTCGAGGTCGTGCTTGGTGTCCTGGATGGCTGTCTTCTGATCCGGCGTTTCGGTGTAGTGGAAACTTTGCTCGAACTCGAACATCCAGCGGGTGTCGGGCGGGTGGGCGTGGCCGACGTCGTGCTCGCGCTCCGCCTGGATGCGTAATAGGCGGGCGGCGTAATCGAGGATGGATTTCTCGGCGGACTTGCGGTTTTTCTGCCAAGTGGCGTTGCCGAGTTTGTTGAGGTCGGGGGTTTTGCCGCCGACTCCGACGTATTTGCCGATGAGGTGGGCTTGCTCTAACGGGACGGAGAGGATGGAGCCGTCCTTGTATTCGATCTGGAGTTCCTCGCCTTCCTCTTCTGCGACGATGCCTTTGAATTTTCCGATGCCGTATTCGTAGTGGACTACTAGATCGCCGGGTTCGATGTCGTCGAGGGTGGCGCGGGCGCGGATGGCGCGGGCTTTCTCGACGGTGGAGCGGCGGGCGGCTCCGGGGGTGCGGTAGCGGCCGAAGAGTTCGCTGGAGGAGAGGACGGCGAGCTTGGTTGCGGGGAGCGTGAAAGAGGAGATGAGTTCGCCGATTACGGGCGTGAGGCCGAGGTCGCGTTCGAGGTCTTTGCCGGAGAGTTCGGTGAAGCGTTCGAGTTCGCCTTTGGTGGAGAAGACGATGCCGATGTCCCACTGGTCGCGCTGCCACTCGTTGAGCTGTTTGAAGAAGGTTTCGCGGCGGAGTTCGTCGAGGACGAAGTCGCCGGCGTCGAAGGTGCCTAGGGGGGAGGCATACGCGGCTAGGGTGAAGTCTTCTTCGCCGGAGCCGTGGGCGTTTTCGGTGATGAGGAATGTTGGGGCCAGAGTCCCCAACAACGGCCTGGGGCCAGAGTCCCCAGCTACTATTTCGATGACGGTGTCATTTTCTTTTAGATAATCGGAGATTTTTGCTATGGCGGGGGGTTCTGTTAGGAGGAGGTGGATTTCCGGTAGCTTGCGGGTGGATGCCTGGGTGTTGATGTCGAACTCGCGGAGGGATTCGAGTTCGGTATCGAAGAATTCGAGGCGGAGGGGGCGGGGGGATTGGAAGGGGAAAAGGTCGAGGATGCCGCCACGGATGGCGAAGTGGCCGCGGGCGGTGACTGTTGGGAAACGCTCGTAGCCGTGTTCTGTTAGGGTTTCGGCGAAGGTGGTGGGATCCAGGGTTTGGCCGGGCTTCAGGCGGGTGCGGTTGGATAGGAGGGATTTCGGGGAGGGGGCGTATTGGGAGAATTGCTCGGAGCCAAGGAGGATGGTGAAATTGTTGGAAGACGCTAGGGTCTCAAGGATGGCGAACCATTCGGCGGCGGTTTCGGGGTCTTGGATTTCCAAAGACTCGGGTTGTGCTGCGGACTCAAGTCCGCGTTCCAATGGATCGCGACCGAAGATCGCGGCTACGTCTGGTAAGACTAGGGCGGTGATGCCCCAAAGCTCCAGTTCGGTGGCGAGGCGTTCGCGTTGGCGGGGGGACTCGTGGATGATCCAGTGGCGCTTTTTCCCGAGATCCGAGGCAGTGGTGCAGGCGAGTGCGGTGAAGAAGGAATGGGAGGCTTCCTCGGCATGGTCGAACACGACTTTGCATCCACCGGTGGCGAGTGGTGCCAGGCGTTCGGAGAATTCAGGGGATGTGATAGCGCGGCGTAGCCACGCGCTTTGTTCTGATCTCAAAGGAAAAGGTTCACTTCGTCGCTTCGACGAGTGCCTGGATGAGGGATTTCTTGATCGTCTCCCAACGCATCGGGACGGAGCGCATGAAAAAGGATTGGGAGACGGTGATGCGGATGATCCCGTATTTCTCAGAAGGGAATGATTGCAGCAGCCAGCGGATGAACGGGGTCTTTTCCATCAGTGGAAGGGATGAGGAATCGACTTCGTTCGAGGGAAGAAGTTTCACCGCAGTGTCTGCGATCTCCTGCGCGAGCGGGGAGGCGATGTGCTCCATAAGGATTTTCCCATCGGTGATGGGGGCGGTGTGGATGATCAGGTGGATGACCTCACCATGGCGCTTGAAGTCCTCTTGCAGGCGTAGCCCTATGGCGTGGCGGAATTTATCATGGTGGCGGGTTACGAGTTTATCCCGGCTCGCTTCGGGGAGTTTCGAGGAAATTTTGCTCCAGTGTTTTTCCCCGTCCTGTTCGATATCGATGAGGAGGCGTGTGACATCGCCGTGGATGAGGGGGGTGCTGAACCTCATCGCGAGGCCTTGTGCGAGGTTGAGGGCTCCCGGTTCCCAGCCTTCGGTGGAGGTGACCAGATCCTCGGAACCCTTGAATAGCTCGCGGTGAGCCTCAGGCACAGCGCAGGTGGCATGGGAGCAGGTGATGAGAATGGAAGGCATCGCGTCCGTTCAGCATACGGATAACTGGATGCTGTGCAACGTATGAGATTATTATCGAATGATTGGGCACAAAAAAAGGCAGGGGGATACCCCTGCCCTGGTGATCCATGGGAGGGGTAAGCTTATCGCCTGCGGCGGAGGGTGATAGCTAGGGTTCCGATGATGCCGAGCAAAAGCGCCGAGGGTTCGGGGATAACCATCGGACTGCCAACGCCTTGTGTCCATTCTTCGAAGCCCGCATCCGCGTCCGAATTAGCGCTCGCACCGGTCACATCCCCACCGAAGCGGGAGTAGAGATATACGGTATCGGACAATTTGGCTCCGGCAAATACGCTGGCTGGGATCAACAAGGCCATATCGGCTCTGCCGCTACCTCTGCCGCTGCGACCGTAGTCAAGGAGCACGCTATTGTTCGCGCCAGCATCCATATTATAACGGAGGGTGAGGCGGGTATCAGTTAGAAGTGAATTCAGCGTGGGATTCGTAATCGCAGTAGCGGAAGTGGTGAACAGCTTCACATCGTCCAGTGAGAGAAGGCGGTTCTTGTCGTTGGCGGACTCATTGATATCAAGCAGGAACGGAACATAGTCCTGGTTGTTTACTGTGACTACGCCGAGCGAAGCCAAGGTGATCTCGTGGTTCCACTGCGGAACGCGCTTGGTGTCCATTATCCCTTTCGCCGAGGTGTTATAGCCTTCTTCGATCCCATTCTTCTGGATCGTGAGGAAAACACCGCCGCTGTTGCGGCCGAATATTCCTGTTCCTGCGGGCTGGGTTCCATCGATCATGTAGATTGCTCCGTTGATCGATCCGCTGCTGACCGTGCTGTCGGAAAGATCGACGAGGGTCTGTGAATTGGCTGTAGCAAGGCACGCTGCAGCGATGCCAGTGTACGCCACGACTTTGCGTAGTGTTGTTTTCATGGGGGGTGGGGGGTGATCTTCTCGCGAAGTTATCGTTTGTTAATATATTTAACCTCAAATAGCGTCAATCAATTTATTAATAAATAATACTATAATAATAATACTGAGCTAATATCATACGAGTCTGATTATTAGGTTTCACTGATTTTCCGGTTTCTGTTCGAAAAACCTCTTTGACGTGAGTATGATACCAGTGTCCCTCTATCACCCATGTCCGATCCGCTATTACAGCCACTCAAAGTGGGTGCCCTCACGCTCCCGAACAGAATTGTCATGGCACCCCTCACCCGGTGCCGTTCCTCTGAAGGGCGGGTTCCGAACGAATTGATGGCGGAGTATTACTCGCAGCGCAGCGGCTTCGGAATGATCCTGACGGAGGCAACCTCTGTGGATGCGATGGGGGTGGGCTATCCCAATACGCCGGGGATCTGGTCCGACGAGCAGGTGGCCGGTTGGAAAGGGATCGCGCAGCGGGTGCATGGCAAGGGAGGGTTGATCCTTTCCCAGCTCTGGCATGTCGGGCGGGTGTCGGACCCGATCTATCTGGATGGGAAAAAACCCGTTGCGCCGAGCGCGGTGAGACCCGCAGGGCATGTCAGCCTGGTAAGGCCGGAAAAGGGTTTCGAGGTACCAAGGGCGCTTTCCGTGGAGGAAATCAATGAAGTGATCGGGCAATACAAACTCGGTGCGGAGAATGCAATGAAAGCGGGCTTCGACGGGGTCGAGCTGCACGGCGCGAACGGCTACCTGATCGACCAGTTCCTCCAGGACTCCACCAACAAGCGCGACGACGGATACGGCGGCTCCGTGGAAAACCGGATGCGTTTCATGCTGGAGGCTGTGGATGCGGTTGTTTCCGTATGGGGCGCAGACCGTGTGGGGATGCATCTTGCGCCGAGGGCGGATGCCCATGACATGGGCGATTCCGATCTTCCGGGGCTTTTCCTTAAAGTTGCGGAGGAACTCGGAAAACGCGGGCTCGCATTCATCTGTGCGCGGGAGAATTTCGGCGAGCCGCCGCTCGGGCCAACGATGAAAGAAGCTTTCGGTGGCATATATATCGCCAACGAGGGATTCACTGCCGAGACCGCCCGCGAGGCGATTTCTTCCGGGAAAGCGGATGCCGTTGCTTTCGGGAAACAGGCCATCGCAAATCCGGATCTGGTGGAGCGTTTCCGCATCGGAGCCGACCTGAACGAGCCGCATCCCGGGACATTCTACGGCAGCGGGCCTGAGGGCTACACCGATTATCCCTTCCTTGGCATGGCCTGAAAATCGGTTACCATCACGCACATGAAAAAGATACTGGCATTCAGCGGCAGCCTGCGGGTTGGATCATACAATCAGAAACTCGTGAAGATCGCTGCGTCTGCGGCGGAGGAAGCGGGTGCGGAAGTGACATTCATTTCGCTCGCGGATTATCCCATGCCCTTGTTTGATCAGGATCTGGAGGAGAAGGAAGGCAAGCCGCAGAAAGCGAAGGAATTGAAGCAGCTCTTCAAGGATCACGATGCGCTTCTCATCGCATCCCCTGAATACAACAGCATGATCACCGCCGCCCTGAAAAACGCCATCGACTGGGTCTCCCGTGCGGATTCCGAGGATGAGAAGCCGCTCTCGGCGCTGGCAGGGAAAACCGCTGCGATCATCTCCGCCTCGCCGGGCGGATACGGCGGTTCAAGGAGCCTTGGGTTCCTGCGGCCATTCCTCGAGAACATCAAGGTAGCGGTGCTGGAGGCGGAGTTCTCATTGCCCAAAGCCCATGAGGCCTTTGCGGAGGACGGCAGCCTGCTGGATGCGGAAAAGACAGCCGAGGTCAAGGCGATAGCCAGGAAACTCGCCGAGGCCTGATCTCAAGGTCGTGTGCGATCAGCGGCGATAATCTCGTTCATCTTTGCGATCATCTCCTTCAGCTTATCCGGCTTCTCCTTGCTCAGGTCCTCGGATTCCGAGGGATCGTCCGGCAGGAAGTGGAGCGAGTGGAGCTTTGTCGGATCCGGGATGGGTTTCTTGGAAATGACGGAGGGCCCGTTGAAGCGGTTGGTGCGGCGGACGAGCTTCCAGTCACCTGTGCGAAGACCGAAATCGCCCTTTGCGCGCTTGCTGCCGTTATCCTGCTGAAGGATGTTTTCGCGCCCTTTCGCATCCGCTTCGCCCAGCAGGGCGGGGAGCAAATTCAGGCTGTCGAGGCAGGCGTCCCCGGGGATCTCGGCACCGGTGAGGACGGAAAAGGAATTGGCGAGGTCGATGGTGCATACCATTTCTTCGGATACCCCGGCAGGGATCTTTCCGGGCCAGCGGGTGATGAAAGGGGTGCGGGTGCCGCCTTCATAAACCGTGTATTTTCCGCCGGTGTATGGGCC
>Ga0163144_10005988_pt1 | contig 26968 bp, 22 predicted proteins | sample OliLak19BULKMAT1_FD_123175 | JGI IMG/M metagenome (GOLD analysis project Ga0163144, IMG submission 123175) | Freshwater microbial mat bacterial communities from Lake Vanda, McMurdo Dry Valleys, Antarctica - Oligotrophic Lake LV.19.BULKMAT1 | ecosystem: Environmental > Aquatic > Freshwater >...
ACTCTCCGAGGCAAAGCTCTGCCAGAATAGGTGGAACGATGAAGACACAGATTCGAAACGTAGACGGAACAACGATTGTCGAACTCAGCGGCTATATCGATTACGAAACCATGGGACCTTTAACCCAGCACCTCGAAGATCTATATAAGCAAGAGCCTACTGCTCGTGTGGTGATCAACTTGAGAGGCCTCAACTTTGTGGGCAGCTCAGGCATCTCTTCTTTTGTGAAAGCTTTACGCATGTTCAATCGAAAGAACAGCAAACCCTCTTACTGCGGAATGAAAAGCGAGTTTCGTCGCATGTTCCGACTCTTTGAAGATCAGGGCGCCTTCGACATTTTCGAAGACGAAAACACCGCTCTTGCCCACTATTCAAAAGAGACACACTAAGATAGCCCCATCCACAATGATCGAGCTATGAATAACTTTTGCTCTCTCAATAACAACCGCGTGGAATTTTTTGTTCAAAACAAGGATGGCAACGGCCTTCGACTCGATGTGAATCGCTCTTTCCCTTTCCGAGCCCATGGGAAATCCCATCAGCCCAGAGGAAACGCGAACACAAAGCCACAAAGTGAATATTGCCAGCTCTTCTGCGTTAGCAACTAAGTCTCTAAGGCTACTGAGCTTCGCTCATTTTCCCTTTAAAGAAAGAATTAAGAGACCATGATTTGGCGTGCTTGCTAAATGGGTTTCCCGAGGGACCTGACGGGGCCGACCATTTTACGTGTATAGGGTTCCCTTCAGCACTCTTCGAAAACTCAGAACACATTCTTAAACTCGCGCCGTGTGTCGCAGGAAACTCCAAAGGCACATCCATATCCCAGTCATATTCAAAACGCCCTGGGCTATCGACCCCCCCCGCTACCGAAGGTCGGGGACCAAAGAGTGATTCATGGAAAAGTGAACCCCAAGGCTCAGGCGCTCGAACAAGAGGATGAAGCCAAGAGATACGATGAAAAGCTCCCCATCTCCAATTAGCCACTTCCGCTCCACGTTGTTCGATCAAAACATTGAGCGCCCACTGAAAGCTATCAACCGACAAATCCTTAATATTCCGTTGAGTTAATTTTTCCCATTCGGCGATACTCCACGGACCCGTCTCATGAGCCAAAATGCGTTTGAGAGCTTGAGCCGAGAAGGAACGACGATGCCAATCCTTCATAATGCTTTTGAGCTCCTCTTTATGTTCTTCAGGAACCAAACTCATAAAAATTTCAGCTTTGAACTTAGCGTGCCACAAAGCCACGACTGTAGTTTGCCAGGATTCAACGGGATTGTACCCCTTCCAAGAATCAAGTTTAGAAACCCACTCCATACAACGAGAAGAACTCACTTGGAGGCCACCACACAAACGATCCACTGAAGTGCGTGCTCGCTCGCCCTTATAAAAACTCACTAGAGAAGGAGCATAAGAATCGGTCATCGAGTGAGAAGGGTCTTTTATGTTTTCCTCTACACTAGCTTCGATTCTCAGAGCACGATCTCCAGGCTCCCATGAATGAGCGATCTTCAAACTCAAATCATCCTCAGTCCAAACTTTTTGATTGGCTGTGACCAAGAAAAACGGATCTTGTCCCGTATATTTTCGATAGAAAAATGGACGCTGGGAAGGCTCGCTGTCTTGTCGACGCGCCTTGATCTGATCTTGGGATAAAACCTTCAACCCATCCTTAGCTCGATCCGAGCGAGTGCGCATCCAGCCCGTCACAAGATGTCCGATATACGGATCTCCCCCACCAGATTTTTGAATCCATGTGTAGTTGAAACTGGGGAAGGCAAATTGGGTGTGCAGATCTTCTAGAAGATCATCGGCACCTTTCAAATTGCGTCGAACAAAAAATTCCATCGGCGAAGGCAGCTTTCGGAAGCCCACCCAATCCAAGGCCAACCAACGCGAATCATCTTTGGGCAAATCAGAATAGATGCCATCGACGCGCGGTCCATAAGAGGTCCATGTTTCCTCGAAGCGACGTATTTCGATTTGGCCGTTCTCCATATTCCGAACAGGATAAGATTCCCAAATCTTGGAATAATCAGAATCGATGGGATTTTTATTCATCGCCACGAGATCCTGCGTGTCGCCATAAGAAGCCAAGGTGATTCCCCAACTCAGTAGATTTCCTTTTTTCCCGTCACGCTGATCCTCGAAGCTACCAATCACGATAGCGGGAACACCAGGGAGCATAAATCCAGTCGCCTTCATCTGATCCTTCAATTCATACTGGAAAGGATAAAGAGAGGCGGGCCAAGAAAAACGCAAATGAGTGTCGTTACAAAGAGTCAGTGCCCGATCCACACGAGGGTCGGCAACAATCCAAAGATTTGAAGCGCCTCTAAGCGCCAGTTGAGTGTCCCAATCAAATTTAATAGATTTGAAATTACCCACCACAGCAAGACTCGAAGCTTGAGTAGATAGGCTGTCCAAGTTGACAGAAGAAGTTTCGGTTTTCTTGGGCCAGTACAAATCAGGGCGCGGCAATTTCTTTTCAGGCATCCGCTGTATCGAATGCGCAGCATCCGTTCCTTTGTAGAGCCACTCTTGAGAATAAAGAGCCTTTGAATTTGTAGGTTCCGAAGGCAAAAGTAAATGCGCCGCTTCAGGACTCACTTTCGAACGAAGGTGTTCATCCAAGGCCTCTAGTGTGGAATCGAAGGAAAGCTGCCAAGAATGGAATCGAGAGAGCGCCAAAACATCTTTAGGTTCCCAAGGCGAAAAGCTCTCGCGAGTGAGTCCCAAAATTTCATACTCGAAAGGCAATCTAAGATCAGGATTCTTTTGAGCGGCTCCACGACCCAATACAAACATTTGCGCAGAAAGCTTCAAATCATCCGAAGCTGTTTCCCACTCATCCTGAGCCAATCGTGCCGAGAATCGCATCAAACGATCGTTCGACAACACGGCTTCACCCAGCATACGAGCCAATTCTCCACGAGCTGCCAGTCGCACCAATTCGGTTTGATATTCCCGATCCCACGTTTGAACGTAACCCATCGCAAACCACAAAGACTCTTTGGAGTCGGCCTTAACTTTCCAAACTCCTGATTCAGCATCCCGTGTTGCAGAAAAAGAATATTTCTCCGTTTTTACATCGAGAGATTCGACATCACGACCCCACACCCATCCCAACAATCGAGAAATCGCCATGAGCACAATGAAGGAGATAACAGCGATCCAGAGAATTCTTCTAAGCCATTTCATGGGATTGTTTTAGCAAGGCAAAGCTATTTCTGAAAGCGAGGATCAGGAACATATTTGGGAAGAAACCGACTCTTCGTGTATTCAGCAACGAAACCAAAAATCACCTTGTAACGTCCATTCTCCTTGAGAGCTTGTGGAGGGTTAGGGAAACGCCCCACATCACGAATCGCCTGAGCCGCAATAGAATCGAGCGTGCCCGACCCACTCGCCTCTAAGGGCTCAATATCTAGCAAATAACCATCATCATCTAAATAAAACGCATAACGAGTCGAATAAACACCATCACCCAGCACAAGCGTCGTTCTAAAGAACAATTGCACTTTCGGCTCCCAACGAGGTCCAATCTCTTGTTTGAGACGATTAAAAAATGAGGCGTAAATATATTCGTCTGTATTGAGAATCGTATCGGCACCAATGGCCACATCTGAGCTGAGGATGTCCATACTTCCACGTTTTTGCGAGATGCCTTTGTTTTCTTCGCTTAATTCTTCAACTTCACCCTCAATGGGAAGCTTCCAAAGCGAAGCCAAATCATCAACCAATGTTTTGGCTTTTGGTTTTTTCGGAGACTTTTTAGTTTCCGCATTAGGACTACCAAACTCGGCAGCGCGTGTTTCCTTTTCAACTCGCTGTGTTTGTGTTCCCAAAAAACGAGCTTTATCTTTAACTTGGCTCGCCTTAAGTTTTTTTGCGGCCACGGAGTCTACGATTTCTCGATATTCTCTATCTGAGAGTATTCGCGTAGGCATGCTGGGTGGATTTGGTTTTTCAAAATCTCGAAGCAAAGGTTTTTTAGGAGCTTCCTCCTCGCCACCCACAAAATACTCCACGGTCTTTCTTCCATAACTGAACACATAAAGATGCAGCAACAGAGAAAGAATGAGAGAAATACTAATGTAGCGTCGAAGCCCCTTCATGAATGGACCTCATAAGAAACTTGGCAAAGTATCAGACCTTCAGCCGGAGCACAAAAACCAGCTTCGCTTCGAGGAGCCGGGTTCAAAAGCAATTCACGAACCGATTCCAACTCTCGCTTTCGTTGGGCCACCTCAACCAAGGTGCCAGCCATCGTGCGCACTTGATGGCGAAGAAACCCTTCCCCACAAAATCGAAGTTTTAAAAGAACACCCATCGAAGGATCTTCGCCCCGAGGATCTAAAAGTACTTTTTCAAATCGAGTCCAAAATATTTTTCTAACAGTGTCATCAAGACCATGATCAGAAGCGGCAAACGACGAAACATCGTGTTCTCCCTCAAAGGATTGCAAAGCTTTTTCTAAACTAGCGATATCCAGATTCTCAATCTCCTCAGGAATCCAAAAGCTATTTTTCAAATTAAGTGTCGGCTTGGCTCTTCTCACAAAGAGTGTGTATTCATAAATCTTCCACTCAACATCGCGAAGCACATGGAAAGTTTCGGGCACTCGATCACAATGAGTCACACAGACTCCATCATCAAGCAACCCGTTGAGACTGTGTCTCATCTTTTCCAAAGAATCCACTTCGACGGGCAAATCAAAATGAACATAAAACTCTCGAGCACCCACGCCCGCGTCCGTGCGTCCACAACCATGCACAACCACCCGTTCTGACGAACGAAGCACAATCTTCAAGGCGCGTTCAAGGTTTCCTTGAATACTTGTTTTTTGATTTTCATGTTCCTCAGACTGAAGCTGCCAACCACAAAATCCACTTCCCTCAAACTCAAGCCTGAGGCGCAGCCGTCTGGAAGCGGCGATTAAAGAATTCACAGGTCCTACATTTCCCGAGCGACAAGGGCTTTGATAATTTGCAAAGCGTTGGTTGCAGCTCCCTTGCGAAGCTGATCACCAGCAATCATCATGTGCAGAGTGCGAGGATAAGTAGCATCTTTACGAATGCGTCCGACAAGAACCAAGTCTTGATCCGACGCGAGCAAGGGCGAAGGGAAACGACGCTCTTCAGGCACATCAACCACTTTAACTCCGCGAGCGTTAGCAAAAAGTGCACGCACTTCTTCAAGATTATAATCAGAACCCAAATCAACAGTGACACTCTCGGTGTGCGCACGACGAACAGGAACACGCACACACGTAGCACTGATCCAAAGATCGGGCAGATCCAACATCTTGCGCGACTCTTCAATCATCTTCCATTCTTCATCATTATAGAGAGCGCCTTGATCCAAACTTTCGGGACGAACTTTAGAATTGTGACTCAACACGTTCAAAAGCAAAGGAGCACCAAACACATCCGTAGGCCAGCTCGAAGGATCGTCTTTGTAGCGACTCAACTGAGCCTCTAATTCATCCAATCCTGTAATACCTGCACCACTTGCCGCCTGATAAGTGCTCACCACAACACGCTCCAAACCCAAAGGCTTCAAAGCCTGAAGGGCCACACACAAAATAGCGGCTGTGCAATTAGGATTAGCCACAATCGATTTTTTCAAATCATCTAAAGCTTCAGGGTTCACTTCTGGAACAACGAGAGGCACTTCGGAATCCATACGGAAAGCCGACGAATTATCGACAAGCACCTGTTTGCCCTTCAAATGAGAAGCCGCCCACTGAGCCTGTTCCGCATTAGCTGCGTTCAAAATATAATTACAAGTTTTCAAGCGATCGAGCGACGACTCAAGAGCATACACTTGCTCTCCACTTTCGAGCTTTCGTTCGCTCGAAGCAAAAAGTTCAAGTTCCACATCATAGGGCGCAAGAATTTCTTTGGCCAAGCGCTTAGCCTCTTGTCCAACAAGACCAGAAGCACCCACGATGGCGATTCTAATTTTTTTCATAAGATCAGTTCCTCCTGAATCGAGAAGTCAGTCTGGATCGCAACATTCGCTGCCAAACAAAACGAACAAGTTCTCCCACAGGTCCGAGCACAACATAAGCGGCGATCAGAGGGAAAAATGTCAATTCAGGTTCTGGAGAGAACACCACAGCACCAACAGCTGCTAGGAAGATCCAAGCAAAAGTTTTCTGTGATTTAAACTTTAAATCTTTAAAACTACGGTAACGCACCGTCGAAACCATTGTGAGCCCCAATGTGAGCACGATCAAAAGCATGAAGGGTTGTTTTGACCCACTCTCCACACCCATCTCACGACCAAGAGCACCGTAAAACACAACAGCCGAAGCAATGCCAAGAGCTGCAACAGGACTAGGAAGTCCTTGGAAATAGCGTTTCTCCACCGTTTGCTTAAGAACATTAAATCGAGTCAAACGAAGAGCGGCACACAAAAGGAAAACGAAAGCTGCAACCCAACCCCAACGACCAAAAGGCTGCAAAGCCCATAGGTAAAAGAGCATGGCGGGTGCCATTCCGAAACTCATCAAATCAGCCATAGAATCGTACTGCTCACCAAAAGCCGATTGAGCACGAGTCATTCGAGCGACTCGACCATCAAATGCATCAGCAAAAGCAGCAACCAGAATACAGTAGGCAGCGGTCTCCCAACGTCCCTTAATGGACGCTAGGACCGAGAAGAAGCCAAAGAATAAATTGGCGGTCGTAAACAAATTCGGGAGGATGAAAAAAAGAATTTCTTTTTTTCGCCCTCTCGAAGGTGCGGGGGAGTTGTTCAAACTTGGCCGTTATCAGAAGACTCAATATCAGAAGGAACTTCGAGTTCAGCACTCGTGTCTTCAATTTGGTCCTCATCCTCCACGATTGCGTTGAAATCGACGAATTCGCCGTTCGCAGCGTCATCAGGAAGATTGGTCAAATAAGTCTGAACTTCTTCAGGGCTCAAAAGACCTCGAGTCAAGCTACGGAGGCGGATGCGTGTATCAAAACGATTGGGATACACGGGAGAATCTTTAGGAACATAATAAACTTTGTTGTCTTGGCTCATATTCTTTTCCTTACTTTCGCTTAGGCAATGGTCACACGTTTATCGAGGTAAACGTCTTGAATGGATTGAAGCAATTGAACGCCTTCTTTGAAAGGACGTTGAAAAGCTTTGCGGCCAGCAATAAGACCCATTCCACCCGCACGCTTGTTGATAACAGCAGTGCGAACAGCGTCAGCCAAATCACTTGCGCCTTTGGACTCGCCACCTGAGTTGATCAAACCGATTTTACCAGCGTAGCCATTAAGAACTTGGTAGCGGCAAAGGTCGATTGGATTGTCAGTAGTGAGTTTTTCGTAAACGTCGGGATGGGTTTTTCCGTGCTTGGTCGCAAGGTACCCACCGTTGTTGGTAGGGAGTTTTTGCTTAAGAATGTCGGCTTTGATTGTCGCACCCAAGTGGTTCGCCTGACCTGTGAGGTCTGCGCTTTGGTGATAATCAACACCGCCAACTTTGAATCCAGGGTTGCGAGTGTAGCACCAGAGGATAGTGGTCAAACCTAATTCGTGAGCTTGTTCAAACGCCTCAGCCACTTCCATGATTTGACGACGGCTCTCTTCAGCGCCGAAATAAACAGTCGCACCTACAGCCACCGCACCCATGTCATAAGCCTGCTTAACGCTGGCATACATGGTTTGATCGTACTGGTTAGGCATGCTCAATAATTCGTTGTGATTTAATTTCAAAACGAAGGGAATCTTGTGCGCCCATTTGCGAGCAAGAATTGATAAAACACCTAATGTCGAAGCGACGCCATTGCATCCACCTTCATAGGCCATTTTTACAATGTTTTCGGGATCGAAAAAGTCAGGGTTCGGAGCGAAAGAAGCTCCCGCAGAATGTTCAACACCTTGATCCACAGGAAAGATCGACATGTAACCCGTGCCAGCGAGGCGACCGTGATCGAGAATCGATTGCAAACTACGAAGAACAGGAATGGGACGATCGCTTTGTGCGAAGACATCATCAATCCAGTTGGGATTGGGAAGCTTCAAGCGTTCTTTAGGAATCGCCTTAGCTTGGTAGTTTAGAAGTGAGTCTGCGTCGGGACCCAAAAGTTCTTGATAATTTAAGGACATAGCCGACGATTTAGTGGAGAAGCCCAAGCTTGGCAACTGTAAAGACAAGCTCTGGGATTCTTTAAAGACTTCACGCCTCCGTATCGAGGGAGGCGGCTATAAAGTCTCGAAAAAGCGGGTGGCCCTTCTCGGGACGGCTCTTGAACTCGGGGTGGAATTGGCAGCCCAGATACCAGGGGTGATCTTTGAGTTCTAGAATCTCGACCAGGCGAGGTGTTGGACAAACACCTGTGGCACGAAGGCCGTTTTTCTGGAGAAGTTTCAAATACTTATTCTGAAACTCGAGGCGATGACGGTGGCGCTCGCTGATCAAAGGCTTGCGATAAGCCTTTGCCGCAAGAGAGCCTGCCGACAAACGACAGTCGTAGGCCCCCAAACGCATCGTTCCACCCTTTTGAGCAGAAACCTGTCCACTCATGTAATCCACAATTTTAGGCACCTTGGAATTCGCCTTAACAAACTCAGCTGATTGCGCATTTTTGAGGCCACACACGTGGCGAGCAAACTCGATGGCCATGAGCTGCATTCCGAGACAAATTCCAAAGAAAGGCACCTGCATTTCGCGAGCAAACTCAATCGCCCTGATTTTGCCCTCAACGCCACGATTTCCAAAACCTCCGGGAACAAGAAGACCATCACACTTATTTAGCAAACGTGCTCGCGACTCGATTGTTTTGTATTTTTCGTGTTCCAACTCTTCGGAGTCGATGTAATGAATTTCGAGTTCGGCTTGATGAAAAGCGGCCGCGTGAACGAGAGCTTCATGAAGTGATTTGTAAGATTCCTTGAGACTCGTGTACTTGCCCACCACACCAATACGAACTGTGCGTTTGGGGTTCATCAAACGATCTACAAAATCATGCCAAGAAGACATTTTATTGGAAGCTTTTCTGATGGGGAATCCGAAATGACGGCAGATCTTAGAATCAAAACCTTCAGACTCTAAAACTAGTGGAAGTTTATAAATACTATCCACATCTTTTGCCGTGATAACTCGCTCAGCAGGAACGTTAGCAAAGAGACCAATTTTGGCCTTCACATCATCCGGCAAACGACGATCAGAACGACATACAAGAAAGTCGGGTTGAATACCAATACGACGCAACTCTTGAACACTGTGCTGGGTAGGTTTGGTTTTAAGCTCTCCCGCAGTTTCGATATAAGGTACGAGAGTAAGGTGGACATAAGCCACATTCTTCTCGCCTAAATCGAATCGCAGCTGACGAACGGCTTCCAAGAAAGGAAGTGATTCGATATCGCCTACGGTTCCACCGATTTCTACAATGACAACATCCGAACCTTTAGCCACATCAATAATGTGTTCTTTGATTTCGTTGGTTACGTGAGGAATCACTTGAACAGTGGCACCCAAATAGCCGCCTTCACGTTCGCGCCCTAGGACTCTTTCGTAAATTTGTCCTGATGTGATGTTTTGTTTACGAGTCACAACCTGATCGGTAAAGCGCTCGTAGTGTCCCAAATCCAAATCGGTTTCGGCACCATCGTCTGTCACGAAAACTTCGCCATGCTGAAAGGGAGACATGGTCCCCGGATCCACATTCAAGTAGGGATCCATTTTCATTTGAACCACTTTGAGGCCACGGCGTTTGAGCAACAAGGCCAGACAAGCTGCAGAGAGGCCTTTGCCCAAACTCGATATCACTCCACCTGTAACAACAATAACTTTAGGCTGCTTCTTGCTTGCGCGACTCATGATGCTCCTTAGACGTTTGACTAACCAATATAAAAATCAACTTGCTCATGCCAACGCCCTCTCCACTCACGAAGGTAGGCGTGTGGCCTGCCCGGATTGGTGGAATAGTCGACAAGAGCGTATGTGTAACGAGTAGATTTACCGAGAGTGGATAGAGCCAAGCTCGTCACTTCGGTCCATGTTCCGGTATTGATGTATTCGCGCCCATCCTCAAACTGTTTGTAGTTGGGATAGTGAGTATGCCCCATGATCACCGTGTGATAGTCGGGGTTCTGATCGAGAATCTTTTTCACACTCACCGTGATTGAGGGCTGGTAAAAAAGAATTTCTTTGATGATTTTGAAAGTCGTTACAAAATTGCTGGTTCTATAAAGTGACTTCGAGAAACGCGTTGCGAAGAAATAGAAAAAACCTCTCACCAAAAGCTTAAGAGTCCACCAAGTGTCGGTGAGCAAACTCCAGCGAATAAAGGCTTTTACGGGACGCACTTTATCAATAGCGGGTCGTTCGAGCTTAAGAGGAATGATAAAGTTCACAATAAAATGAGACCCCCATGGCAGATTCAGAATCGGCTCACGAAGACCTTTAGTGATGAAAAGCTTTTTGGGATCAAGGCGATTCACAACCTCATACTGCTGACCGTGCTCATACAAAATGCCATCCGCCACGTAAGTGAAGTTTTTGAACACCACGGGTGCGTCGATTTCTTCAGAGAACAAGTTTTTGCACTTATCCCAAATCATCTCAGTGTCATGGTTACCCAGAATGTAGGTGATCTTTTTGTTGGGAAGCTTCGCAAACTCTTTGAGAGCTTTGAAAAAACCGGGATGGCCCTTGATACAGGATTTCAACTTTTCGAGACTGATCTCTTCTGTCAACACAGGGCTGTAATAGCCTCGGTAATCGACTTGAATGAGATTGACGATATCACCCAAGAGAATCAGTTCAATATCAGCTTCGTAATAGAGGCCACTGCCGTAGTGGTCGAGAAATTCGGCGAATTGCCGATCGGCGATGAAGTCTTCAAGAACGTTGACGGAGCCGTCGGAAAGGACCGCACCTTTTCCGATATGAAAATCCGACACTACCAGTTTGAACTTCGCCACGTTGCCCGCCGATAGTAGCACGGAACAATACGTTTTGGGCCTCTGGAATTAGGAGAAAGTGGCTTTTTATTAGAGCTTTTAACGGCCTTAGGCAGCTACGAGCGTGTTACGAGTACGACGCTTAGCTTCATACATTGCTTTGTCGGCTTCATCGATGATGTCCTTGGGGGTGTCTCCCTCACGAACCACTCGTATGCCCACGGAAATGGTGATGTTCACCTTAGAAGGACCCGACATACCATTTACAGGGAAAGCGGTTTCCTCAATGGTTTTGCGCAAACGCTCGCCTACAATCATAGCCCCATCGAGACCACCCGTGACAAGCACCACAAATTCATCGCCGCCATAACGAAAAGCCACATCGTCCACTCGAATCAATTGAGCGATCATGCGTCCAACCACGTTGAGTAAGTGTCCACCCGTTTGGTGGCCATGTTTTTCGTTCACAGATTTAAAGTAGTCCACATCAATAAAGAGCAATGCGGGCTGCATTTCCTCGATACGAGTTAGAGATTCCTCCAAACGCATTCGAAGATGACGTGCATTGAAGAGTCCCGTCAGGTCATCAAGCATAAGCTCTGTTTGAAGATCACGTATCTTGTGTCGAAGAGCTTCCACGTCTTCCACAAGTTCTTTTTTGCTCTTCTTATGGTCGAGCTTTCGTTTGATGAATTTGCCCTTAATAGGTGATGTCATGCCGCTTCATCCTCTTCAGCACTGCTTTTTGAATCAGAGAAACGGTCGCCCGCTGAAGGCAAGACCTCTTCAGTCAATCCAGATAGCATGTCGTTTGCAAGTTTGAGTGACTGCACAGCTCGGGACAATCTTGATGCTCGTTCCTCTGCCCGCTCTGTGTCTTCCATCATTCGTTCTCTTAAAGTTTCTACTTCATATTGAAGGCGATCGATTTCACGACGTTGATTCAACAACTGCTCATCCTTAGACCCTAAAAGAGCCTCAGCATCGCGTTTTTGAAGTTCAAGTTTGTTGAAAAGCTCGCGCTCTTGAGCACGAATTTTAACAAAGTCATTACGAACTCGTTCGCGGAAATCTTCCAACCGATTCTGCGCTTTGTTAGCTTGGAAAATAGCGTTATCTAAACGCAGATTGATTCCACGCGTTTCTTCTTGATGTTGGCTTTCTACCTTTTGAAGATAGAACTTTTTCTGACTCAACTCTTCTTCCACTGTCGATAGTTGAGTTTTGATCTCATCATTCTCTAGAGTAAGACGACGTCTTTCCGATTCACTGCGAGAAAGTTTGGTGTCGATCTTGGAGAGCTGCCCCTTGAGGACCTGAATAGTGGACTCTTTTTCACGAGCCTCGCGCTCCTTAATAGAAGCATATTTCTGCAAGGTCTGAAGATCGCCGGATTTGGCCTCGGAGGAGGGCCTGTAGTCATCGAAAGCATGTCTTTGATTGGAATCAGCCGAAGGAGCTTCGAAGAAATCACTTGGCTCATCTTGATCAATGGAAGGAACAGAAACACGAGTGGCTCGATCACCTTCTTTAGAAAATATTTCATCTGAAGAAATTTCGGCGTTGAACGTGTCTCGACCCGCAAGGGGCGCCTTAATGTTAGTGTCAGGATGTGAGACTGGCCCATCATCATTAATAGAAAAAAGATCGTCACCTAGATCAGAAGCTGGATCAGAAGATCCAGAATCAAATACGGGCCCTTCATCACTCTCGGCGATCATCGAAACTTCAGACTCGAAGATATCTCCCAGATCAGCACCAAGGTCTGCAGCCAGATCCACGGGTTCCTGAGGCTCATCGGATTGGATATCAAACGACAAATCTCCCGAATCAAGAGTGGCCACTTCATCATTAGATGCAAAATCGATATCGCCCAAACCCATGGATTCAGCAGAAGCATGAGATTCATCGGCCAAGGCTTCAATTTGGGCATCTGCACCGTCGGTGCTCATAGAAAAAGCATTATCCAAATTATCTAAAGCTGAGGACATGTTGGACTGAGCAATGTCGACTCGAGTTTCAGCACCTGGATCCATTGCAAATTCGCTGTCACCGTCTTCAGAATTGTCTGCAAAAGATGAAAAATCTCCACCCGAGGATTCGATACCCGAATCGGCAGGAGAAGGGAGTTCTACGTTGGAATCAAACTGAGCCTCGGTCAAAACCAAAGCGTCGCCTTCGACTTTATCCAAATCAAAAGTCATGGGAGAACCCACATTGCTCTTGATCTGACCTTCTTCGGCCTCATGAAGATCTACAGCTTCTTCAAAAAGATAAACTAAACTTTCGTCGAGTGCGTGCTCTTCCCCAATTTCAATTTCGGGATCTAGCAGCTGACGCCACTCTTCGCTCAATTGATCATGATAGAGAACAAGAAAACGCCCACTCACCTTGTGAGCGCGAATCGCCACTTGCCAAGGCTGCATGAGAGCCAAGCCTTTGGAGTCGAGATTGAGAAAGAAAATCAAATCCCACACAGCCGACTTTAATGATTTCGGATCACTAACTGGAGTACACGACTCACCTTGTTCTTTAAAATAGGCAAGCAACTCTTGAGCTCGAGGAGCTTTCAATGCGGCAGGGCTGCCAATTACAAGCATGCGATAACGTGACATCTGTAGTTCTTTTCGGCCAGCTGTTGTCTAAATATGAGTCGTTAGACCTAAATAAAGAAGAAAAGATAAAGAAACCCCACCCCAGCCCAAGAAAGCGTTACGACGCGATAGGCAAAGACACTAAGAATCGGGTTCCCGAGCGAGATTTGGCTACCTTGAGGCGTCCGCCCATCTGTTGGACAATGCTGCGCGACAAAAACAAGCCCAAACCACTGCCTTGAGAATTGGTGGACGAAGCCACATTCGAAGTCTCCACCATCCCCTCAACAAAACTCGAGAGGCGTCCTTTTGTGGTGAAAAAGGGCTGGAAGATCTTTTCACGCAAGAGCTCAGGGATGCCAGGGCCATTGTCGTCGACCCAAATTTTACAGCGACCTTCTTCGAGAGCTCCGGTCACGGTCACATGAGGAGCCTCTTTCTGTGGTTCTTCATTATGGAACCTCAACGACTCGCAGGCCTCAAAGGCATTCTTGATCAAGTTAACCAGCACTTCATACAAACGAGACTCGTTGCCATACAAACGCAGATCTGGAAGCTGCAAACTGAATTTAATATTTTTCTTTCGAGCCCAAGGAATAAAATGTTTTTCCAAATCTCGGGCAATTTGTTTAAGAGCAAACACTTCAACGCTTTCTTCTTCGGGAGATTGCATCCCCTGAAGCGACTTCGTGATTTGTAAGCTTCGAGCACAGGCCTGACGAACCACATCCAAGGCCTCTTTCATGTCCGACTCTTGCTTAGTTTCCAAAGCCCACTCAGCGTGTCCGTCGGCCGCTCCAAGAATGTTATTGAATTCATGCGCCACGCCGGCAGCCAGGAGCCGACCATCTAAGAAACTTCGCTCGCCACCACTTCGCTGCTTCATAACCGCATCGTGGCGCAATCGCTCGGCAACCCAAAGCTTTCGTTTAAGAACTCGAATCTGTTCTTTAAGCTCTTCCAGAAGAGCGATGTCTTTGACCTCTGCTTGAGAGGCAAGCCTTTTAGGCAATTTCTTTTTAACAGTTTTTTTCGCTGTCTTTTTAACTGCCTTTTTTAGAGGCTTTTTTGAAGAGCTTTTCTCAATTTTCTTTGCGGTTTTTTTCACTTCACACCACCCAACATCACATCACTTCGTCTTTGTGATGGAAAAGTAAATCCGCTTGTTTGAGTTTCATCAATTGATCACGCAGAGAGGCTGCTTCTTCAAACTTAAGCTCTCGAGCCGCCTTGCGCATTCGGGTTTCAAGATCGGTAACTTTCTTACGAAACTCATCAGGTTTGCCGAGAACTTTCATTAAATCATCGGGCAACATGTCTTCAACCGCTTCACGATCCCATTCTTTAGCTTTGGACGTAGAAGGAGTTTCCCGAACCGTGCGATCTGTAACATCTGATTTGCCCGAACGTTTTGTAGTTGTGGGCGTGATGCCGTGTTCGAGGTTATGCTCTCTTTGCAATTCACGACGACGATCAGTTTCATCAATGGCTGCCTGCATACTTTTTGTAATACGGTCGGCATACATGATCACATGACCATGCTCATTTCGAGCGGCTCGACCAAAAGTCTGAATCAATGCCGTCCGAGAACGCAAAAAACCTTCTTTGTCCGCATCAAGAATAGCGACCAATGAAACTTCGGGAAGATCTAGCCCCTCCCTCAATAAGTTAATGCCCACTAGGACATCGAACTTGCCATGACGAAGGTCGCGCAAAATCTCAACTCGCTCCAGAGTTTCTACATCCGAGTGCATGTACCGAACTCGAACTCCTTGTTCGGAAAAATATTCAGTCAGATCCTCAGCCATTTTTTTAGTCAGCGTGGTCACAAGAACACGTTCGTCTTTTTTGGCGCGATCGCGGCAGTGGCCCAACAAATCCTTCACCTGCTCTTTAGCAGGACGAATTTCATAGGTAGGGTCCAAGAGTCCCGTAGGTCGAATGATCTGTTCGATGATACGGCCTTTAGATTTTTCCAACTCCCATTCAGCAGGAGTGGCGCTCACCATAAGACTCTGATGAACCATGTGTTCAAATTCTTCAAACTTCAAAGGACGGTTATCAAGAGCACTTGGCAATCGAAAACCATGCTCAACAAGATTCATTTTTCGAGAACGGTCACCACGATACATGCCCCCAATTTGAGGAATCGTGACATGACTCTCGTCCACAATAAGCAACCAATCTCCTTGAAAGTATTCCAAGAGAGTCGGAGGAGCCGCGCCCTCAGGTCGTCCCGACATATGCCTCGAATAGTTTTCAACACCCGAGCAATAACCCACTTCTTGGATCATCTCGATGTCGTAGAGAGTGCGAGATTCAAGACGTTGGGCTTCGGCAATTTTGCCCAACTCTCTAAGTTGAGTGAGGCGCACACGAAGCTCTTCTTGAATCGCCGTGATGGCCCTCTTTTTAGTCTCCACATCCGCAACGTGGTGAGAGCCTGGGTAAATAGCGACCTTGTTAAGCGAATTCAATCTCACTCCAGTGAGAGGGTCCAATTCATCAATGCTTTCGATTTCGTTTCCAAAAAACTGAATACGAATCGCCCGTACGCCCTCGTAAGCAGGGAACAAATCAACGGTGTCACCACGAACACGAAAAGTGCCCCTATGGAAATCAACATCGCTTCGGGTGTAACTCACTTCGATAAGCCTTCGCAGCAAATCATCGCGGCGCATCTTATCGCCCTTTTTTAGCATGATGAGCATCTTCAAATAAGCCTCGGGACTTCCGAGCCCGTAGATACAACTCACACTCGCCACAATAATTACGTCTTTGCGCTCCAAGAGAGAACGTGTGGCGGAATGCCTCAGCTTGTCGATCTCATCGTTCACCGCCGAGTCTTTTTCTATATAGGTGTCAGTTGAGGGAATGTAGGCCTCAGGCTGGTAATAGTCATAATAGGATACGAAGTACTCAACGGCGTTGTGAGGAAAGAGTCCCTTGAATTCAGAATAGAGCTGCGCTGCGAGTGTTTTGTTTGGAGCCAAGACGAGGGTGGGCTTGTTCACCTTGGTCAAAACCTGAGCCACGGTGAAGGTCTTTCCGGATCCAGTCACACCGAGCAGGGTTTGGTACTTCAGCTTGCGCTCAAGACCTTCCACTAGCTCTTCAATCGCACGAGGCTGATCACCAGCGGGGGTGTAGTCAGTCACAATTTGAAATTTTTCAGAATCCGTCATGTAAAGATTTAGTTATTCTACACAAGCTTTGCCGCTAAGGTTCACTAAAGAATAGACAATTCCTAGGCACCTACAGCGCACAAGGTCACTCATGATTTCAAAAACTTAATTCACAAGGTGTATACAAGTCATACACTTTGCCGACAAACTTCCAAAAAGTTCATGATGCAAGTGCCCGTATCTTAACAGAACCTTACTTTAAGTTCCGCGCTAATAGGCCGAAGGAGACAATGTAGCACGCATGTATTTTGAAGCAGTACGTAAGTCACAATGAATGTTGGGAAGGATACAAAATGGCATCGTCACTTTTTTTCAGCCCGGAGGTTCAAACCTTGATCCCCGTGGAAGTCATGGAACGTCTTAAAATTATACCTATTGATCGTCGCGACAATAAACTCTGCCTAGTGGCACGTCGCCCCCTCTCCGATCAGGCTCTTCTTGAACTCAAACTCATCACAAGCATCGAAGACTACGAAATCCAAATCGTTGGAGATGACGTAATCCAAGCCTACATGGCTTTCTTCATCGACGGCACGTTGTTCACACACGTTGCTTAACGTAAGAAATTAAGCCGTAAATTAAAATACGGCTTTACTGATAAAGTCAGGCGAAACAGAGCGGACTTCTGGGAGACCCAAAAGCCGCTTTTGTGCTTTTTGAAGCGCATCATGTGAGTTCATCTCAAACTCCACAATAAAAATTCCAGAACCAGACATCTTCTTGCGAATCTTCATCCCAAAACTTGTGATGTGAGATTCAAATTCCGCAGATTGATTTGTAGAGTGGAGTTTCACGAGCAAATGATCCGCAACCATTTTGCGCTCACCTAGATATTCTTTTTTTGTAGGGTCAGTTCTGGAGACACGCCACACCTGTTGATTCAGAGTGAGTGGATATTTCTTCTTAGGATTTTTAACGACCTGCTGAAAGGCCAAACGATTTTCATCAAGTTCCACCTCTCCCTCGAAAAGTGACTCCTCTACTTTTCCAACACTTGCTTCTGCTGAGCTTTGAGCGGAAGAGGTCAGAGATGATGAAGCTTCCTCAGTTTTTAGGGGGTTCTCAGAGTCATCTAACGACAAATCTGGGGCTACTGAAGATTTCACGGAAGAATTAAGTGAGGAATTCAGTTCTTTTTGTTTCGCTAGGCTCCGCCAAAATAAAGCCACGACAAGCAAAACAAGAATCAGCCCTATGCCTAAACGTTTCATATTCAATGAGTGTAAGAGCATGCTCGCTCAGACGCAACGCGAAGAAACTCAGTTCAACGAATCTTTGAAGATGTTTGCTGCTTCCAAAAGAGCTCCGAGATCAAGCTTGCCTCCTGTAAGCAAATAGTATCCAGGCTTGCGAGACTTTGTCCCTAAATGTTTTTCAACATTGTTGAACAATAAACTCATCATTTGAGATGCTGAGATGTTGTTAGTTCCGATGTGAGTCCATGCCAAGGCAATGGAGCCGGCGACCATGGGAGACGCCATGCTCGTTCCAGTTTTTAAACCGTACTGATTATCGGGGAGAGTGCTTAAAATTTCAAAGCCAGGGGCAGACAAATGAATCGTGTGTCCGCCGTAATTAGACGAAATGAAAATTCCCTCTTGTCCGTCATTGCCTTCTACGTTGGCAGCCACTGCCACGATATTGGAAGAGGATAGCGCAGCAGGATAAACACGGTCCACATCAACATCGTTGCCACTGTTGCCGGCCGCAGCGACAACAATAATACCTTTGCTCTCAGCAGTCGCCATGACATCACTAAAGAGATCTTCGTAATAATCATTCTCCGAAGCTGAAGTGGCCTCAAGACTGATACCAAAAGAAGCATTCAAAACTTTCACTCCTGTGCGATTCAAGGCCCAATCCATCGCAGCAATAACATCGGAGGTCGTGGCCGATCCTTTCTTATCCAAAGCTTTGGCTGTCACAATATCGGCCGACCAGCAAACACCCGTGACACCTTTGTTGTTGTTGCCAACGGCGCCGATAATGCCCGCCACATGCGACCCGTGACCATATTTGCCATCATAATCATGATCATCATTTGCAGCGCTTTGGCCAGCAACTCCACTCACAAAATTTTTATTGAAACCGAGACCATCATTTAGATTCGCATCGAGGTCTTCATGATTAAAATCGGATCCCGTATCAACAACCGCGATTTTGAATCCATCTCTCGTACAATCGGTGTTGTTTCCCCACGCGTAGGTGGCACGAAGAGCGTTGAAAACCGCTTCCTGTGAAGAACCCAGAGGATCATTGGGCGCAACGGGAGCCGCCAAGTCGCCCGTGCTAAAAATTCCGCCAGATGGATAAATGGGACTCTTCTTCGGGAGATTGCCTCCTGAGGCTGCGTCTCCAGTAGACTTGGCCCCCCAACACCCGCCCAAAAAAAGAACCCCTAAAAGAGCTAAGCCGCTTGGCAAAGCACGTCCTGAGGAAGACCAACGATTGAAACTCGATTCCACCTTCCTATTCTAAACATTTGAGCTGTCTAACTGTGTGATTTTAGGGTTAAGAACGAAAGTTAAAGCCTCCGTATTTTCAAGCATTTAAGCCATCTATTAAAATTGACACAGAGCGGAATATTTCCTAGACAGGCGCCATGCGATTCCTACTTTTTGCCGCCCTGCTCTTGAGCGCCTGTTCAGGCCCCGAAAGAGGCAGCTCAAGGAACCGCAAATACCAAAACCATCCCTGTAGCCAAATCGCTATCCAAGACGACTCATGGTCCCCGACCAACACTCAAGCTGTGGTGTCTTGCTTGCTCGCCAAGGCGCCAGGCGCCTCACAAAAAGTTCAAACTCTCGAAGCCAAGAATTTCAAAAACCTTGGACTCTTCCTCAACCAAGCGTTCCGCAATCCAGACAAACGCAAAAAACTTAAAAATCTTCTCAAAGCTCTTAGAAAAGAATCTTCTTTTCTGACCAACACGCTCAAGGATCCGGTTCTAAGAAGATTCTCTCGCAACACTCAAATTGATCCGGCATTGCCTTGGATCGTAGAAACTCTCAAAGAAGGTCTTCGTGATTCAGAGAGCCCACAGCTCTTGATCGATTGGCTTCGCGCCTTCAACGACCTCAACCCCACACCACGAAAAATACATTCCCTCTTGGCGGATGTTGAAATTCTTCTCAATGGAATCAACAAGCCCTCGCTCAACACACACGAATTGCTCAACATTTCGATGTCCATTCTTGCTGATCTCTCCGAATCTCCGCGCGCTTTCGACTCTCTCCTCAAATTATCCGATGTGCAGGCCTGCAAATCGCCCACCGAGAGCCAACAAGTGCTCACTGAAAATCTATTCCCACAAACGATTCAATTTTTTCTTCAAGATAAAGACCGTCCGAGCCATTTCCTAAATTCAATTCAACAAGGATTTTCATTTTGGAATGCCGTTTGCCAGAGCGAAACAGGAAGCACTCAAGAAGAAGTCTATTTCAGCATGGAATGGATCCTTCGCAATTGGTCGATGTTGCAAGACTTCTTTGCAAACAAAGAAAGCCTCAGCTTGATCGAAGCGGGCACTCAACTGCTGCACGATTCAGCGAGCTTTCACTCCTCCAATTCGGGAGCAGCACTCAATGTCTTCTTCGCAAAAAGCTTCGTGAAAAAGATGATTGCTCAGGTTTCGCGCACCCCTGAGAGCCTTCAAAAATGGATTGAGGTCTTTCCAACTTTTAAAAATATCTTCGCGGAAAGTGTTCATTCAGATCAAACACTTCGTTTCTCAAACGAACTCTTAGACAGCACCCTTCAATCCCTTCAAACTGGTGAATTGGCCTATGAAATTCTCGATGTTCCGCCTTTAGCCCTGCAGGAAATTTGGGTGCTGATCCGTGAACTCGATGATGAAGAATTCAGCGGTCTCATTTACGCATTTGAGTCCGGCGAGGCAGCCGAGCTTCTAGAATTTATGGATTGGATTCTCACCTTTCAGGGCCAACGAATGGATGAAGGTCGCTACACTCCAGACGAACGATCTCACTCACCCGCTCCCGAAATGGGTCTCTACCCCCTCCCTTCCGTGCCTCAAGAGAGTGACCTTGCGCGAGCACTCAACGCCCTTCACGCTTGTTTCGCACGATACACAGTGCGCGATGATGTCGACACTTGTCTCAAGCAAGAAGGTTTTCTTCACGGACCCCCACTCGTTAGAGCCTTTTGGCAATTGCCCAACAGCTCCAGAGTGCTCGCCAAAGCCCACGCCCCTCAAATTGAATATTTTGCACTGCCCTCTACTGCAAAAAAGATTTGGCAACCCGCTCTTCGCTGGATCAAAGAATCTCAATTCCCTATAGCTGCAACTCTCGACTTCATTGTTAAATCAGAGAAAAGATTTCAAGAACTTCCTGAACACGACTGGAACTTACTTCTTCAAAAACCCTTTCTTGCCTTTCAAGAAGAAGCCTCGAAATCGTCTTCGTCGCCCGCGCTTCGCGAGTTTCGCAGAAGCCGCATCGACGATATCAGCACTAAGCTTTTTGCCGATCCCACCTTACGCGATTTCATTTTGGATCCGCGTTTTCTAGAAAGAATTCTTAACTGGTTCAACAGCCCAACTAGCCAAAACGCTAAAAGGTCGCTCGTTAAACTTATTTCAACTCAGCTCACCATCGATCTCTGGGTGAGAGATTCGCGTCTTGCTCCCATGGAAGTGAATGTGATTGATGCCTTTGATGTGCTTTTCTGGGAACTGCAACTACCTTTAGTGAGTTCCGATTTCATGATTCGTGGCATTCTCGAATCGTTTGAAAAAATGCGCAACACCAACGACCTACGCAGTTGGATGCGTAGCAAAATTTCGCAACTCGAAATTGCTAGGCTCCTCAGCCTAAGTGTCGATGCCCCAGGAGAAGGTCTGCACCGTCGTTTTGACAATGCCATTCGCATTCTCGAAACAATACTGGCTAGAACCGAAATTCATTCAGCTTTGCTTGTAGCCTCAAAAGCTCTCACTCTTTTTCATGGGCCTCAAGGCTATTTCACCAATGACTCCGCCAAAGCCCTTCTCGCGCTTCGCCAAATTGGCGTGCTCACGCTCGTCTCAACCGCCATGTCCGATACAGCTCCTTGGATTGATGAAGTTCTCAATCCCAACACTCAATTCCAAATTCCATCCCATGTGATTCGTAGCCTCGCTGTGCTGATGAGAAACTTGCTCGATCGCACTCCTGCAGAAACCTTGCGCCGAATGGTCGTGGTACAACTTCAACAAGACTTGTGGCTCGTGCGTGGAGCTACGGCCGCCGGACTCAGCGCCCTCTATAGCGATCCCAAAGTGAATGATATTTTTGTAGAAGAGTATCGCCTCATTCTTTCCACTCTCTCCAATGCTTACACTCAAGTGCTAGCGCCTTGGCTACAAACGGGAGCGCAGCACTCCGACATGTTCTGGTTCCGCCAAACACTTCTCCTCAAATCACTTATCCTCAATCTCGACCAAGCTCCGCACACATCGTGGCTAGCTCTCATCGCCGCCATGGCCAATGAACCTGTGATGAAGAAATTTGTAACTGAAATACACAATCTCCACGAGCAAGACATGAATCAGTTGATTCAGTGGCTTGAGAGTGGCATTCCGCTACGTTTGGTCCGCTGGAACCGTCTTATGCATCAGGCTGAATAGTCCAAATTCCTGACGAAATTCTCGGCTCTGATAGCAGCCTCATTCGATATAATAAAAGAGTCATGGGTTATGGAAGATTCAATCTCGTTGAGCGCAACTGCGTACTCTTAGGCACGGTGCTATGCGCCCTCCTGAGCCATGAAGTCGCAGCCAAAACCACGGGCTTCACTGACAATCAAAAAGGACTCAGTCTTGGAATTGGGACTTACACTCATCCTCTCGCCAACGACAACAACTACGATCCTGTTCCGTCTCTCGCGCCTACGGGCACTACCACGAGTGATTCCGAAAAAATCAAACTCTTACCCGCCAAGCTGGGCATCTTCATGACAAGAGGGTCTGCGGAAGCGGAAGGCTACTTTCGCTATATGCTCAACACTCGCCACAAATGGACTGCGACCGGCGGGGTCGATGGTGATGGCTACGTTACGTTTCGCAGTTATGGAGCAGGGTTGAATTTAGGTGTAGCTCTTGCGCAGTCATCTCGTGCTCAGATTAAATTAGCTTTGAATGGAGAATATGTTCTTCAAAGAGCCAACTTGAGTTTCGACAACTCGGGTTCAGCCGAATTGCTAAAGCTCAAAAGCACCTCTCTCCTTGCGGGAGTCGGGCTTCAACCCGAGCTATGGCTGGGCGATTTGTGGGTGCTTTCGCTCTTCGCAGGCTACCAGTATGGATTTTTGAAAAATTGGGAAGTGGCCAAAGCGGGGAACTTTATGGGACGATCTCACACCGAAGGTGCCCTCTATGATGCCAATGGCAACGCCGCTCACTCACAATTCGGCGGAGTCTTGCTCGAAGTGAGCTTTAAACTCAATTTTTACGAGTAGCTTAACTCAATCTTTACGAGACCCTGCCCCCTCAGTCTCATACAATAAAAGGAACATGAAAGACTTTTATGCGTCCATTCGTATGCTTTTGCTTAGCGCCCCCATTCTCATTCTTGGTGTGAGTCCACGCCAAGCGCTTGCGGGAGGCGACAACGCTCAATTAGGCCAAGCTCTAATGAGTGTGGGAACTATGGGCGCGATGGTTACTGTTGCGTCGATGGACGGTGCAGCTTCGGTGGCAGACTGCGCGCGATGTGCCACAGGCACGTGTAACGCTAACGTTCCCCATTGGAATTGCGTAGCACTTCCTCTAAGCATTGCAGCTATTATCGCGGGTCTTGCCATGATGAGCAGTGGTTCAGATACCGCTGCCGCTGTGGAAGGTGAAGCTGGAGCCGACTTTGAAACACCTGAAGCGCCCGCAGGATTTGATCCTAGCGATTGGTCTCAAGTAAACTCCAAACTTTGTAACGAAGAAACCAAAAACACGGTTCTTTGCGATCCAGATGGAAAAGAAAAACTAAAACAAGACCTCGCCCTCGTTGATGATCTCAACAATAAGGGACTCATCGTTGTCGACGACCCCGCAAAACTACTCAACGATATCGATAAGGCCAAAAGGGCTTTCGATAATTTCGACAAAGGCGACTACGGCGCCATCGCATCTGACGCAAACGGTGCCGCCCCTATAGACAGCGACGAAGCAGGACGAGGACGGGCGAATCTTGCTGACACTGGAGCCTACAGCTCTGGAGCAGATGACTATTCGGAATTTGGAACAGGCGCTAGCGCCAACTACAAAGGCAAACTCGGCCTCGTATCATCGGGCGGTGATGGCTCGGGTGGCGGCAAAGTAGGCCCCAAAGGTGCCAAACTGGGTGATGTTGAATGGAACGGCAGTCTCGACATGATCGACGCCAAGACCGGAAAAAGTCTCACCCTCTGGGAACGTGCGACCCGTCGCTACATGGGCACTCCCGACGGCAAACGCGGCTTCACCATGGCTCGCATTGAATTTCTACGCAAACAATCCTCACCCAAGCTAGCTTCTGAAAAAGCAGCCGAGAAAAAGGCTCAAAAGGGCAAAAGCGTAGCCAAAAACGAAAAACCAAAAAGCCCCATCCAACCCGTACAAATGTCAGCCTCCCAACTCCTAGGCCACTAAACACCCATCCATGGTGTGAAGGTCTGAAGCTAGGCTAGAAAAATAACTCGACGAGCGCATCTAGCGAAGCGCATGCCTCGCCGAGTTATTTTTCTAGCCTAGCTTCAGACCTTCAAATGCTTCATTGACACAAGCCCCACCCTAGGTGAATCTCCCCCTGATTTCATTCACAAGGAGACTCAAATAAAATGAAAATTGCTATCAATGGTTTTGGACGTATCGGACGCGTGGTTGCACGCCAACTCTTCACCAACCCTGCTCTTAGAGGCAAACTCGAGCTCGTAGCGATCAACGATCTCTCCGCTCCTTCGGATTTAGCTTTCTCTTTGAAATACGATTCCACACACGGCAAACTGCCTTTCGAAATTAGCTCTGATGCCGAGTCCATCACCGTAGACGGCAAAAAATTCGCCTGCCTTAAAATTTCTAATCCCAACGAACTTCCTTGGGGCAAACTCGGCGTTGACCTCGTTCTCGAGTGCACTGGCCGCTACACAGACAAAGAATCAGCAAGTGCTCACCTTAAAGCCGGAGCAAAAAAAGTTATCATTTCTGCTCCAGGCAAGAACGTCGACCTCACGGTTGTCATGGGCGTCAACGACGACAAGTACAATCCCGCTGAACACAACATTCTCAGCAATGCGTCTTGCACCACAAACTGCTTGGCTCCCATCGTGCACACTCTGCACAATGCCTTTGGAGTTAAGTACGGTCTCATGACCACAATTCACAGCTACACCAGCGATCAACGCATTCTCGACAACATTCACAGCGACCCTCGTCGCGCCCGCACAGCAGCTACGAACATGATTCCCACAACTACGGGCGCTGCGAAAGCCGTAGGTGAAGTGATTCCCGAACTCAATGGCAAGCTCGATGGCTTTTCAGTTCGTGTCCCCACTCCCAACGTTTCTTTGACCGACCTAGTTGCTGAACTCAACAAAGAAGTCACCGCTGAAGAAGTGAACAATGCTCTTGTAAAAGCGGCTAAAGAAAATCTCAAAGGCATCATGGATGTTTCCTTCGAGCCTCTCGTGAGCTCTGACTACAATGGAAACGCATACAGCTCGATCATCGACGCTGCCTGCACCAAAGTGACAGGCAACAACGGTGGCGGAAAAGGTAGCATGGTTAAAGTTTACAGCTGGTATGACAACGAAACTGGGTTCAGCACTCGCATGCTTGAACTTGCAGCCCTTATCGGATCCAAGCTCTAAGAGCTTTTAGAAATAGGGAACGAGAAAAAGATGTCAGACTCTCCACTTTCGCAATACCCTGGCGGCGAACGCATCAAAACACTGAAGGACCTCGAGTTCAGCGGAAAGCGTGTGTTCCTTCGTGTCGATTTCAACGTCCCTCTTAAAGACGGAAAAATCACCGACGACACACGCATTCGTGCCGCGCTCCCCACGATTGAATACCTATGTGAAAAAGGCGCGAAAGTGATTTGTGCCTCGCATTTGGGTCGTCCCAAAGGAAAACGCAGCTCTATCGACTCCCTCGAAGTGGCAGCTGTTCATTTGAGTGAACTCACAAGCCGCGACATTATCTTCTCTGAAGATTGCACCGGCAACGGAGTGGTCAGACAATCCAAAGAACTCAAGGCTGGACAAATTCTCGTTCTCGAAAACCTTCGTTTCTACGAAGGCGAAGAAAAGAACACTCAAGAATTTGCTCATGAACTAGCTAAACTTTGCGACATCTACGTGAACGATGCCTTCGGCACCTGCCACAGAGCCCACGCCAGCACGGATGCTCTTCCTAAAATCATTAGCGAAAAAGCTGCAGGCCTCCTTCTTGAAAAAGAAATCGCAGCCATTGGCGAACTCATGCACAGCCCCGCGCGTCCCCTCATTTCCATCATCGGTGGCGCTAAAGTGAGTGACAAAGCGAAAGTTATCGAAGCCCTCATGATCAAGAGTTCTAAAATTCTTATCGGCGGCGCGATGGCCTACACTTTCTTGAGAGCCAAAAAAGTTCAAACAGGAATCTCTCGAGTTGAAACGGACCTCGTTGCACTTGCAGGGAAAATTATGGATCGCTCTGCCGCAGCAAAGTGTGAAATCGTTCTCCCCATGGATCACGTCACGGGCGCAAGCTTTGACAATCCAGGAACTCCTGAGACTACTGAGAACGCCCACATCCTCGGCGACCGCATGGGCCTTGATATCGGACCACGCACTATCGAACTCTTTAAGAAACACATCGACACAGCAGCGAGTATTTTTTGGAACGGCCCTATGGGTGTTTTTGAAAAACCTCCCTTCGACGTGGGCACAAACGCTGTGGCTCAAGCTATTGCTGACTGCCAAGCCAAAATCAAAATTTGCGGCGGCGGTGACTCAGTAGCCGCCATTCAAAAAAGCGGCCTTGCCAGCGCCTTCACCCACATTTCAACAGGTGGCGGAGCCAGTCTCGAAATGATCGAAGGCGCTCCCATACCCGGTATCGAATCACTCAAAGGAAAATGAAAATGCAAAAAATTCTTGCCGGTAACTGGAAAATGCACAAAACCCGAGACGAAGCGCGCGAGTTCATTCAAGAGTTTCAATCCACTCACGCGGCTCTCAACCCTAAAACACGTTGTGTGATCATTCCTAGCCCCACCCTTCTTGAAACCCTTCAAGAAACCGTGGAAGGCACTAAGCTAGA